>ENA-OQOA01000190-OQOA01000190.1-human-gut-metagenome-genome-assembly--contig:-NODE-190-length-32397-cov-5.118221_pt1 | contig 32397 bp, 40 predicted proteins | sample MGYA00242633_ERZ504888 | MGnify/ENA primary metagenome ERZ504888 (study PRJEB26092, sample SAMD00036372) | human gut metagenome | host: Homo sapiens | study: EMG produced TPA metagenomics assembly of...
CCAATTCATAATCAGCTAAGTGCCATATTAAATCATGCGGTAAATATGTATGGTCTAAAGGATAATGTGGCACGAAAAGCCGGAACTATGGGCAAAGAAGAAATAAGGAAATGGAGTTCTGGACACAGGAGGAATTTCAGGCATTTTTTGGAGTGCGTGGCAGATAAGCCTATTTCCTATTATGCATTTGAAATACTTTATTGGACTGGTATTCGTGAAGGTGAGCCTGCTTGCCTTGACACCGGGTGATTTCAATTTTGAAAAGAAAACGCTTTTGGATAAACAAGTCATATCAGAGACTGGAAGGCAAAGATGTAATTACAGACCCGAAAACACCAAAGAGTAACAGAACAATTGTTATGCCGGATTTTCTTACTGTTGAGATGGAGGATTTCATAAGCAGTCTTTATGGAATAAGGGATGATGACAGAATTTTCACCATTTCAAAAAGTTATCTGCATCATGAAATGGATAGAGGTGCAAAGCTTGCAGGAGTGAAGAGAATCCGAATTCATGGATTACGACATTCTCATATTTCTCTGTTGATTAACTTGGGATTTTCAGCATTGGCAATAGGGGAAAGAGTCGGGCATGAGGCGGTTGATATCACATATCATTATGCACATTTATTTCCAACGGTGCAGACGGATATGGCAGCACAACTGGAAACAGAAAGGGAGGCGTTGGTCAATGTCAGAAAAGAATAGAGATGATAAAAACAGATGGCGTAATGTGACAATCGCATTTCGCATGTCGCCGGAGGAAAATGAAGAACTGAATAACAGAGTGAAGCTCAGTGGATTTCGTACCAAGCAGGATTATATTACCCAGAGTGTTCTTCATCAAAAGGTGGTTGCCACAGGCAATCCGTTGATGTTGGTACAATTCCGGCAGAACCTGCAAAGGATTGAGCATGAGCTTGAGAGGATAGAAAAGGCATCGGATATGGATGGGGAGTTACTTACTCCCATCCGTTCCATGCTGGAAATATTGGAAGGCTTCAAGGAACAACCGAGAACATTGGCGGATATGAAACACCTTACAGTACCAAATGAGGAATAACAGATATTTTATATAAAGGAAGTGACTGCTATGAGCGAAGAAACATTATTTGAAAAATTAGGTGTGAAATACATAGAAAAAGACGGCATTTTTTATCCGTTGATTACATTAGGTGGAGAGGAGAACAGTACAGATGTTGGCAAATATGGTCGTATGTGGATGGATTACATACAGAAGGAATATCCGCAGCGATACAGAAGTCTGCTACGATTTGGAGAATTACATGATAAAGCAACAGAGGTAAATGAAGTGGCTTATGAATTGCTGGAAGATATTGAAAATGAGTGGTTACATAAACATAAACCAAAGCAGTTGAATTCTTTTGTGGAAATGTATCAGCTACGAACTCAGGCAAGAATGATAGCAGAGGAAGTAGTTCTGCATGATGTGGTGGACTGTTTTCATTAGGGGATAAGCGAAGTTCTGTATCGGGGCTGTGGCTGGTAAATAATATGTCGCGTATCCGCGACTCATAAGCTCCCGAAAGGGAACTTTATCCGGCGGGGAGAGCCGTATAGCCACTCCGGCGAGGAGCGCAAAACCCGCTTGCGGGTCTGCATTTTTGATAGCGAAGCTGTCAAAAGTGCTTTTGCGTTACTTTTGACAAAAGTAACAAAACCTTCCCAGGGAAATCTGCTGTTTCGTGCCGTATCCGGCACTCATTACGGATAAGAAGGAGGTGCATATATACATACCAAAAGAGGAGGATTTTGACTATGGAAAGAACTATCAGTTTTATGAATGGGGAAGGTTCCATCGGGCACAACACGAGAAGATTTATAGCTGACAATGTAGATGCCAGCCGTACCAAGAATAATATCACTCTTATCCATGAGGATATTAAGCAGGCATATCACAAATTGTTTGACGAGGTACTTAAGGAATATAATGCAAAGCAGAAACGCAAGGATAGGCAGATTAAAAGTTATTATGATAAGATTTCAAGAAGCAAGCAGGAAAAATTATTTTATGAGGTTATCGTTCAGATAGGCAACAAGGATGATACCGGAGTAGGTAGTTATTCTGCAGAGGTTGCAACATGGGTGCTGAAGGATTATGTGAAAAAGTTCCAACTTCGAAATCCACAGCTTTATGTGATTGGTGCCTATATTCATTTGGATGAGGAAACACCACATTTGCATCTGAATTTTATCCCGTGGGTATCAGGCTGTAAGAGAGGATTGGAGACAAAGACAAGTCTTAAGGCTGCACTAGCGACAAGAGGATTTGTAAGTGAAGGAAAAGGCAATACCGAATGGAAGCAGTGGGCGGAGGCGGAGAAAGATGATATTGCCCTTATTATGAGCCGGTACGGAATTGACTGGAAAAAGAAAGATACACACAATAAGCATTTATCCGTACTGGATTATAAGAAGCAGGAACGGGCAAAAGAAGTGGCTGAACTTGAGGAGGAGATAGAGGGGGCACAAGTTGTACTGGAATTAAAAGAGGAACGGATTGAGTCTCTGGAGAAAGAAATTGAAAGTAAGCGAGATGGTTTTAGAAAAGAACAGTCTGAGGCTCAAAAGAAGCTGGATGATACCATAGTCGAAAATCAGAAATTGCAGTTGGAAACAACGGATTTACGCTTAAAGAATTTGGAATTAAGGCTGGAATATTATGAGAATGTAGATAAGCTCACAGATAAACAGAAGGAAATTGAGGTGGCGAAAAAAGAGGCTGACAAGTGGATGATGATTTCGGATACTGCAAAATTACAGACTGAACGGGCTGAATTTGAACTGGAAGAGGCGGAAAGGCTTAAGAAGGAACTGCTTGGTGCGGTCGATGGAGATGATTATCTGAAGGAGCAGGTGATAGAGCTGAGGTATCAGAACCAGATATTGCGGGAGGAGAATCGTAGCCTAAAGGACAAGCTGGAAAAGGCATATGAGTTTATGAAACAGTTTGTGATTGGTGGGATTAATCTGCTGGAGAAGTTTATGGAGTGGATCGGAGAGAAGATCAAGGATGTGAGGAGAGGAAGGTGATGTGAAAAATTCACAAAAAAGAAAGGAAATTAATGTGGAGAATTCATGAGAATTGTGGTAAAATTACCTTGGGATTTTGTCTTTATTTCTATGAATGGGAATGCTATTTTTAAGTAATATTGGAAATATGAGTCCAGATTATTGAACATATATGATATGTATAATGCTGTTAGATAGACAATTTTCTAATTACTTATTAAGGAAGTTAGTTATTATGCGAACAATGTTATTGAGCTTCAAGCCAGAATGGTACAATAAAATTATGGATGGTAGCAAGCTATTTGAGTATAGAAGAACATTTCCAAATGAAGAAATAATGGCATATATGTATGTTAGTTCTCCTGCGAAAATGATAGTTGGAAGGATTCATTTAGGTAAGAGAATTGATATTAACACATGGAGAGAACAATACAAGTCGGATAAAGGAGTGTGTGAAAGAATAGATGGTTTTCTTACAAGACATACTTACGCAATGCCAGTATTGTCTTTTCAGATGACAAAGGAAATAGAATTAGAAACACTTCGCAAGTTTAATCCCAATTTTGTATGTCCTCAAATGTATTATTATTTGGATAATTATCCAGAATTGTTTGATTTTATAAAGAAAAATGCAACTGACATTGGGGAATTGCACATTAATTCATTTGTGAATATTGGAAAAGATGAGATTTGCAGAAAAAAATATTAGGAGGTATGACATGGGTGATTTTGGTGAGGCAGAAAGACGAATATTAGGATTTATGTTAGAAGGGACAGAGTTTGTCTTTGAAGGAAAAGAATATGCAGTAGTTTTATCTGGGAAACCAACATGTCGTAAAGGAGAACCTAAAACAGACATTTATATTTTGGCAGAATCAGATGAGGGTGATATTGAAATTAAAATTTCTTATAAGAAAGAAAATGCTGATTTTATTGAAAATAAGATGAGTGCAGAACGTGCAGAACAATTATTTGGTGAAGATTGGATAGATATTATAGAACACTCTACTACAGCTATTCAGGATAAATTTTATGAGCGAATGCTGATTTATAAAAATGGATTTAGAAGAACTGAAAAGGGTTCAATTACCCTCGGATGGAAATTTGAGTTGCTTAATAAAAGTGGTGGAGACTTATCTGGGAAAATGTTACTTACAGATGAACAGGTAGTAGATGTTTATGCAGGAAGTAATCTTTCTCCAGATAAGAAAAATGCGAGCGTTTGTGGACAAATCATAAGAGATAGCGGTGTGGCTAACTACATATTGATGGATGAGAATGTTCATTCTGCGCAAGATGTAATAGATAAAATGATTCCTATAAGAGAATATGTAATGATGCACCCGGATATTTATTTTGCTTGTAAGGCTTTGAATTACAGAACTTTTGCTGAAAAATGGGATGGGAATAGACCGTTATCAGTTCAAGTAAATTGGGATGCAATTAATAATAGATTAGTTCCCGAACTTGTTTTTGACAAGCCATTAATAGTAAAAGGTGATGAGGTGGCTGAAAGACTTATTCATTATATGCGGAAATTAAATATTAGAACAACAGAAGATATTGATGAGGATAATTCGGGAACTGATAAAATAGTATAGAGGTGACAAACATGGCTGTTATTTTAGAAGAAAGAGGGCGTGGTAAATTTAAACCCGCTCCAGATTATAAAGTTGATGAAGTAAAAGAACTTCTAAATAAAAAAATTGAAGAAGAAAGACAGGCATTTGCAGATTGTAGTGAAGAGATTGAGTTTGATAAGCTTAACTATGATCCCAATAAGTGGAACCTGCTGTCACTATTTTCGGGATGCGGTGGTCTGGATTTGGGCTTCGAATTAGCAGGCTTAAAAGCAGTTATGGGCGAAGAAGTTATGGAAGTAGCATTTGCCGACAAAAAGGTCTTTGATGAAAATATCAATAATAATGTATTCAATACGATTTATGTAAACGATATATTTGATGAAGCAAGAGAAACCTATGCACAGAATGCAGGTAAGTATATATACATGGACAAGAGTGATATAAGAAAAATAAAGGAGTTTCCCAAGGCAGATATTGTATTAGGCGGTTTCCCTTGCCCGGGCTTTTCAGAGGCTGGACCGAGATTGGTTGATGATAAGAGAAACTTTTTATACTTACATTTTATTCGTTGCCTGATGCAGAGCAAACCAAAAATTTTTGTGGCTGAGAATGTAAAAGGAATGATGACTCTTGGAAAGGGTGAGGTTTTCAAGCAAATTGTTCAGGACTTTGCAGCAGCAGGATATACAATATATCACAAGCTTTTAAACTCGGCAGAATATGGTGTGCCACAGATAAGAGAACGAGTGATTTTGGTTGGTGTCAGGAATGATACAGACTTTGAATATGTTCATCCGAAACCTACACATGGGTATGGCATTGATGGATTGAAAGAAGTAGTAACACTTCGTGATGCAATTGGTGATTTAGAGGATGATCCGGGAGATTATTTTACAGGCTCGTACTCTACTATTTTTATGTCGCGTAATCGAAAAAAACTGTGGTCACAACCAAGTTTTACGATTCAGGCATCCGGTAGACAGGCGCCGATCCATCCGGCAGGAGCACCTATGGAACATATAGGCAAGGATAGATATATCTTCAGCGATGGAGAAGAAAATAATCGGCGCCTATCAGTGAAGGAAATTGCAAGAATTCAGACATTTCCGGATTGGTATGAATTTAGCAGAGGAACAAGTAACAGAAATGATAATGCCAAACTTGATTTGGTGTATAAGCAGATAGGTAATGCAGTGCCGGTACGCTTAGCATTGGCTGTTGCGGAACCGATTGCGGAGTTTGCAAGGACACAATTAGAACAAGAAAAAGAAGATACAAAGTATGTGATTGTTCATGAAACGGAGAAAAGAATGATGGCATAGAAAAGTAATAATACATTTTGGATAGAAAGTGGTGATGACATGCAGGATTTTTCAAGTGTAAACATAAAAAATATGATTATTCATAATGTAGGAAATAAAGTAAAAGGTGAATCGCTAGATTTATCAACAGAAATATGTGATACTAATAATAAAGTAACAAATCAGTATCTGAAACAATTCTTTTTTCAACATTTAAATTTGATATAACATACAGGTTTGTACATGAGACAGATATAGCAATGAATGAAATATATAATTATGTAAAACACATATTTGATAATTCAGATCAGTTTTATGAGCAATCTGTAAATATTGCTAAGCACCTGTATGAAGTGTCAGTGCATCCTAACATAAAAGCAGGAGAATTGTGTATAGTATATTTACAAAACTGCATAATAGATGATAATGTCACTGATGCTGTAGGAATTTATAAATCAGAATCTAAAGATTATTATTTGCAAGTTAATAGTACTGAAAATGGATATGATATTGAATGCCAACAGGGTATTAATCCTAAGAAATTGGATAAAGGATGTCTTATATTTAATTCATCAGATTCAAATTATAAAGTATGTGTTGTAGATAAAAATGTTAATGATGCCATGTATTGGAAAAAACTTTTTTGATGATTGAGGAAGAAAAAATGAATATGTCAATACATCAAAGACATTGAAATCATGTAAAAGATATATTGCTAAAAATGAAGATTTAGAACCAAAAAGAAATTGGAACTTATAAACAATTCTGTAGAGTATTTCGAAAATAATGATGAATTTGATTTGGAAAAATTTTCAGAAAAAGTATTTAATAATAAAGAAGAATCAGATAAGTTTAAAGTATATTTAGATTCATATGAGATAGATAATAAATTTAGTATATCGTCGAATGCTGTAACTAAAATTAAGAAAACAATAAAGAAGAGTATAAGATTAGATGATAATGTGGAGATTAAATTTAATGATACTGTAGATGATATTAATAATTTGATTGAGAAAGGTTACGATAAGGAAAAGAAAAAAAGTATTATAAAATATATTATAATGATGAAGATTAGGAGGAGCAAATATAATGGCTGGTGGTGAAAAAGCGAAAAGCTCTGGTGAATACGGAGAACAAATTGTAAAAAATATTCTTGATATGATGGGATGGAATAATGCAAATAGTGGGGTGACGGTACCATGCGTACATAAAGAAAAACATAAAAGGGAAAATTCTAAAGAGTCTCAAAAGCATGGAATTGATTATGTCTATACATATAAATCTCAATTAAGAGATGCCACTAAGCAAGATGTTTTGGTAAGCGTTAAATGTAGAGATGGATATCCAGTAACAGATAGCGGAATAAAAAGTAAATTTAAAGAATTTGTATTAGATTTGGCATATGCGATGGAGTGCTATCCAGCATGCGAATTAGCAAAGAAAAAGATACCTAATACAGATAAGAAGGTTATATCGGGATTAATATTCTGGATTGACAGAAGTCGTGAAGATGGGAGAGAAAATGAAAGTGTTATAGACAAAATAGGAAATTTTTATATGAATCAAGAATGTGTGTATGAAACAATAGCATTGGTAGACAACAAAAGAGCACAATTCTTATATCAGTTGTTATCTTATGCTCATTCAAAATATGGTAAAGAAAACGTTGAGTTTTTTTATATTGACACGGGGTTGAATAATTCTAGCCTACAACGCGTATATAGAGGAAAAGAAATGCCATATGAGTATATTAACTCAAATGTTATTCCGTTAGCAATTAGCAATGGTGACGAAAAAAGATTGTTTATTGGTGTTGCTGAAGCTTTTTGTAAAGAGTATTTAGAACGCTTAATAGGATTAGCACAGGAACTAACTAGTACATGGACTGCAAAGGTTACAATAGCATTTCCAGATTATAACTCGTTTGAACATAAGGAAGTTGTTTTAATGGCAAAAAGTTCTTTTGAAAATGCTGATTTTGTAAAAAATATTGAGGTTATAACGTATAAACCAGATTTCAGAGATGAGGTGATTTAATAATGGAGGAAATAAATATAAAAACATTGCTTCCGGTTGGTGAAAAATTAAAACCTTTGTTAAGCAAATCATGTATAAGTGAGTCTGATTTAAAAGGGATTTTAGCAGAACGTGGAGTATTCATGGGCGACAATTCTAAACAAATGTCAATACCGCTTCTTACACTTTCAATTATAAGTCCTAAAGAGTTTGAAAAATTACAAGAGTTTCAAAAGACGAAAGAAGATAGTGTGAAATTTCGCACCTCAAAAATTGAATCATCGACAAATGAGAATTTAAATGATATAGTGCCACTTTCTTTGATTGAACCTCAAAAAATAATAGATGATTCAAGTAATTATACTGTTAATACGGATATGCAATTTACAATGAATTCTGAAAATAATCTTGTTCTTGAATACGAAATTTTACGAGAGGATATCACGAAAGATTGGGCAAATTGTGAGAGTAAATTTTCAGGAAGAGTTGAAATTGTAAAAGATGAAAAAACCAAAGAAATTACATTTAGAAATGAATTCACATCATCTGAAACAGAAGTAATTAATCGAAAAGTTGTTAAGGATGTAGTGAAACTTTTGAAGGACAAAGGTGCAGTAGCAACTTCTGATTATGCAACGGAGTTATCTGCTAAAGAATTCAATAATAATCAGCGATTTATGTTTATGTTGTCAATAGCTAATAACAGTCCAAATGGATTTTTAGAATTTGAAGCAGTGAAAAATATAGAAATAGGGCCAGATAGGGAATCAAAACAACCACTGCCTGATTCAGCAAAATGGATGAATGGGAGCGTAAAAAATATTATAATTAACAGTGAAAAAGGGGAAACATTAGAGAACGTAGAATACATTTCTGATCCATCATATCATGATGTACTAATACTTAGGCAGGTTCAAGCACAGTATAGATTCGAATTTGGAGAAATGAATGGGAGGTGCATTATTGAATATGGCTTTCCACATTATTTTAGAAAAAATGTAAAAGGTGATTCATTTGAATCGCGTTTGGCAAATATTTATTTTGGAAAAGCAAGCAAAAGTCAAAATGTAAAAAATGCAACTAGATTAATATTGGAAGAATTTGAAAAATTATATCAAATGCAATATCATTCGTGTTTGAAAAAATAAAATGGGTATAATTGCATTAAAGATTTACTGGTGAAGTGACAAGTTATTCTACTGACAACAAAATGACAATATAATCACCTAAAAATCCACGCAACAGGTACAATCTGGACAAAACTCCTGGATTTTCACCACCAAAATCAATACATTACACCACACAACAACTTTACAAAGAAGAGTTTGAGTAGTAAACAGAGCTTCAGAAACAGCGAAAACAAGCCGTTTCTGGAGCTTTTTTGTTAGGGCAAGACCCTGTTTCCAGGATGGAATTTTTCGTGTTCCGAAAAATGGAATGCTGGAAACAAATAAACCACTTGCTATGCGAGTGGTTGGAAATGCTTTAGCTTACAGAAAAAATCTCCAGTGCTATAATAATGTTGGTTCGCCAACCACATTACAAGCAGAGGTATCCATATGGATATGAATAGTTTAGCACACACCAAATGGAATTGTAAGTATCACATTGTATTTGCACCAAAGTATCGTAGAAAAATAATATATGGACAGCTAAAGCGTGATTTAGGTAACTTCCATTTTAAAGAAGGTGGACAGAATTATCATTCTGTAGGTGAGGTGGATGAAATTCAAGTGATTATTCAGGATAGTGGTTCTGTAAAAGCACCTGAATATTCTCATACAGCGAATAGGTCATATGCCATTGTGCAAAATGGTAAACTTAAGCATCTTACATTTTATGATGAAACACACAGTCAGGTAGTCAGTATTGATCTGATGCATCAGCATCACGGCTTGTATTTGCTTAGGCATAACAATCACTCAGGAGATTATTAGTATTGTAAAGATAGAACATGAAATTAATGTCGAGGGAGAGCATAGACAAGAAGATGCAATTAAGAAAATAGAGTCAGAAAGCATTACAAGAATATAATACTCAAGGTTGGTTTTATCAACTGCAGAAATGGATATTACTCACATTTTTTGTAACAATGAAATTTTAGAAGAATACACATAAAGGAGAGAAGGTTTATGTCACATATTAATTTTGATTTTCTGACGGAAAGCTTTTTGTTTGGTTATGGGTTGGAGGACAATTTCAGTGCGTTAAGCGATTATGAATTAGAGAAAGAATTGAACAGATACAGAGAATATGTTATTTCAAACATGGGGGAAATTTGTAGAGAAATAATATTTGATTCAAGAAAATTGCAGTGACCATAGAATCTTTTTCGGAACGACCAAGAGAAGAATTGTTAAAGCAGCTGGCTCTTTATGTAGATGTAGTAACTATTTCAGATCCATTATTTGAATTAACCGAGAAAAAAGCAATTCTACTAAAGTTATGGCTGAATATTATGGAATGAATAGTGATAATACTATTGATAGAGAACAGTTGGTAGCTGCTTTAAAATATATGAAGGAAAGCACAATACTGGTTGTATGCAACTATGTAAAATATATTCCCATTTCATATCTACATGAGGCACCAATGAATGTGCCTATTACTTATGATGCAAATAACTATAGCAAGAGTCTGCCTCAACCTATAATGGATTTTCTTAAAAAGAATGTTCAAGTACATAACACAGTTAGGATGGATGGAGGTTTACGTGTTTGAGTTTAGACAAACCATTTGACTAGAGGAACAGGATTATTCATCCATTTCCCTGATTGTGGATTTTAGAAATGGAGAAATTGTTCAATATCAAGAGAGTGAAGTAGTTGATTTTGATGAAAATACAAGAAAGGCCACATTTAGGTTTTTTACACCTGACAATATTTCACAGGATACTTTTAATATTTGGTTAGATCAATCGGTAAATAAAGCATGTTTACATATGTATGATGAAACTTTTCAAGAAGTTTATTTAGCAAGTAGATTAAATACAATGTATCTAACGCAATCTACATTGAAGGCACAATTGCTGTCAAAAGAGATGGGGAAACAATCTGTTGATAGCCAGATTGCCAATATGGCTCTTCGACTTGATGTTCCAGTATTAGAGAATAGTAAAATAACTGATATTATTAGTATTCGAAATGATTATGGAGAGAGTTTTGCAAATTTTAGAACTGAACTTGGCGAAAAATTATTACATTTGTCAAATATAAAGGACAATGAACAATTAGAAAATGAATTGCAAGAAGTGACATATGCGATTAATGAAACATATATAAATCAAATAAATCGAGAAACGCGTTCGATAATCAGATCCCTTGGGATAGAAACAACGATAGCAACTGGCTCATTGCTTACAAATAGTATGATGAGTGGAAATAATATGTTAAGCTTAATTGCGGCGTCAGTAGCTGCAATTGGTGGAATAAAAGACACAGTCAAGTTATTTGGTGATGTGAGAGAGAGACCTGGATATTTTCTTTGGAAATTGAATAAAGAAAATAAGCAGAATAAAAGGTAATTGAATGATATATAAGATGTTGGTAGGTTGTGGTGATGAATACTTGGAATTTACCACTTGTAAATTAACTTCATCAGAGTCATAATACCAGTAGGAACATTGATATCCATTCGTGATACCCGAATGATACCTGAAATTTTGAAAACTGAAAATAATAAAGAGAAATAGACGAAAATACGTTGTTTTCAGAAGCAAAAATCGACTCAAACACAGGAAATAACTTAACCTGTAGGGAGTTTGAATAACGGACAGAAATGCCGAAAGCCTGTATTTATGCGGGTTTCCGGCATTTGTTTTATCGAATAGCTCTAGTTGTGGGGAGAGTAATGAAGTTATCAGTTTTGAAAAAGTAAATAAAAAAGGAAGAAGGTACAAGCTATGTTGCCAACAAGAGAAGAAGCACTGAAGTTAATTCGTGATGGATTATTATTTAATCCGGGACCTTGGGGAAAACATTGTTTAACAGCAGCACACTGTGCAGAAAAAATAGCAAGTGCATGTGGTGATATGGATGTTGAGAAAGCATATATATTAGGTTTACTACATGATATAGGAAGAAAATTTGGTGTAAGACATCTTGGACATGTTTATGATGGATACGTATATATGAAATCATTGGGATATGATGAAGTAGCAAAGATATGTTTAACCCATTCTTTTAATAATCATACGATAGATGAATACATCGGAAAATTTGATGTTACAGATGAAGAATTGACAATTATAAAAACTGAATTAGCAAAGACCATATATGATGGATATGACCGGTTAATTCAATTGTGCGATTGTTTGGCAGGAGCGGAAGGAGTTCTTGATATAGAAAATAGGATGAATGACGTAAAGAAAAGGTATGGCTTTTATCCGCAGGACAAGTGGAATTCCAATATGAATTTGAAGCAATATTTTGAGGGGAAAATGAATAAAGACATTTACCTTATATGTGAGAAAGATACATTTGCACCAGGAGATTTATGATCTTATAAATATATTTTTTACTACAAGTTTTATGAACAGGTTGGAGGTGGTTAAGTGGATATTTTATTTAAGAATGATGATTTTGTATTTTCATACAGAGTTGGCGGTATATTGAAACATAATGGTAAAATCTTGTTACAGCGTCCGAAGAATGATGATTATGCCATTATTGGCGGACATGTTGCGGCTATGGAGACAAGTATGGAAACTCTTAAACGGGAATTTGAAGAAGAACTTCATGCTAAGATAGAGGTAGATAATCTGTTAGCAATCGGAGAAATTTATTTTCCATGGGGAAAAAGACCCTGTCATCAGATATGCTTATATTATAATGTACATCTGATAGATGATAATATTCCATTAGATGGTGTGTTTCATGGATATGATGAGCTAGATAATGAAAGAATTGATTTGGATTTCTGTTGGGTTTCATTAGAAGATTTAAAGAATGGTACTAAGGTATATCCTTTGGAGTTGATACCATATATCCTTGAGCCAGGGAAAGAAATTGTACATTTTATTTCAAAGCAGATTTGAGGAGATAGTCAATGATAGAAAATATGAATGTAGAATTTGGCAGAACATCAGATATTGATTCATGGATGCGATTAGTGAAAAAAGTAAGTTGGAATTTTCCAGGATTAGAGACAGAGCAGAGTATAGACGAACACAAAATAATAGTACTGAAATTCATGAATGATAAACGTGCTTTGTGCGTGAAGAATGAACAAGATATTGTTGGCGTGCTTTTATATTCAAGGAAGCCTAATATGATATGTTGTTTGGCTGTTGATCCAGCTTATCGAAAAAGGGGAATTGCTTCGCTTCTTTTAAAAGAGGCACTTGATAAACTTGACAGAGATAAAGATATAACTGTGTCTACATTTAGAAAAAATGATGTTAAAGGAATTGCGCCTAGAAAATTATATAAGAAATTTGGGTTTGAAGAGGGCGAACTGATTGAAGAATTTGGATATCCTAATCAAAAGGTTTGTGTTGTATGCTAACAAAAGTGCTGAAAATGTAATAATTGGTACAACAGTAACTGTCATAGTCGATAGACCATTAGGAAGTTATCCTCCAAAATATAAAGATATGTATTATCCTGTAAATTATGGTTACATTGAAGGAATTATGGCACCATATGGAGAAGAGCAGGATGCTTATATATTAGGGGTAAATGAACCAGTAGACAAGTTTATAGGTAAAATTATTGCTATTGTTCATAGAAAAGACGATGTAGAAGAAAAATGGGTAGTTGTACCTGACGGAATGATGTTTTCAAAAGATGAGATTAGGCAGCAGATTTATTTTCAGGAGCAATATTACGATAGTGAAATTGTGATGTAATATTAAGGAGATTGCTATGACATTAGGATTAAAAAGAGGAACAGTGCAACTTGAACCACATGATAAGCAATGGGACGAGATTGCTGTTCAAACAATTAAAATACTTAAAGCAATATTAGGTGATGATGTTATTGATATACAGCATATTGGAAGTACAGCAATACCAGCAATCAAAGCAAAGCCGATTATTGATATTGTTGTTGGAGTGACTGATTTTGATAGAATAATATCATATAATGAGCAACTACAGAAGGAAGGAATCTTTTATCGCGGTTCAGATGTGGAACATCAACTTCTTTATGTAATGGGTGATATGGAAAGTGATACAAGAACACACCATATTCATATTGTGAAATGGAACGGAATCGAGTGGAAAAATTATATACATTTTAGAGATTATCTTAATGCTAATGAGAATGTGGCTTTGTGTTATCAGAAGTTAAAGGAAGAACTGGAAAATAAGTATGCAGATGACAGGGTTGCATACACTAATGGCAAGCAAGATATGATAGATACTATTCTTAATGATCAATAAATTATATGCTGTCAATAAATTATATGCTTGACAAATAATTATTATGTAGCTATTCTGATAAAAAGCGATGAAGAGAGATAGTAAATATTTTGGATATTGCAGAGAGGAGTTGTTTGGTGGAAAACTCCATTGAAGAAATATTGAACCAGTCTTGGAGCCGTGTACCGACTGATTTATTCATTAGGCTACACTGGGAACGCCCATTACAGCGTCAGAGTATCGAAAGAAATTTCCGTACTTGCTAAGGTCTATATTGCGAAATATAGATGAATTAAGGTGGTAACACGAAGCTATTAGCTATCGTCCTTAAAATTTATTTAAGGAGGGTAGCTTTTTTTATACTTAAAAGTGATGTGAATCAGAAGATTGGAGGCGTTTATATGAATTATATTGTTGAGAGTTATGAAAATTATAAAGAGGAAGATCGTTTAACTACGAATAATGCAAGAAAGATTGAATTTATAACTACTACTAGAGTTCTAGACGAAGTTATTGATGCTGAAAGTAAAATATTAGACTGTGCAGCGGGAACTGGTGTTTATGCATTTTGGCTTGCTGATAAAGGACATGATGTAACTGCTACTGACATTACACCAAGGCACATAGATATTATCAACCAGACGCTTAAAACAAAAGAATACTCTATGAATACAGCGGTTTTGGATGCTACAGATATGTCCTGTTTTGCAGATGACACCTTTGATGTTGTTTTAAATATGGGACCTTTTTATCATTTGGTTACAGAAGAACAGAGAGAAAAATGTTTGAAGGAATGTTTTAAGGGTGTTAAAGAAAGGTGGGCTTTTAATTACTGCGTATATTCCAAGATATTATGTATTTCAATATGTTGCTACAAATAATGTGAAATATTTAGATGGACATTTGGCAAAACAGCTTATAGAAACAGGCATATTAAAACATGATGATGAGAAGTGTTTCTGGACGGATACCTATTATTCATCAAAAGAAGAAATGGAAACAATTTATGGAAAACATGGTCTGAAAATTATAGATCATTTTGCACAAGATGGTTTGTCACCTCTTTTATCGCAAAAGATAGACCAATGGGATGAAAATCAGTTCAAAATTTGGTGCAATTACCATTATAGTGTGTGTCGTGAACAGTCAGTGCTTGGTGCAAGTAACCATGTTATCATAATTGGAAGAAAATACCATTTATCCTTGCAGAAACATAAGTGCTTATGTTAGGATATTGTTTAAGAAAAGTACCCATGACAGGGCGTTAAGCGTCCGGGGGACGCTTGTTTAGCGCCGACCGGAGCGTAGCGTAGAGGTAGCCTCCCGAGTTTTATGATACCAGGCAACCGGAATACATAGGAAGGGTATAAAATGTCAAGACCGAATGTACAAAAAATATTATATAAAAATGTACAGTTAGTCTGTTTGTCTTAAATGATCTTTTAGCCTATATGATTTTCCTGATATGAGCACTACATGTGCATGATGTAATATTCTATCTATGATTGCATTTGCAACTACTGCATCATAAAATACTCCATCCCATTCATTAAAATTCATATTTGTGGTAAGTATTGTGCTTTTCTTTTCATAACGCATATCTATAAGCTGAAAGAATAGGTTTGAATCCTCTTTATTAATCGGCAGATACCCTAATTCATCTATGATAAGAAGACGATATTTACTAAAGTGTTTTAATCTTGCATCCAGGCGGTTTTCCAACTGTGCACGCTTTAATTGCTGCAATAAAGCATTACATTTGATAAAGTATGTGCTTGCATGTTTTTTAGCCGCTGCAATACCTATAGATGTTGCAAGATGCGTTTTTCCAACGCCGCTGGGTCCTAAAAACACGATATTTTCATTCTTTTCCAGAAAACCAAGGCTTGCAAGTTCCCTCATTTCCTGTTCGTTTACACTTGGTTGAAATTCAAAATCATAATCCTTTAGTTCTTTTACAAAAGGAAATGCTGCAGCCTTTATCATAGATCTGGAGGCATTTTGTTCTTTGAAATCAACTTCATAACTGCTCAGTTTTAATAAACCTTCCGTAAACGATAATCCGTTTGTTGTCACAAAATCCCTTATTTCATCAAGATGTAGTTTTATCTGGGTTAATTTCAGCAGCTCCAGATTAGCAGTCAGCTGATTGTATGTACTATTACTCATAATCATAAACCTTTCCTATAATTTCTAGATTTTCTTTTGCTCTGTCCATTATATGCTCATCCCTGAAAATATGCGATTTTCTTGCAATTGCAGCATAATGCTCAGAAATATAATTCAATTTTTTTGAACTTAACTGATGAATGGTTATGAATTCTGTGTTACAATACACATGTATATAACCATCATATACTTGTAATGAGACAATCTTATCAATATACTTTGGTGGTACAGAGTATTGACAGCTTTTGTAATTAAACATGCTTGAATGATTGACTTTTACCGTATTTGTGGTGATTTGGTAAGGCTTTCTTATGTTATCAGCGGGCAGGCTGTTTAAGAAAGCCTTTTCTTTGTTATAATACATCAGCGGAATCCTTCCTGTTCTCTGGTTTACCTGTGTATTGACACGATTATTTATTCTTGTCACTAATTCGACTAATTCAATGTAATTCAATTTTTCCATTATAAGCTCTTATTTCATCCAGTATTTTCATAGGTGCCTCAACTTTGGCTTTAGTATGCGGATGTCCGGCAATACAAGGCTGGACTTTAAAATCATAATCATCAGCGAACTGCTGGAATTTGTTATTAACTTTACCGGCATAATATTCTGTTCTGACTTCATCCATAACAGTCTTCATGTTATCTGTAACTATTTCATCCGGAATACCACCAAGTGTTTCAAATGCATCATCAAGAAACGAAAAGAGTATATCCTGTGTTTTAGAAAGTGAAACCCTGTATACTCTGAATCTTGAATATGAAAGCAACAGGACAAAAATATTCACTTCTATAATTTCACCTGAAGAAAGAATAAACGGAATAGATTCTTTCCAATCAAGCTGAGCCTGTCTGCCCATAGGAGTTTTATATCTGACAGTAACCTTATTGGTATTTGATGGTCTGCTTTTTCTGAAATATGAATCGAATTCAGGATATTTCCTGAGATAATGACAGAAGTTACAATAAACACCTTTAAAGCTATGATTATCAACCAGATATTGCCATAATACTTTTCTGTAGTAGAATACCTGCTGATTTTTATCTGATAATAACTCTGTAATAATGTCATAAAAAGGTGTAATACAGTCATCACAGTTTCTTGTTTCTGGCTTTGTATATCCATTTATATATTTATCAACAGTCCGCCTATCTACCTCCGATTCTCTAGCTATTTGACTTTTATTAATCTTCAATGTGCCATCCTCCAAAAATGGTTTTAACTTGTACAGGTCATTGACACTTTCTATTCTTATATCTGTTATGATTTGATATATTAATATCATTATGAGTTCCTCCTTACAACTCACATATCATAACATTTGTACATTCTTATTTAATATTTATTGTACATACTTAAGTATAACTTTATAGATGGCAAAGTCTTACTTTTATTCGTCGGATATCAGTGGATTGCACGGAGCGAAGCTGTCATCATTCTAGAAGAAGTTTTATGCAAAGCTATATAGGTTAGGGATTGTAGAGCAGAAGCGTTTTGTGGTTGGTGGAGCAAAGTATGCAGAGGATTTGAAGAGGTTTCATAGGTTACAGGACGAATATCTGCTGATTGTAAATAATGACATCAAAAGTATTGTGGAGTTTGTGGATTTCATAAGTGAGAAAGAAGATAGGATTCAGCAGATTGAGGACAGGCAGAAGGAGATATACAGAGAAAGTTCTAGTCGGAAATGCAATATAAAGAATGAAGAGCAGTACCGGGAATATCAGATATGGCACATGGAAGTGCAGGAAGAACTGGATGAGCTGAAGTAGGAGAAGAGAAATGTTAAGAGGCAGATACAGCTTGTTGATGGCATTGTGAAAGAAGATTTGTATACAGCTTATTATGTGGTGTCGGAGAATGAAGAAATAGTTGTAGACAGGAAAATTGAGATACCGGGGATGGAAAAGAATACTGAGGTTGAGAAAGCAATGGCAACAGTTGTTGAGCCTGATAGAAAGGTTGAGGTGATGAATCCTAACAATAATCAGAATGAAATAGGCAGACAGAAAGCGCCAACAGACGGAGTTAGAAAACAGCAGATTGATTTAGAGGATATAGGAATTTCGGAAATCCATAATCTATCTTATACGAATGTGGCAAGAGTTGGCGAAAGTATTGCTGATGTAACAGGTAAAAGTGAATTTGTGGAAACTAGAGAAACTGAATCTGTGGACAACGCAGGCTGGATTGTCAGGAGGATATCAGAGCTTGGTGGTTATGAGAATATTAGTGATTCTGTTAAGGCAGATGTATTTGGATTTGATATTATTGATGTTAGTGGAAGCATAAGGCTGTTCTCGGATGTAATGAAAAGGCTGGAGATAAAGCTGGATGGTGACGAGCTTTATGAGGAGTTTTAGAGGATTTATGATGAGAGTGTTAGTAGAGATGCTGATAAGGAAAGAGAAGAAGATAAGATGAGGAATAGTGGCAGGGGAAGATGATATGCTTGCTTTTTTATGGTATGAATGCATGAAAGAAGACTATTGCTATTGTATGTGTGCATATAATACAAAAAATATATTTCGAGATATTGAAAATTTCGAGATGATGAACTATACTATATTTAGTTGAATTGAACTGTTTTATAGGAGGTTAAAGATGGAGTATTTAACAGTTAAAGAAATTGGGTACAAGTGGGGGTCACCAGCAGAATGGTTAATGTCTATTGTTCTAAAGGAAGAATTCCAGGGGCTATTAAGAAGGGTAATTTATGGTTAGTTCCTTCAGATGCAGTGAAGCCAGAAGATCAAAGACGAAAGGGTAAATAGTATGGCTAGAAGAACACATGAGAAAACACCACACGCAAAAATGTTATTAGTGGCACTGCGCTCTGTGGGATATACAAATGAGACTGCGATAGCTGATATTTTGGATAATAGTATTTCTGGTGCGGCAACAGAAATTGAATTGTATTTTGATTGGGATAATAGAAGAATAATTATTGCGGATAATGGATTTGGGATGGATTATCAGGAACTGATGGATGCAATGGAAATTGGATCTGCAGATCCAAATGAGATGAGACCTTCGGAAGATCTTGGTAGATTTGGGTTGGGAATGAAAACTGCTTCCTTTTCAATGGCAAAGAAGCTGCTTGTTATTTCGAAAAAGAATTCAACGATATCAAATGCTGAATGGAATTTGAATACAGTTGCATCTGAAGATAAATGGGAAATATCAGAATATGACGAATCAGAGATTTTAATGATTCTTGAATCTATTGATACTTATATACAGTATAATAATTGGAAACAGGGAACACTTATTATAATTTCGGAATTGGATAGATTGATTGACGAGACAAATATTGAGAAATCAAAGAAGAATTTTTATAAGATGATTCGAAATATTAAGTCCCATATTGCAATAACATTTCATCGTTTTATGGAAGAAGATGCATTGAAGATTTCTGTAAATGGAAATAAGCTAGAAGCATGGAATCCATTTTGGATAAAAAGTCCAGCAACCATGGAATTAGCAAGAGAAGAATTGTTTGATGGAAAAAATGAAGTAGTTGTTGAGCCATATATTCTACCACATAAAAGTAAATACAATTCAGAGGAAGAGTTTAAGGAAGCTGCTGGAGTAAAGGATTGGAGAGGTCATCAAGGATTTTATGTGTATAGAAACAGAAGATTGCTTGTTTATGGTACTTGGTTTGGAAAGTTTAAGAAAGAACCCGCATATAATCTTGCACGTATAAAACTTGATATGAGTGCAGACAGTGATTTTGAGTGGGATATTGATATTAAGAAATCAAAAGCAACTTTACCTGTTGCAATAGAAGAACAAATTACTCAGATTGCATATTTAGCAATTGAAAAATCTGTGGCTGTTTATAATTCGAGAGGTGTGTATAATAGAAAAAACACTTCGAATAATACTAGTTTGAAGTATGTATGGGAACAGAGAAAGAATATATCTGGAAATTATATGTTCTATCTGAATAAAAAGCATCCTATGCTTCTGAAAAATTTTAAGTGGAATGGATGAAAATGCACAAAAGGAATTAAAGACATATTTATCTCTGGTAGAGAGCTATTCGCCAACAATGCTTAGTGGAGTAATGGACAAAGAGACTGATTTTGTGGTTTCAGATGAAGATAAAAAGAGAGAAATATTAAATATTCAGGAGAAAATCAGAATTTATAGAATGTTGCAATATGATGATGTAGAGATTTACGATACATTGTATGACTCACCTGAATATTTATATTTAAGAGAAGATTTGAAGAAAATCATTGAGGAGACAGAGTAGTGCGGACAAATATTAATGAAAAATACGAAATAGCATATGATTTTTATGGAAAAATACTGGAGGAAATTGATGCAGATAATCTTAATGAACGCATCTCATTAGCAATAGATAAGACAATTGAAAGCATGAGAGCGCTTATTGACGATACGGAAGCGTTAAGAGATTACTTATTAAGTAGAATTAGTCGTGAAAAAGAAGAAGAGACAGTTTCTGTAATGCTTGGAGAAGAAGCAAAAAATTCTACTTGGTGGGACGAGTATCGTGCAGAAAATGCAACTAATCTCAAGTTTTGGAATAGATATAGTAAATATCTTTTCGAAAGAAAACATTGGGAAAAGAGTGCAATTATAAAGAGTATTGGTAATCCAACAGATATGCTATTGAATGCGATTGCAGATCCAAATAGAAGTATTATACAGGAAAAACGTGCAATGGTAGTAGGGTATGTTCAGTCGGGAAAAACGGCGAACTATATTGGTTTAATTAATAAGGCATTAGATGCAGGCTATAAATACATTATTGTATTGGCAGGTATTCATAATAATCTTAGAAGTCAGACTCAATCACGAATCGATGAGGAAGTACTTGGATATGAAACTTCATCAGAGGCTCGACAGAAACAGCGAGAGCGCGCTGAGAAGAATCGAATAGGTGTTGGGAGATTGTATGATGCGGGCTTTGTTCAGACACTTACTTTCAGAGATGAAAGTGGTGATTTTTCAAAGAAGAATTCCAGCTGGGATACACACCCGGATGTTCCAACAATTATTGTTACAAAAAAGATTAAGTCGACTTTGACTAACTTAATTGAAAACATTGAAAGTAAGCAGGTTGTTAAGCAAGATGAAAATGGTCATTTTGTTATGCCAGCCAAATATCCGTTGTTATTGATTGACGATGAGGCGGATCAGGCATCTGTTAACACAGGCTATGATTATGACGAAGATGGGAATATTATTGATGAATATGATGTCAAGACAATTAACAGATTAATCCGTAATTTATTAAATCATTTTGAATGTAAATCATATGTTGGATATACGGCAACTCCGTATGCAAATATTTTTATACCAAATGATTTATCAGTTGCTAGTGAAGATTTGGGAAATGATTTATTTCCGGCAGACTGTATTATTAGTTTGCCAAAAACCATATAGATATATAGGAGCTAATGAATTCTTTGGTTATGGAACGGAAGATGAGGAACCAAAACCTATGCCTCTCGTAAGAAAGATTAAGGATGAAGACTTCGTTGATACGAAGAAGAAAATAGTTGGAGATTTACCATATAGCTTAAAGAAAGCAATGAAGTGCTTTTTGATTTCAATAGCAATTAGAAATTGTCGAGGCGAGATGAATAAACCAAATACTATGTTAATTCATGTTGCACGTATAAAAATATGCATAAGCAATTGGAAAGAAAGGTATCTGAGTATTTCTTCGATGAGTTACAATCAATGATTATTGATGGGGACAGTGAAACCAAAGCAGAGATTTATGATTTGATTAGGAAAGAATATTTGCCAGTATCTAAAAAAATGAGAAAAGATTTCTCAAGATATATGGAAGATGCATATGATGTTGAAGCAGATGAGATATATGAAGAAATTGTTCGACTAATGAATGAAGATAAAGTAAAAATTAATGTAATAAACGGAGATAGTAAGGACATTTTGTGTTACAAGGATCATGAAGGGGAAGATTATAACATTATTGCAATTGGAGGAGATAAATTTTCGCGTGGATTAACATTAGAAGGTTTATCAATTAGCTACTTTACACGTGAATCTAAGTATTATGATACTCTGATGCAGATGGGGCGATGGTTTGGATTTAGACCAAAGTATGCGGATTTATGTCGAGTTTTTATTACAGATACAATTTATCGTTGGTTTGCAAGAATTGCTTTTGCAACTGATAATCTTAGAAATCAAATTGCATATATGTGTGATGAAAAAGCTAAACCAAGTGAGTTTGGATTGCGTGTTGCTACTCATCCAGAATTAAAAATCTCTAGTCCGAAAAAAGTTAAGTCAGGAGCAATGCAGCAACTTGATTTTAGTGCTACTTTGACAGTTACAAGAGATATTGATGTTAATATCGAAATGTATGAGTCAAATTATAATGCTGTAAATCATTTGTTCTCTTATGCAGAAAGAATACTGACGGCAGAAGAGCATTTTACAAAATTAGGGCGTAAAACTGATACAGAGCATTATTTTATTGAAAATGTAAACAGTAATCGAATTATTGAGTTCTTTAGAAACTTTCAAACTTCTAGGCGTGCTAGAAAAGTAAATGGTAATAATATTGCTACATATATTGAAGAACAGAACAAAGAGGGGTTGTTAGTTGATTGGACGGTTTGTCTTATTAACACAGGGGAGAATGTGCCCGGTTTTGAAATCGCAGGTATGCATATAAAGAATGGTATTACTCGAAAAAGTGAAAATAGTATTGTTCCCCAAGAGGATACCTGTTCCGTACATATGCTCAAATCAAAAGACCAAGAGTATTACGATATGTCATTCAGTGAATTTGAAGAGATAAAGCAAATAGAAGATAAAGGTGATGAAAAAACAGTTGCTGAGCATATAAGAGCAACAAAGATGAATCCTAAAAAAGGTCTTTTGCTTATTTATCCGATTGATCATAGAGATGAGGGAAAAACAAGCTTGTTTAAAATCGGTGATGGAAATCATATGCCTCCGTTTGGTTTGGTGGTTGTATTTCCAAAAGGAAATGGTAAGTCAATTTCTTATCAGGTAAATCAGGTTGGTATGAAAGGGGATTTATATGATTTCTTTGACTAATATACTTGAGGATATAAAGAATGATTTTGTGAAAGAACAGTATAGAAATTCCATTGTCTTAACTAGAAGATTTGTTCTTGCAAAAGGCAATGTTATTTCGGTTTCGATGAACAAAAATACAGATTTATGTGGTATTGGGATAGATATTCCGGATGAAACTACATATGAAGAACTAAATTCTCTTCCAAAGTGGAAGGGGATGGAAGGAAAGGACAATATTGTTACTGAAAAAACAGGAACTAAAAGAGTATTATCATTTGAACAGCTTGAAGGATATGATCAGACAATATTTGTGAATGTAATGAAAGATGTATGTGATAATCTAGAATTTGTTGATAAGAGAGGCGGCGTATCAACTATAAAGTATACATTGCAAAAATGGAGTGTATTTTTTCAGTTTGAGAAAGACTATGTATTGTCTGCAAATAGTTCTAGCAAGGGCGTCTACAGTGAACTCACCGTGCTTGAAAAAATAGATTAAGAAAAAATAGGCAATAAAAGCATTGGCTTATTGGACTGGTCATAACTCAGAATCTCATGACTTTTATATTGGAAAAGATGCTGTGGAAATAAAAAGTTCATCAGCAAAGGGTCCAGAAAAAGTGAAGATAAGTAACGAGTATCAGTTAGATGATTCAGGAGTAATGGGATTGCTTTATCTACTTTATTTAAGTATTAAAAAAAGTGAAGTCGACGGAGAAATGCTGCCAGAAATAGTTGAGAGAATAATGATACAGTTAGATTGTTCTCAAAAGGAAATGTTCAAGGAAAAGTTACTTAAAGTAGGGTATGTCTATTCTATGCCAGAGCTTTATACATATCATTTTAGAGTTAGAGAAGAGAGTTGTTTTATGGTAAAGGGAAACTTTCCACGCATAACACCAAAGAATATACATAAAGGAATTGGAGCTGTAGAGTATGTTGTTAGTCTAGACGCATGCCGCTCATACATGATTGAAATAGAGTCTTTTTACAAAGGAGTTGATTATCAATGATTACAGATCATATGAGACAATTCAACGAGGAACTTATTGAAGAGGTTCGCGAGTATAGAGAGAATGAAAAATGTAGCACAGAGGATGCATTTACCAGTGTTTTTTCATCATATGTAATTGATGCTGGAGAATCTTTTCTGAATAACTGTAATGTTCTTAGTTATAGAAAAGAATATGAAAAGGCGAAAATTAATGCCTATGTGTATGATGAATATTTTCAGACATTAACATTAGTTGTTAGCGTGTTTGAAAATAGAACAGAGATATCAAAAATGGGAAAAGTTGATATCAACAGAAATGTAAAGCAGGCCACAAAATTTTATAGAATGTGCAAGTCTGGATATTTTAATGATCTAGAAGAAACGGATCCGGGATACATAATAGCTGAGTATATAAACGATTATGAAAGAGGTATTGAGAATATCAGGGTTTTATTACTGACTAACAAGGAAACAGTTCCTGAGATTCCTGAAAGTATTAAGATCGATAAAATAGCAGTTAAGTTTGATGTATGGGATTTGGAGAGAATATGTCAGTCGTTATATCAGAATAAATCACACGAGGATTTAGTAATTCGGTTCCAGAATAAATACAATAATCCATTGAAAATGATTAAGGTTAAGCAAGAAACGAATGTTTATGATTGTTATATTGGAGTAATCTCGGGACAATGCTTAGCAGAAATATATAGAGATGAGGGACAGAAATTAATAGAAAAGAATGTTCGTTCATTTCTTCAAGCAACGGGAAAAATCAATCAGGGTATAAAAAAGACTCTGATTGAAGAACCTGAAATGTTTATGACATATAACAATGGAATTTCCACAACCGCAAAAAGTATTGTCATTGATGAAGAAAAAAGTGATGATGACTTTGTGGTAATTAAAGAGATAGTTGATTGGCAGATTGTAAATGGTGGACAAACAACCGCTTCAATTCATAATGCATTACAAACTGGGGTTGATATCTCCCAGGTAAATGTTCAAATTAAACTGACTGTAATTCGAGAGCAATCAAAAACAGAAGAGATGGTTGGTTTTATTTCTAAGTATGCAAATAGCCAGAATAAGATTAATATGTCAGATTTTAGCGCAAATGATCCATATCATATTGAGATGGCGAGACTATCTGAAAAGATATATGTACCATCTGAAAATGGTAAGTCGACCCTCAGATGGTATTATGAAAGAGCAAGGGGACAATATATGGTGGATGTTAATCGTCAGCCAACTCCTGCAGCAAAGAAGAAGTTCAAAGAAGTAAGTCCAAAATCTATGTGTATATCAAAAACAGTTGCAGCAAAATGCATGATGGCATGGATGAGATATCCTAATGTAGTAAGTAAGGGGTTGGAAACTAACTTTATTGAATTTTCTGCCATGATAAAAAATGGGGAAGTGCCAGAGCCTTCGCAAGAATCATATATTAGCATGATTAGCAAGGTAATATTGTTTAAGGAATGTGATAAGTTAGTTGCAAAGCAAAATTTTGGGGGATATAAGGCTCAGATAAATTACTATGTTATCGCGTTATTAGCAGAGTTCCACAGCAACGAGGTTGATGATCTGGATATCTGGAAACGTCAGAGTATTTCTCCTGAATTATCAATTAGAATGGAGAAATTGATTTTGAAAGTTTGGAATCATTTTATGAATCCAGAGGTAGTGGGAATCAATATTACACAGTGGTGTAAAAAAGAGGATTGTTGGAAATTATTAAAGACAAGATATAAAAATAAATTAATCTAGGAGTATGAAATGTTAAAGATTTTAGATTTGTTTGCAGGGGCTGGAGGATTAAGTCTTGGATTTGAGAAGACAGGACAGTTTGAGGTTGCTGCAATAGTAGAGAATAATAAAAACGCCGCAAAAAACATATCTTAGAAATCATCCTGGTTTAAAAAACTATGAGGACATATTAACTGTAGATTTTCAACAAATAAAAACGAATGCGGAGAAATCGATGTTATTATAGGTGGACCGCCATGTCAAGGATTTTCTAACGCAAACAGACAACGACGACAGTTAATCAATGGAAGTAATGAGTTGGTAAAAAAATATGTTGAAGCAATAAAAGAGATTCAACCCAAAGTGTTTGTTATGGAAAATGTAAAAACTATAGCTTCAAATAAGCATTCGTTTTGTGTTACACATGAGGATGAAAACTATATAAAGAATGAGCTAAAGTTAAATATTTATCCTAAAGAAGTAACACTTTTTGATGGAGCATGTGTTAATCGTGTTTTTGAACTAGCTTGTAGCTATAATGAAAATGAAAAACAATTATTATTAATAAGTGAAGACGATTTGTATTTTCTTTACAATATGTGTAGAAAGAAAAAGCAGATTAAGAAATTTCTTTCAAAACCATTAAATATAAAGACGTTAAATTGTATTACTTCTAAATTAATAAAAAAAGACTATATGCCTGAGTGGTATAATAGTTATACTCAAAAAGCAAAGAGTACTATTGAATTATTATTGAATAATGAAGAACTAGAAGATGTTTCATGGGCAGATGAATTGATGAAATTTTGGGATATTCATAGATTTTATCATGGGTTGGCGGAACTTGAAAAAAAAGATGCTATTTTTAATTATTCAATTGTAGGTCAAACAATTAGGGTAAAGATGGAAACTTACATAGTAATTGACTTTATTAAAGAATCTTTTAGGTATCTTGGTTATGAAATTAAGGGGGATGTATTGAATGCGGCTTCGTATGGAGTCCCACAGACCCGAGAAAGATTTATACTTATAGGAATGAGAAACGAAATGTGTACGAAAAAATAGAACTTCCTACACCAGTTATTGATAATCCATCAAATTATATAACGGTCGAAGATGCTATAAAAGACTTGGAAAAGATTGAGCCAACAGTAGCTGGAATGGATGAAACACAGAAAAGAAAAAATTGCCCTATAATAAATTCATATTTTAGAAAAATGGTTATGGTAGAAAATTATCGAGATGTTCATAATCATGTTTGTACTGCGACAGGGGAAATGGCATTAAAGCGTTTTGAAAAGATTGAACCAGGAAAGAACTTTCATTCTTTACCCGAGGAATTAAAAAGCTCGTATGAAAATCCGGGAAGAACACAAAATACTGTATATAAAAGATTGAATCCAGATATGCCGTCAGATACTGTTGTAAACATCAGAAAATCTATGTGGATACATCCTGTATTTAACAGAGCTGTGAGTGCACGAGAGGCGGCAAGGTTACAAAGTTTTCCTGATGATTATATTTTTTATGGAACAAAGGATTCTGTATATCAGCAAATAGGAAATGCCGTACCTCCAATTTTAGGAAGAGCCGTTGCAGAAAAGGTACTTGAGTTGTTTGGTGCTAGACTAGAATTTGACGAGAGCATAGAAGGAATATATTTCAAATATCAAGAAAATAAAAAGTGATATAATTTTAAGAAGGTGTTATTATTGGCTGAAAAACATAATAATTGGACAAGAGAAGAAACTATATTGGCATTTGACTTATATTGTAAAATACCGTTTTCTAAGATTTCTAAAACAAATAAAAAGATAAAAGAACTTGCAAACCTTATTGGAAGATCACCCAGTGCTGTCGGATTAAAGATGGCAAATCTTGCACGATTTGATAATGAACTAAAGTCAAGAAATATTTCTGGAATGTCACATGGAAGCAGGCTTGATGAGGAAATCTGGAACGAATTTTGTAACAATTGGGAAGAATTATCGTTTCAAGCACAGAAAATACTAGCGACTAAAAAGCACACAACGATAGAGAATATGTTAGATAATATAGAATGGGAGCATATTCCTGCAGGACAGGATAGAGAAAGGCTGGTAAAGCAGAGAGTAGGACAATATTTTTTTAGGTGTCTGTACTTAGTGCATATTCAAATAGATGTTGTGTAACAGGATTATCAGTGCCGGAGATGCTGGTGTCGAGTCACATAAAACCTTGGAGGGTAAGTAATGCACAGACAGAAAGGACAAATCCAAGTAATGGATTGTGTCTTAATGCATTGCATGATAAAGCTTTTGACAGAGGCTTGATAACAATAGACTACGATTACAATATTGTTGTGTCAGATAAATTGACAAAAGCAGACATGGATAGTGAAACAAAGGCATGGATACGGCATTATGATAGACATAGAATTATATTGCCAGACCGTTTTCTTCCTGGAAAGGACTTTATAGAATATCATAATGATATGATTTTCATGAGGTGATGATATGGACAATCTTACTAGAGAGCAGAGGCATAAAAATATGCAGCGGATTTGTTCAAGAGATACGCGAATAGAAGTTATATTGCGTAAAGCATTATGGGCGAAGGGGTATAGGTATCGCAAAAATTGCAGTGATATTCCAGGTAAGCCGGATATAGCTCTTACAAAGTATAAGATAGCAATATTCTGTGATGGAGAGTTCTTTCATGGTAAGGATTGGGAGATTCTTAAACAAAAATTAAAGAAAAGTAATAATGCTGAGTATTGGTTTAAGAAAATTTCTAGAAATAGAGAACATGATGATGAAGTCAATAAGAAGCTTTTTGCAGAAGGATGGACAGTAATTCGATTTTGGGGCAAAGATATTAACAATCATACGGATGAGTGTGTTAGGACTGTTGAGGAGACAATATTTGACTTGCTAACAGAAGACAAAGAATGATAAATACATATTAAGGAATAGCTAAATAAAGTGGATTGAATATAGGAAACAATGGAATGATATTTTCTGGAAAGGTTGTTATAATGAAATTAAATAATGTTGATTTTATTCAGATAGATTATTAAAAAGTAAGCGCTACATAATCCACCGGAGTATAATTCTTCAGATTTAGATGTAAGATTAGGACAGTTGGAGCATTATACTCTAAATCCTGATCTGGATTGCAAAAGTTGGAGCATTTCACTTCAAACTATTATCAGACTTTTATATCATTTTGCTCCAAATAAATTTTTGGAGGATTTGATTATGAAGAAATCAGAACGTGACAAATATTGGACGGAACTTATACAAACCAGTAGAGTAAGCGGTCTGTCAGATTATGAATGGTGCAGGATAAACCATATCCCAACAAGCTCTTTTTATTATAATGTTAAGAGATTAAGGATGGAAGCGTGCAATGATACAGCAGCTGTAGTCCCGGTACATGAAAAACAGGAAGTTGTACCAATTCACTACAATGAATTAAAAGATAATAATTGTACTATTCCTAATTGCTTTGATGATAAATCGTAAGTGCTAAAATAAAATAGAGGATTTATTTCTATCTCAAAAACCATTCATAATTAGTACATCAATTAAATAATTATGGAGTTGGATATGGGAATATCACCTTATTCGCTTGAACAGCGTTTTGAATTCATTAAAGACTGTTATAAAAGTGGTCTTTCTATCCCTGCCTGGTGTCATAATAATAACATTGCTCCGGGTACATTCTATGGCTGGATTAAACAGGTAACCAGTCATGGTTATGAAATACCTGATTCTTTAAACTATCATCCAGATGTTAAAAGACAGGAAGTTGTTAAGTTACCTGTCATTGATGACATATGTGCTGATTCCTATATGAATGATTTTCCATCATTTAATGATACAGATGCAGACAAACCTTTAGTTCTGTCTGCTCATATAGGAGGTATCACTCTGGATATTCCGCAGGATATTGATCAGGATTTCCTTATAAAAATTTTTAAATCTTTCAAGGAGTGCTTATGATTGGCGATATTTCAGGCGCAACTGCAATCTATATCATCACAGGGAAAACAGATATGCGCAAATCTATTAATGGTTTATGTGCCATTGTTTATGACATGATGGGACAGGGAATCAACAGAAACTCCATATATCTGTTCTGTGGTACACGGTGTGACAGAATAAAGATTCTTTTAAAAGAACCTGATGGGATAACACTTCTTTATAAGCGTCTTGACGTGAAAGGAAGATACAGATGGCCAAGGAATTCATCTGAAGTAAAGCCTATTACCTGGCGCCAGTTTGACTGGCTGATGTCAGGTCTTGACATTGAGTAGCTTAAGGCTATCGGAAATGTAAAATAGCATATCTTTGTATGCGTAAAAATGCAGCTGAATCCTTGATTTTGCTGCATTTTTCGTGTGTTTATGGTATACTTTAAATATCATAAATCAGGAGAAAAATCATGTCAGAGTCTGCAAAAGATATCCAGCTTTTGAAATTAAAAGATACCATTGCCCAACTGAATAATCTTATTAAAAACCAGTCTGAAATAATGGCTGGTCTGCAGAAGACGATAGATAATCTCCGTCTTGAACTTAGCAATAAACAGTCTGAACTTGATTATTGTAAAGCAAAACTGTTTGGAGCATCAAGTGAGAAATCAAAGACACCTTTTACGGGGCAATTGAACCTTTTTGGAGATATGGAAGATGACAGAACTCCTGAACTTATAGAGGCTGAAGATATAGAAGTTACAGCCCATAAAAGAACACGTAAGAAAAAAGCAACTTATGAAGAACTGTTTGGTTCTCTTACTGTCAGGCAGGTAAAACAGGATAACCTTAAGCCGGAAGAACTGATTTGTACTAACTGTGGTGATAAGATGGCAGCTATAGGAACAGAAGTTGTACGTACAGAGGTTATATTCCATCCTGAAACACTTGAACGGGTTGAATACATAGCAACTACTTATGAATGTCCATCATGTAAGCTGACAGAAAATCCGTATTTTATAAAAGATAATGATGCAAAGCCACTGGTTCCACATAGTTATGTATCTGCCAGTCTTGCAACACATGTGATGTATTCCAAATTTATAAATGCAATGCCATATCACAGACAGGAAAAAGATTTTTTTACACAGTATGGCATTAAGATAAGTAGAGGAACAATGGCACACTGGACTATATTCTGCGCCAAGAATTACTTTGCACCAATGCTTGATTACTTCCACAGATGTCTGTCAAAAAGGAGTATCTGTGTGCAGATGAGGCACCTATACAGGTCCTTAAAGAAAAGGACAGGCGGCCACAGACCAAGTCATATATATGGCTGTTCAGGTCTGGTGATGATGGAATGGCTCCCATCATCATTTATAAGTATCATCCTACACGCAATGGTGATGCAGCAGCTGATTTCCTTAAGAATAATCCTGACGGCTCTTATATCATGGCAGATGGATATGCCGGATATAATAAGTTGAAAGATTTTCAACAGGTGTTGCTGCTACGCACACATCAGGAGATATTTTATAGAGGCAATTCCAAAAGGACATGAAAAAGATTTCACCAATCCGGCAGTCCAGGGAATGCTCTACTGTAACAAACTTTTTTGAGTATGAACGCAGTTACAGGGAGAAGTGATTATCATATAAACAGATATATAACCGTAGGCAAAGGGATCAGAAAACTGTTGTTGAGGCTTTTTTGTCATGTATAAATAATGCTCCGACCACAAAAGGTACAAGATTTGACAGAGCAATAACTTATGCCAAAAATCAAAGTTCATATATGATGACATACCTTGAAGACAGCCATTGCAGTATATCAAACTACATGAGTGAGAATTCAATCAGACCTGTAACAGTGGGAAGAAAGAACTGGCTATTCTGCGATACAACTGATGGTGCAGATGCAAGCATGATGGTATTTTCATTATTAGAAACAGTCAGAGCTAATGGCATCAATCCATACAAATACCTTGAGTTCCTGTTGGAATCAAGACCAAATGAGAAAATGACAGATGAACAACTTGATAGTCTTTCACCATGGAATGAAAAAGTAAAACAAATCTGCCAAAACAACTCATAGTAAAACAGTCGAGTTAACGCAAATAAGTCATAGTGAAATTTCGGATTATGACAAATAACTCATAGTAAATATTCGATAA
>ENA-OQOA01000194-OQOA01000194.1-human-gut-metagenome-genome-assembly--contig:-NODE-194-length-31855-cov-3.600353_pt1 | contig 31855 bp, 34 predicted proteins | sample MGYA00242633_ERZ504888 | MGnify/ENA primary metagenome ERZ504888 (study PRJEB26092, sample SAMD00036372) | human gut metagenome | host: Homo sapiens | study: EMG produced TPA metagenomics assembly of...
AAACATCCCCAATATAGCTATGAAGGAATCGAAATTCACGATATAGCCGATTGGTTGCTACAAGAATAAGCAGGGCGAAATATCTCCGTCAATTCTCTTTTGAAATGATGCAGATAAAGATATGAATAAAGAGAAACCTTAATGGTAAAAAATAACAGGAGCACGGTTTAATGAACTGCCTTCCTGTATTTTTATGTAATACGATCCGAGGCAAAAAGGGTCGGTTCCATAACTTGAATTTTCAGATTGCACAATTAAACTTGTTGCAGATTCTGAAAGTGGGGTATAATTTTAAAATTCCTTGGGGGCATCATATTCAGATTTTGACAAAATGCAAAGGCAATAGAGATAAGGCATTGTATTTTGTGAGACAAACAATGAATAATAATTGGTTCAGAGCAGTACTTATGAATTTTCTGGATACCAATTTATATGAAAGAGACGGGAAAGCCATAACCAATTTTGAAAAAATGTTACCAGGTGTAGGAACAGATTCGGCAAATGAAATAACAAAAGATCGTATAATTTCGATTTTTTAACTATGCGTGCGGGATATGATGAGAAAGAACTGAAGGATGCATTGATGAATAATATACAAAGTTTTTGTTGGAATTAGGGAAAGGTTTTGCATTTGTTGGAAGAGAATATCGTTTGATTGTAGGACAGACGGAACAGTTTATAGATATGCTATTTTACAATATACAGAAGCATTGTTATGTTGTAATAGAAATGAAAACAAGGGCATTTGAGCCATGTGATAGAATGAAGAAAACGATTTGATGTGTAAATCGGAATTTATGGAGGAGACAATGATGGATAAAAAGACACAAAAAATAGGAGTGATTTGTTCAATTGTACAGATTATATTAAGCATAATATGCTTGATTTATAGTGCGATAAATCAAGAAAATATTATAATGTGGATATTATTTTTATGCTCTGGAATTTTATCGTTAAGCTCGAATATTAGTAGAAACAATAAAAAAGAAGACGAGTGAGGAAGTGCAAATTCCAGTTTTGATTTGACTAATTCATAACATTTATTAACTGTTATATCTTATCCTCGTGAAGTCCGCAACCCCTTGAAAATGCTAAATTTGTAGCGAGTGAGTTTTGCCCTTATGCTTTCCCTTGTGTTATATCCTTTTCCCTCATGTTACGAATGCTCACAAGGGCAAAATTAAGGGAAAGAAAATCCAGTAACAAATTATAACATGAAATGAAAATGGCAGGAAGAACGGATTGAAATGCTTTCAAAACTTTTAGAAAATTAAGGAAAGGACAGATAAGATATGAGATTGATTTATGCAAGATATAATCCGCAATGTAATAGCATAGATGTAACCACGTTTGAAAATGTAGTGCTTAGAATTGATTGCAATAAGGCAGAGGAAGGATTGAGAACTACTCCCGGCTCCCAGTGTTCGTTGAATGCTTTGGCTATTGATAATCCATTAGAATATGCAAGATTATACTTGGATGGAGAAATGCAAGTATGGGTTGATGCAGAGGATCGTTTAGATACGTGGTGATTTTGCTAATATAATATCATGATAGAGGTCTAGTACTAAAAATTCCAGAAAAATATATAGAACGTACGGTTATTCCATAATAAGAGGCAGGAATCTTAAGTTTCTAGATGTTTGAATTTTGCCTTAAGGTAAATAGAGAGGACACATTGATTTTTCAGTGTATCCCCTCTATTTAAAATTATTTTTAAATAATTCTTGCACAAAAACAAATAGCATGCTAAAATCTATTTAAAGAAAGTTTTAAATAGGTAAAAGATATGGGAGAAACTAACATTTTTAAAGTATTGGCAGATAGCCAGCGAAGAGACATTCTTATGATGTTGAGAAATGAGCGATTAAATGCTGGAGAGATTGCTGAAAAATTACAGATCACACCGGCTGCTCTTTCTTATCATTTAAAATTATTAAAAAACGCAGATTTGATATCTGAATATAAAGAGAAAAACTTGTTATTATGAAATCAACACTACGGTTTTCGATGAATTAATTATATGGGTTAACCAGTTTGGAGGGAAAAAGAATGAAAAAAGTAATGTGGATAGTAGCAATGATTCCAGTTGTAGTTACAAGTGTGGTGCTACAGTTTATGCCTGATATTATACCTATGCATCATGACTTGGAGGGAAACACTGACAGATGGGGAAGTAAAACAGAAAGTCTTATTTTTCCAGTAATTATTTTGTTATTACACTATTTTGGCATCTGCTAATCTATGTATTTGAGAAAAAATCACAAAATGCAAATACAGAAAAGGAACAGATGGAAGCAAAATCTTCTGCAAAGGTATTATGTGTTGTAGGAATTTCGCAAGCAATCATGTTCGGGATTATGCATTATTTTATTCTTTATTCTTCTTGGATACAGGCAAATGCAGGTGGTGAACATGCGGTTATTGACATTGCAAAAGTTTCATGTATTTTGTGTGGTATTATGTTTATTGTATTAGGAAATTTTATGACAAAGGCAAAACGAAATGCAGTAGTGGGAGTTCGAACCGTTTGGAGTATGCACAATGATAATACATGGAGAAAGAGTAACCGCTTTGGTGCAATATGTATTATTATTACGGGGTTATTGACTATCATTACAACCGTATTTACAAGTGGGATGACTGGCACAATCTTTATGTTGATTTATTTATTATTAGCAACAATTGTAACTGTGGTATACTCAAAAAAGATATATGATAAGGAAATAGAAAAATAATTTGTATCTTTATGCGAGAGGGTGAAATTCCAGTCTTTACGGAGAGATAACAAACGAAGGGGAGGCAATTGCCTCCTTTCGTTTGTTATCTACTCCTTCCACGGTTTGGTGGAGAATATGGTCTTGTTAACTCTCGCTCCCTAATGTCCTGTTTCTTAGATTTAAGCCTATCGTGTAGAGACTGCGGCTTTTCTCCATACCGTTGTTTCCAATTCTTAAGGCTGTCCTGATAATCCCCATAAGCTGTCTCTGCCTTATGAAATGCCTTGTAGAAGGCTTCCACATTCGGATACCCGTATTCCTTTACGATATGAGATAAGCGGACTTTCATTCTTGCAATCCGTTCCTCCAATCCGGCTATCTCCGTTGAAAGCTCGGAACGCCTTTTTGCTTTGAAGATACCTTTGCTGTCGGACAGTTCAATTTCAAGGTCACTTCGCTGTTTCTCGAGTGCAAAAATTGCTTTATTCTGTTCCTGCAGCTTTTGATAAATCTCGCATAAGTGCTTGTAAGAAACTGCTTCCGTTGATGGCTGCGGTCTTGGCGGTATGGCAGGCTTTGGTGTATCTGCCTGCTTTCTGCTTTCTTCTGGTACAGCTTTCTGCTCTTTGAAATCTGTGTTCTCCGGTCTTGCTTCAAGCTCTTTGGAAATTACTTTATCTGCAAGCTCCAGAGTTTTGAGAAATACTTTGGAGATTAACAGTTCTAATACTGCAATGGCAGTACCGATAATGGAAGATAACAGATTCGGTCTGTTTCCGTAAAGCCATACGGATTCCACAATCTTGTCCGTTATCCGTTCCTTTTTATCTGCATGATTTCTGACTTGGAAACACCCGTTACAATCGCTCTGTCAACCGTCTGATTCCACAAGGTGCGTTTACTGTTGTTTGCCTCAATCTCGGCGGCTTTCGGATTGTTCTTACCAATCTTTTTGGTGGCAAGATACATACCGCCACGCTCAAAAACTTCTAACCGCTGGCTTTTATCCCGCACATACTGATTGATAAGATTGGTATAATCCTGCTTGACGGTATCAAGGAAATTTTCAGCCTTGAAGTGTTTATCCTTAATGGAGAAAATCTGTCTTTCGTATACCTCACCTTTGTGAATCACCTTACACCTTTTACGGATATTTCCTTCTTCATCAAGTATCTCTTTCTTGGTGCGTACATGATTTCCCTTTTCGTCATAGAACATATTGCGGGTGGCAACCTTTTTCTATGGGTTGTTCCAAGAGTGTACGCTCCGAAAAAATGAGATGGATGTGATAGTTGGTTTTCCGCTTATTGTGATGCAGGGCTGCGATACAGTCCGTTTCGTAAGTCTGTCTGAAATGGTCTGTAAATATCTGCAACAGTCTGTCTGGAGGATACTCCGTAAAAGATTCCGGCAGGGCTATGATCAATTCCCTTGCCTCAATACATTTCCCCTCCGTACCGCTTTTTTAAATTCTGCCTGATTATATTTCGCAAGGTCAGTCCAAAAATTACGGTCTGTGGTTTCATATACCGCATACAGATTTTCCTGCTTCTTTGGGCTTGAAATATAATAAATTCTTCCCCGGACATTGTGGAGCTTCGTCATCTGAATAAATGAATTTCTTGGCATGTGCTTCCTCCTTTCCGTATCTGCCAAGTACGAAGCTGCAAGAAATGAGGATGGGAAACTTTCTAATGTGAAAGTGAGTAGGCTACATAGGTAGCCTGTCTACGAACATATCCGCTTGTCGGCGGAAGCTCCCAGCAGGGCGAAATACACAGAGTACAAATCGTAAGATTTGTGCGAGGGGTGTATTTCGCTCTCAAACGCCGAGGGCTTGTATAAAAAAGTTTCTTCCCCACTTCTTAAATTTCCGGTTGTATCTTAGAGGAAGCACATGGTATAATCTATTTGCGTGTAGGTATATCATGGCTTCGGTCAGATACATACCTTAGGGATGGTCTTAGGACTGTCCCTATTTAATTTGTCACATTTCTTGTGACAGCTCAGACATTTCCTTTGTCCCTTAAGTCCCTGCCTTCATTGGCGGTCATGAACTTTTCAAGCATATCCGTTTTGATAAGGACTTTCCGTCCTACCTTCAATACCGGAAGCTTTTTCCATTCTACCAGTTTCCGCAGGGTATTTCTGCCGATACCCGTATAGTCGGCAGCTTCCTCAATGGACAGTGCAATCTTCACTTCTGTCATTAAAACACCTCCTCTTGAATTGCATAATGCAATTTTGTGACTATGCCTACTATATAACTTTTATATCTTCTTGTCAAGCGTTACGAAATTTTAAAGTAATTATTAACTTGCATATTGCAATGCTACTTTTACTGTGTTATACTTTAGCCATACCGAAAAAGGAGGCGTATCAGAATGAAAGATAAAGAATTACGCAAGTTAATCGGTAGCAGGGCAAAACAACGCAGACTGGAATTAGGTGTCAACCAGCCTTATATAGCAGAAAAGATGGGAGTTACCGCTTCCACCATACAGCGGTATGAGGCAGGAACGATTGACAACACCAAGAAGCTTGTTCTGGATGGTCTGTCGGAAGCACTTCATGTATCAGTGGAGTGGCTGAAGGGCGAGACGGAAGAAATGACAAGTGATGTTACGGATAAAAGGGAATTACAGATTCGTGATACCATGACTTCCATTCTCTCCAAACTGCCTTATGATATGAAGGCAGACGAAGCGGATTTTTTCCAAAAGATTTTACTGCTGCTGATGTTGAAGGAATACGAATTATTCGTTGATTCCTTTCAATATGCCTGTAAGAATTTTAAAGGGAATACGGAAGATGCCACAATCGCAAAAGTAATGGGGTTTGAATCCAATCAGGAATATAATGAGATTATGTTCCTTAGGGAAATCACCCATACGGTAAACGCACTGAACGACATGGGCGACATTGTAAGGCTCTATTCCAAGAATCCCGAAACGGCAGCCGTAAGGCTTGCAAATCTTCTTTCAGAGAAAGACTCCGAACCGGTATAGATTAGACAACCGGAGTTATGATATACTTACACGCAGAAAGCATTTCATCAGTTCCGATTGTCGATATCGAAAGGAGTAACGATTATGGCAAAAGGTTCTGTAAGAAAGAAAGGTAAGAAATGGTACTACCGCTTCTATGTGGAAGATGCAAGCGGTAATCTGGTGCAGAAGGAATTTGCAGGTACGGAAAACAAAAGCGAAACGGAAAAGCTGTTGAGGCAGGCAATGGAGGATTATGAAGCCAAGCGGTTTGTTGCAAAGGCTGAAAACATCACACTCGGAGAGTTGCTTGACCTGTGGGCTGATGAAGAATTAAAGACAGGCACATTGAGTAATGGAACGGTTGGCAATTATCTTCAGACAATTGGGAGAATCAAACAACACCCTATCAGCAAAAGGAAACTGAAAACGGTGACTTCGGTACACCTGCAGGAGTTTATGGATTTGCTCTCATTTGGAGGCACTGTGGGAGATTTTATATCAAAAGGATATTCCATTGATTATGTAAGGTCATTTTCAGCAGTATTGCAACAGTCATTCCGGTTTGCGGTATTTCCGAAACAGTTTATTACCTTCAATCCCATGCAGTATGTGGTGATGAGGCACAAAAAGGAAGAAACGGATTTGTTTGCGGATGAAACAGCCGCAGACAGAGACAAGGTTAAACCGCTTTCCTTTGAAATGTACCGGAAACTGATTGAACAGCTTGGAAAACGAAGCAGAGATGCGATTCTTCCGGTTCAGATAGCATACTTTACAGGTCTCAGACTTGGGGAAGTGGCAGGTCTGACATGGCAGGACATCAACCTTGAAGAACAGTATTTAACTGTACGCAGGAGTGTCCGTTACAATGGGGCTACCCATAAGCACGAAATTGGTCCGACAAAATGGAAAAAGGTCAGAGTTGTTGACTTTGGCGATACCCTCGCAGACATTCTGAGAAAGGCAAAAAAGGAACAACACAAAAACCGTTTTCAGTATGGAGAACTTTATCAGCGGAATTTTTACAGAGAGGTAATGGAAAAGAATCGGGTGCATTACGAGTATTACCATTTGGGAATGACAGAAAATGTGCCAGAGGATTACACCGAAATCTTCTTTGTATGCTTAAGGGAGGATGGCTGTCTGGAACTTCCGGCAACCATAGAAACAGCCTGCCGGACAGCAGGAAGAAAAGTACCGGAGCTTGAAGGTTTCCATTTCCACACATTAAGGCATACCTACACGACAAACCTCTTATCCAACGGGGCTCAGCCTAAGGATGTGCAGGAACTGTTAGGACACTCAGACGTGAGTACCACCATGAATGTCTATGCCCATGCTACAAGGGAAGCAAAAGCGGACTTCCGCAAGAATTCTTGATAAAGTAGCAGGCAATGATTAAACAACTGAATAATGAATTTTCCCTTGTAATTATCCCATAAGGGCAAAAACAAGGGAAAAGGATACATATATAGAATTTTCAATGGCGGGAAGCCTTGAAAATAGGGGAAAGTTAAGAGAGTTAATAGATAAATTCCAGTTTGCAGAACTGACTCAAAAGAGCTCGAAGGAGCTCTTTTTCCTTTTTTATAATAGTATAATTATGGTATAATAGAGACATCAGAATCGGAAGTTTACAGCGAGGTGAAAGAGGTTGCTGAAAGATTTCAAACAGATTATCATGTGGTTTTGCCTATATTAGATGGTCATGCAGGATGTGATAAGCAGTTTACAACGATAGAGAATAATGCTTTGGATATTATAGAATTTGTAAATAGCAAATTGGGCGGTTCTGTTATAATGATGGGAGGACTATCGCTTGGAGGGCAGATTTTGCTTGAAATTTTATCTCAACGCAAAGATATATGTAAGTATGCAATAGTGGAAAGTGTACTTGTGATACCTTCAAAATCGAGCGTTTACAAACAATCATCTACTACTTATATAATTGAGTTTTATTAAACTTTTTAAGTTTCTATTCTATCAAATATTTAAACAATCTCTGCATCCGAAAAGACTAACTCATATAGTTTTACTAACAATATTTTTATTAGCATGTTCAAATCCTGATTTCTTGTATCAATTATTTTCTGTTCACTTTCAATAACTAAGAAAAAAGCCTTTACTTCCATGGTTAATAATAAGTCTCTATATTTCAATAACTATTGCAAAATTATATCTTGTTTAAGAAAATATTTTAATTTTAAAGATAAAAAATTCTTCATCCTGCAATGCTTTATATTCTATATTGTAATTATTCAGAATATTACTTACAATATATAAACCTAATCCATTACTATTTTCCTTATTTAAATCAAATTTAACATCAAATATTTTATCCATATTCGAAATTTTATTGTTACCATATGAATTCTCTATATATAACCAATCATTAACTATCCCAATATTAATTACCCCATTTACATCAGTATATTTTACCGCATTACTAATCAAATTAGATAGAATAATCTTTAAAGCTGTTTTTCCTATATAAACATTCTCATCTAATATATAATTATTGACAGTTATTTTCTTTTGATTTGCTAATATTTCATACTTTTTTAATATGTCTTCTAATGTATCATTTATTTTCAAATATTCTTCATCATTATTCAAATTTTCTATAGAATGAACTGATAATATTTGAGAAATATTTTTTGTTAAACTATCAACGATTTCAATACATTCATTAATATAAATATCTCTTTCTTTATATTTTCCAATATTGTATTTCATGTTTTCCAGTATTATTTTAAGACTAGCAAGAGGAGTTTTAAGTTCATGGGATGCACCTTTAAAAAAGTCATATTTTAACTTTTCTAATTTTAAAATTTCTTTATTTTTAAATTCCAAATCGTCAATTGTTCTTAATAAAGTAGAATACAAATCATTAATTTGTTGTTTTAATTCTCCAACTTCATCATTAGAGCTAACTTTTAAACGCGTTTTTTTATCAAGTTTCATCATTTTATCAGTAACAATTTTTATTTCTTGTATATTATTTTTTATTGATTTTGCATAAATTAAAGAAATAATAGCAGAAAATAAAATTGATATTAATAAAGAATATGGTAAAAATTTAAGGCTTAAATCTTTCGCATCTTTTTGCATATCAGCTGTAGAAACAAATTGTAGATTTGTTTTTTACCATCATTAAGCTTTATTTCTCTTTCTTCAATTATCAAAGAATTACTATCACTTTCTAAACTAACATTTATATTATCTTTGATTTGTATTGCATTCTTATTATTTTTTTCTTTTATAAATGCTTTTATTTCACTACTCTTAGAATAAAGTTCCAAAGTTTGTTCTATATATTTTATTTCTTTTCCATTCATATTACTAGAAATTTCATTTGCCATATTATGAATCTTTTCTTTTCTCGTCTCCAAATATGTTTTAGGAAAGATAAAAAAACTAATGAATGAACTAATATAATTATTATTCCAAGAACAGAAAATATTTGTATGAACATTTTTGGAAATATCTTTAATTTTTTCATTTTCTCTCCAATTTATATCCTACATTTCTTATAGTAGTTATACAGTCTAATTGTAATTTTTTCTAAGTTCTTTTATATATACATCTATTACTCGATCATAAGGAATTTCTTCGCTATCTTTCCATACATAATCAATAATTTGCATTCTTGTTAACACTTGTCCATTATTATCCAATAAACATTTTAATACTTCTAGTTCTTTTGCATTTACATCTATTTCTTCACCATTTATTTTAGCTGTATAGCTATTAAAATTAACCGATAGATCCTTATATTCAAACTTCTCTAAATGTCCATAATTCTTCTTAATTAAAGCATCTATTCTAGCCTTTAAGACCGGCAATGAAAATGGCTTTTCTACATATCCGTCTACTAAATTAGTAAATGCATCAATTTTATATTCTTCATCGCTAAATGCAGTCAAGATTAGAATTGGTAAATTGCTTTTCTTTCTAATTTCTTTCAACACTTCTAAACCATTTATAAAAGGTATCTGAATGTCTAAGATAACCAAATTTATATCGCTATTAAATTTTGACAAGGCTTCTCTTCCATCTTTAGCTTGAATAACAGTATATCCAAATTCTGAAAGATATTCACTTATTCCCTCTCTTATCATATTATCATCTTCAACAGTTAATATTTTCATATATACCTCCACTTAAGCCTATACACTTATATTATACAGCATATTATTTGATATTTAAAAGCAAAAAAATTTTTGGTGCTAAAAAGCACCGAAAATTTTAATTATTGTCAATTAATAATTCTTTTGGATTCCTTCTTAATATATTGAATGAAGAAATAATCAATGATACAAGAAGTACTAAACTCATAAATATAACTACATAAATTATGTATTTAGGTAATACATTTATATCTAAACTTGATAATGTCTTGTTAAATCCTTCAGCTTCTGCCCCACCACCTAATTGGCTAGATGCAGATTGTCTAGCTATTTGTTTAGCTATATCACCAGTAACCTTATTCAATATATTATTCCCAAGCTTATCAGCTGTATACCCAGCTAAGAAATAAGAACCAACGAATGCGGGGATTGATATAAATACCATCTCAATTAGGAATTGACCAAAAATTTCTAATTTTGATATACCTAATGATAGTAATACTGCTATTTCTTTCTTTCTAGCATTCATCCATAAGAATAATAATAATGAAACTACAACTCCTGCAAATATTAATGAGCCAACAAATAATTTATTTGAAATTGAGTAGATACCTGATATAGATTGTTGTAATGCAGGGTAATTTGATGAACTTTTAATCAAATTATATTCTCTCCAATTTATATCTAATTTCCCAAGATCTTTTATTACACTATCAAGATTCTTATCACCTTTTACAAAGAATGTTGCATCTTGGTATACAGCTGTATCTTCTGTATTACCATAAACTTTAGCAGCTGTATGAACATCAGTGATTAATGTATTTTCGTATAGTTCTTGTGCTGCACTTACTCCACCGCTATTATGCCCATCGAATAGACCTTTAATTTCTACTTCTACTGTTTCATCTGCACCTTTCTCATTATCAGCATCAAATAAATTAGATTTTATTTTTATCTTATCTCCAACTTTAAGATTATTTTTTTCAGCTAAATCTTTATGCATTAAGATTTTATTTTTATCTTCATTTTCTAAATGCTTTCCTTCTACTAATTTATATGCTTCTGATACAAATTTTGTTTCTTTTGATGAGTCGTTAACTCCGGTTAACATCACTGTTCTTTTAAAATTCTTCGCTCTTTTAGGCGATTGATTCGCAAGAGTCTCTTTAGTTTCAATAATATCATAATCAACTAAATCTGCAACACTGTTTATTCTTTTTACATAAGAGTCTATACTATCTGTTTGAGATATCTTTTTAATATCTTCACCCTTTACATTTCCTCCACCTCTAGGTGTTCCTGGATTTACCTGTCTATTTATCTCCATAGAAAAACTATTTGTTATATTAGCAAATGTTTCTTTTGAAGCTCTGTCCGTAGCATCTTTAATAGATAAACTTATAAGACTTAAAGTTGACATAGCCAAAATGACTAACATAATAATTATTGATTTTAAGCTTTTTCTAGTTACATAAGCAAATGCATTTTTTATCATTATTCAACCTCCAAATTCATTTTATTTACTTTTTTCAACTTTTTACCACTTAGTTCTAAAATGATATCCGCAGAATCTGCTACTTCCTTACTATGTGTTACAACTATTACACATTTATTTCTATCTTTAGCTAATTTCTTTAATATATTAATTATTTCTCCAGCAGTAACACTGTCTAGATTACCAGTAGGCTCATCAGCTAGTATTATTGGAGCATCTGATACCAATGCTCTAGCAATAGCTACTCTTTGTTGCTGTCCACCAGATAATTTCATAACATTTCTTTTTATTTGTTTTTTATCTAAACCTAGTTCAAACAAGATACTTTCATCTGCTGATTTATTTACTAATCGAATATTTTCAATTGGTGATAAATAATCTATTAAATTATAGTTTTGAAATACTAAAGATATATTATTTTTTCTATGATTACTATATCCTTTCTTTTGTATATCTTCATTCTTAAACAATATTTTTCCTGTTTGAGGTTTATCAAGTCCAGCAAGTAAGGAAAGAAGTGTAGATTTTCCTGTTCCTGACTTTCCTACTATCGCATAAAACTTCCCAAGTTCAAATTTTTGATTTACTCCTGACAAAACTTTTTCTTTAGAATTTGCATAACTATATGCTACATTCTTTATTTCTAATATATCCATTATTTTTTCCTAACTTATTTTTGATAATATTTCTTTAGGCTTCTTGATTAATATTAATGAAGAAGCAAATACAACTGATAAAACAATAATACTTATTAATATTAAATAACTTTGTCCAAGTGTTGTTATATTTAACATAAAACTACTATTATTTATTAAACTTCCACCGGAAATCATTGAGTCCTCTGAGTTAATGAATCCATCTACAATTACTTTTAGTAATACATTTCCTAAAAATAAGGAAGATATTATACTTGGTATCGATATGAATATTAACTCGAATATAAATTGCATTATAATTTGTATCTTAGATGTTCCAATAGATAAAAATATACCTATTTCATAAATTCTTTCTCTTAACCATAGAATCAAGATTAATGAAAGAACAACCATCCCACCTAACATAATAGAATAAGTCATTATTTTTATTATATGTTTTATTCCACTCACTGACTCTAAAGACTCTTCAAACGCCTTAGAATCTTTTTCAACAAAATACTTTGACTCATCAATTTTAAGCTCTTTCAATTTGTTTAAGGCTAAGTCTGTAGATTCTGCACTACCAGAATACATTAAGATTTTATTTGCGATTTTATTATTTTCTGATTTATTTAATATCTCTTGGCTTGTTGAATAATCTACAAACACCATATTTTCACTAAAATCAGAAGATAATCCTGTATATGTTTCCTGTTTTTTACCAGAAAAGCTCCCTATAATTTTAAATTTATGACTTTTTATTTTTCCACTTTTTTCAATATCTAGTAATTCAAGATCAACTTCATCACCTAATTTTAGATTGTTTTGTTTAGCAAATTCTTCATGAACAATAATTGAATTCTTATCATTTTCTTCTATATTTTTACCTTCTTTAATTGTAAATACTCCACTACTAAACAAAATATTTCTTTTAGTATTATTTGTAGCTTCGAGTGAAACAACATTCTTAAATTCGTCAGATAAATCTTCTCTATTTATTCTTTGTTCTCCGCTAACTACTTTAGCATCTTTTAGTTTTGCTAATCCATCATATTGAATTATTTTTTCTTCAATTTCTTTTAATTTTTCAATATCTTTAAATTGATTAACGTTAAAATATTTACCATCTTTTTTTGTTATTGAAATTGAAGAATTAGAACTTTCATATAAAGTCTTTTCTATTTCATTGCTTGATTTCATTATTGTTAAACAAGAATACAAACAAGATAGAACTATAGTTAATATAATAAAAATTATTAAAGTTCTATTTCTCTTTCTTGTAATATATGCTATAGCATTTTTTATCACTTTCCTAACTACTCCTCTCTATTTTCTTACACCCAACTGTACTTAAGCTCAAACATAACGTAAGTAATAGGCATGCTCCTCTTTATACTATTTTTTTCATAAATTTTCCTCCTTTATTTTTACACAATAGCAGTTTATAACTATTTTCAATAATATTCTACACACCTTTTATGAAACGTTGATGAAATATAATTTTTTATTTTTCCAAACTATAGCTTGTTAGGGAGAACCCTAAGACCCCGAAATACACCTGCATAAAAGTTTGTTTTATGCAAGCGTCTTTAACTAATTGGAATAAAATGATTAATCCAACTCTGCCCCTAACTCATACATCCAATACTCCGACGCTTCATACTTCTTATTTTTGTGAAAATGAGCATTTGTCAGTTCACATTCCTTGTCAAAAGACATCGGATCACAGTTCAGCCCATTCATATGAGGAATATGTATCATATCAGAGAGATATGGATTGCTTTGATGAATTGTTAAGTGCTTCGGCTTATGTGAGTAATCGCTGTAAGTATGAAATGAAGAAAGCCAATACGAAGGAAGAAATTGAAGATGCTTTTAGGAATAGCAAATTATTATTCGTTGATGATAGCTATGATGCTGGAAATGCAGTATTGTATTTAGCTATGGACATAGATAATAAAATAGTATTTAGTTTTATAAGTAGATGTATTTTTGTTAATTGGTTTAAATATATTCCTATAACATTTACTGATAGAAATCATTATAAATCAATAATTGATAAGGAACCTTTATTTGCAAATGTTCCAGCATTGATAGATTTAGCGGATATGAATCCAAATACCATTAATTTTATCTATGATATAAATGTAACAGAATATTATCAAAGTCTAATGTATTTATATTGGAAAAAAGATATCTTACTCATATGCAATGTAAGTTGGATTGGTGGGATGATATTATTCCTTTAGAGCATAAACAGTATTTTGATGTATTTGTTAGGGAACATGAATAGACGATGTTAAGGTTAGTGGTAAAATTAAATATGTTGTGATTATAATGCATAAACGTGCAGAAATAAAAATTTTTATTATAATACAAGTATGTTTGAACAAATAATGGTCAAAAACTCATCGACATCCGACCTCACACACGTTATAATATAGGTAATCTAATAAGAAAACAGTGCTATCATTACTGCATACAGAGTGAGAATGGTAGCCATAAATATGAATTCGCAGGAACGGAATGGTTGAACCCTCAGGGTGACAGTGTCACTCATTTGTCAGCGAGAGGTGCTTAACTCGGATGATTTTCAGTTTTCTTATTTTGACATGGATTTACAGGAAAGTCAGTAAAATCAAGTTGTTGCTTGACTTATGTTGACCAAGAAAAACATAGATTTTCTGTAGTGACTTGAACTCCTAAGGGGCAGTTTAGGGTTCGATTCCCCCAGGGAACATTATTTTAGCAGCAATGATTGAATGTGTCATTGCTGCGTTTTTAATATCAGATGGAGTCGTTACATTTATAACATTTCAGTTGAAAAGAAAAATCGGAGGTAATAACTTATGGGATATGATATAGAGAAAGAGAAAAGAGAAGCGATAGATGCTGGATACAGGGCAATCAATAGTTTAAAGACAGCCAGAGATAATCTGAACAATGCAAAGAACTGGGGATTATTGGATATGTTTGGTGGTGGATTTTTCTCCACGATGCTTAAACATTCTAAAATAGACCAGGCAAGACAAAACATGGAACAGGCAAAGTATGATCTTCGTAATTTCAGCAGAGAATTAAATGATGTGAATATTGCATGTGATTTGAATATTAATATAGGAGATTTTTTGTCTTTCGCAGACTATTTTTTGATGGATTGTTGTGGATTGGATGGTGCAGGATCGAATCAATAATGCCAGATGTCAGGTGGAAGAAGCTATCCGTAGAACGGAATATATCATAAGCCAGTTGCAGCATATGTAAAGAAAATATATCTTAATAGTAATGTTGTTATTTGAACATTTATGGAGGAATAAGATAATGTCAAAGGATGAATATTTAATCACAGATGCGCCTCTAAAAGCGCTGACAATATTTGCAATGCCTATGATTCTGGGAAGCTTTTTCCAACAGGTATATAATATGGCTGATTCAATAATAGTTGGTCAGTTTGTCGGCTCATCTGCACTCGCAGCGGTAGGTGCCTGCGCTGCACTTACGAATGTATTTATATGTGTAGCACTTGGTGCTGGTGTAGGTGCCGGGGTGCTTGTGAGCCGGTACTTTGGTGCCAGGGATTATAGTAAGATGAAAACAATAGTGTCAACATCATTGATTAGTTTTCTGATCCTAAGCATACTTCTAGGTGTATTTGGTTTTGGATTCTCTAATATAATGATGAGTGCATTGCAGACTCCTGCTGATATATTGGATGATGCAGTATTATATCTGCGTGTTTATTTTGTTGGTTTTCCGTTTCTGTTTATGTACAATATTCTTTCAACGATGTTTACATCAATCGGTGAGTCGAAGATTCCGTTGGGACTTCTGATATTTTCTTCTATACTGAATATTATTATGGATCTATGGATGGTGGCAGGCTTAGGCCTTGGAGTGTTTGGTGCAGCACTTGCAACGCTTATTGCACAGGGGATTTCGGCTGTGTTTTCACTACTGATATTCCTTCACAGGATGCGTAGATATGAAAGCAGCTTTAACTGGTTTGACAGACAGGAGCTGTCTTCTATGCTTCGAATAGCTGTACCATCTGTTCTACAGCAGTCAACAGTATCCATTGGCATGATGATAGTACAGGCGGTTGTAAATCCCTTCGGTACACAGGCCCTTGCGGGATATTCGGCAACAATGAGAGTGGAAAATGTTTTTTCATTAATCTTTGTATCTATTGGAAATGCAGTTTCGCCATATGTTTCCCAGAATCTGGGAGCAAAGCAGAGCCAGCGTATTAAAAAAGGATACCACGCTGCACTTGTGTTAGACGTATGTTTTGCAGTTCTTGCATTCATAGTTATTGAAACATTACATACGCAGATTTCATCGTTGTTTTTAGGAAAAGACGGAACTGATTTGGCATATCAGGTGTCTGGTGATTATATGAAATGGCTTGGTTATTTTTTCATCTTTATGGGTATCAAGATGGCAACAGATGGTGTTCTTCGTGGACTTGGAATCATGCGGCCATTTCTTACTGCCAATATGGTTAACCTTGCAATCCGTCTGTTGGTTGCCCTTATATGTGCTCCACGTTTTGGCATTGAATATGTATGGCTTGCTGTACCAGCAGGCTGGTTTGCCAACTTTCTGATTTCTTATGTGGCACTTAGAAAGTCATGGCCAGTTGATGACGAGCGGCATACGTTTTAATGGACTTCTATAGCTGTCTGCTTAAAAAAATATTATTTTGTATGCAATATACACTACCAAAAGCTGTTTAAAATATAGAAAAATATGAAAAAAAGTCTAAAAAGTTAGGAGTGGGGTAGGGGCTTTTGTAAAAAATAGAATATAAAAACTAATGCCAGAAATCTGTTGACTTAGAAAATATATTCTGTTATAAAGGTTTGAAATAAATATAATTATTATAAAGAAAGGAAATAACAACCTATGACACCACATATAAATATGATGAAAAAGAAATTGGAAGATATGCATTTGAAGGAAAGGATAAATTATGGCTACAAAAAGTTATCATTATGATGCTGATATCCGGGCTGTTTTCTATAATAGTTATAGGTGTGTTATTTGCTAATATGTATCACTATGTAGAAAATGTTTCGGCTGCAGACCAGGCTGTTAAAATGTGCAGAGTAAATGTTAATTCTGCTGCGAGAAATATAAGAGAAATGGCATTAAATAATGATACATCTTCTTACAATGACTATGAACTTACAGTAAAAAAATTGCTTACGGATGTTGATTCCCAGCTTCAGATTATAAAGAAGAGTGGGGTTGTTTCAGAGGCAGATTATAATGAATATGCATCTTATCTTTCTCAGTGGGGAAACATAGGTTATTCAATCATAGAAAATATTAAAAGCGGCAACAAGGATAAGGCAACTGAAGAAATTCTTAATAAATGTACTCCTGCATTGAATAAGCTTGTTGAAAAAGCAATGAGCTTAGGTGATATTACAGATAAGGCGAGCAATAAGGCTGCTATAACTACATTTATATTTGCAGCTGCAGGAATTGTATGTATTATTGTCTGTCTATCGATTGCGTGGATACTGGCAAAGAGGACAAGTAAGAAAGTACTTGAAACGATTATTGCACCATTAAAGTCAGTAGAAAATACTGCAGATGAACTGATGAAAGGAAATCTTCACAGCACACTTGATTATAAGTCTGATGATGAGCTTGGAAGACTGGCACACAGCCTGCGTAACTCTATTGCTATTCTTGGAAGCTACGTAGATGATATAGACCGTGCAATGAAGTTGTTTGCAGAAGGCAATTTCGATGTTAAACCGGAAGTAGAGTGGAAGGGTGATTTTGTTGGAATATTGAATTCCTTTATGCTGTTTGAGGAAAGTATGGCAGAAACTATTAAAGGAATCCAGAGAGTTTCAGATGAAGTATCAAGTGCAGCAGAGCAGGTTGCTTCAAGCTCTAATGAATTAGCAGATGGAGCAACGAATCAGGCTGCTGTTGTAGAGGAGCTTACAGCAACAGTTGCAGGTGTTGCAGAGCAGGTGGAAAAAAATTCGCAGTCTGCAAAGCAAATCAGCAGCAGAGTGGGAAATCTTGGGGAAGCTATTTCTGAGAGTAACAGTAAGATGCAGGAAATGGTTGCTTCTATGAATGATATTAATGAGGCATCAAATGAGATTGATAAGATTATTGCAACAATTAATGAAATTGCCTCACAGACTAATCTGCTTGCCTTGAATGCATCTATAGAAGCAGCAAGAGCTGGAGAAGCTGGAAAAGGCTTTGCAGTTGTTGCTAATCAGGTAAATCTTTTAGCAGACCAGAGTGCTAAGGCAGCAAAAGAATCTGCTGTACTCATTGAAACATCTGTAAGAGCTGTTAAGAAGGGTATGACGATTGCAGATGAGACTGCAACGCAGTTAGAAGAGGTTGCTGGTAGTTCTAAGATGATTACAGAGGAAGTTACTGATATCGCGGATACATTAGAGCAGCAGACGGAAGAAATAAAGCAGATTAACGAAGGAATTGAGCAGATTAATGATGTTGTACAGACGAATTCAGCAACATCACAGGAATGTGCAGCAGCTAGTCAGCAGATGAGCAGCGAAGCAGAGAATCTGCGTGAAACGATACGAAGATTTAAGGTTGCAGACTTTAAGAAGAAATAACAGAGTAGATGACTTTATTATTTCTGAAAAGTATAAGACAGTATTTACAAGCTCTACAGGAATTATATTTTTTGACACCATAACATCATAACATATAGGTGATAAAATATAAAAAATGTGATAAAGTATTTTATGATGATGTGATGGTCAAAAGGTAAAAAGGCATTCGAGCATGCACTATAGATTTTTTGACTTGTGACACAACCCGATATGTACAAAGAATGTGCACAGAAATGAGGATGAGTATGAATTATATAGTGTTGGATCTTGAGTGGAATCAGAGCTGCAGGGGTAAGGAGTATACTGTTTTAGGACTACCATTTGAGATTATACAGATAGGTGCAGTTAAGCTTGATGAGAATAAGAAAGTAACAGGAAAGTGGGAACGCATAATAAAGCCTGTTGTATACACGAGACTTCATGGAAAAGTATCAGAAATGCTTGGGATTACAGCAGATGACCTTAAATCAGGACAGGATTTTAAGAGTGCTGCATGTGAGTTCCTTGAATGGTGTGGTGAAGATTATAAGTTTATAACATGGGGCGGTTCAGATCTTACAGAATTTCAGAGAAATATGAAGTATTTTGGCGTGGAAAATCCTTTTCCTTTTCCATTAACATATTATGATCTTCAGAAGTTATATAGTAAGGTATACTCTGACGGAAAGACAAGAAGGAGCTTGAAAATAGCGATTGAAGAGCTTGGATTTTTGGAAGATGCAGAGTATCATTCAGCAATCAATGATGCTATATATACAGCAAGAATCTTTTCTAACATGGATTTTGACAGTGTGAGCATATATGAAAGTATAGATACATATAGAATCCCATCATCAAGAAAAGAAGAGATATATATGAATTTCAAAACTTATGAAAAGTATATATCAAAGGGTTTTAAGACAAGAGATAAGGCGGCAGAGGACAGGACAGCAAGATCGTGCAGTTGTTATATATGTAAAAGTCCGATGAAAAGGCGTATAAAGTGGTTTGCCACATCCTCAAAGAATTATTATTCTGTTTTTGTGTGTGATGAGCACGGATTGTTTAAGGGAAGAATGAAGGTTAAGCAGAGTGATGATGGACAATATTATGATGTAAGGATATTAAAGCATACAGATGAAGATGGTGTTAATAAAATAATAGATAAGCAGAAAAAAGAGCGGGAACACAGAAGACGTAAGAGAATGGAAGAACATAAAAGGAAAGTAGAAGCAAGAAACAGCTGTAATAAGTGATATTAAAACAGAAGGCTGGGAGGCAATAACCTTGATTGTAGGTTATTGTCTCCCAGCCTTTTGTTTTAATATGTACCTATAAGATAAATATAATTAAGCCATTGACAGACATGATAGCGTAACAATCAGATAAAAGATTTATGATATCTTCGTAGGCTTATGCGCGTTCACATCACCATTGAATTCATAAACAGCGATGCCGTATCTATGTAAGTCAATAAGCAGTGAATCTTTATATCCATCACATTCTCCGTGAATACTTGTGAGTGTTTTCTTCTGATTCTTTAAATCATCACCAAGAACAAGTCTTGTATTTTCCTTTTATAGGAACACCTATTCTGTGATGCATACGTTCTACTGGTGTGAAGTTTAAGACAAACAGAAGATGCCTCTTTTTATCCGGACTTATTCTTATAAATGAAAATACACTGTTATCTCTGTCGTTTGCGTTTATCCAGCGGAAACCTTCTGGACTATAATCTGTTTCGTACAGACATTTATACTTTTTGTTAAGCATCATACATGCTTTGGTAAATTCCTTAAGCTCCTTGTGTGAAGGATCTTCAAGCAGGTACCAGTCAAGAGCTTTCTTTTCACTCCATTCGTTCCACTGACCGAATTCCTGTCCCATAAAGAGTAACTTTTTGCCAGGATGACCACTCATGTATGCATAGGCCAGCTTTAAGTTGGCAAACTTATCATCCTTATCACCTGGCATTTTGCCGAGCATAGAGCATTTAAGGTGGACAACCTCATCATGTGAAAGAACAAGTATGAAATTCTCACTGTACGCATACATTAATGAGAAAGTCATCTTTCCATGATTGAACTTTCTAAAGTAAGGATCAAGTTTCATGTATTCAAGGAAATCATGCATCCATCCCATATTCCACTTAAATGTGAATCCAAGACATTCACCATTGTCAGGATCACCACTTACCATAGGCCATGCTGTTGATTCTTCTGCTATTGTAACAGCCTGAGGGAAACGTTTTTTCATCATGCTGTTAAAATGTTTTAAAAAGCTCATGGCTTCAAGGTTGCCGTTACCACCGTATTTGTTAGGAACCCAGTTACCTTCTGTTCTTCCGTAGTCAAGATAGAGCATGGATGCCACAGCATCAACTCTTAATCCGTCTATATGGAACTTATCTACCCAGAACATACCATTTGCAATAAGGAAGTTGGATACTTCATTCTTACCATAATCAAATACTTTAGTGCCCCAGTCAGGATGTTCACCTTTTCGAGGGTCTGCATACTCGTAGACACAGCTTCCATCGAAGTTGGCAAGACCATGTGCATCCTTTGGAAAATGTGCAGGAACCCAGTCAAGTATGATGGCAATATGTTTGCTGTGCATATAATTAACGAAATACATGAAGTCCTCTGGTGTTCCGTATCTTGCAGTAGGTGCATAATATCCTGTAACCTGATAACCCCATGAGCCATCGAAAGGATACTCTGCAATACCCATAAGCTCAATATGTGTATATCCCATTTCTGAAACATACGCTGCGAGATCAGGTGCTATATCCCTGTAGTTAATATAGCCATCTTCAGTGCCATCCTCCTGCTTTTTCCATGAACCAAGGTGACATTCGTATATAGACATAGGTGACTTAAGATGGTTTTCTTTTTCTTGGATTCTACCCATGCACTATCTGTCCATGTAAAACTGTTAAGGTCTGCTACGATAGATGCTGTTTCAGGTCTTAGCTGCGCTGCATTGGCATAAGGGTCAGCCTTATATATAGCTTCTCCGTTCTGTGCTATAATAAGGTACTTATACATCTGTCCCTTCATGGCACCTTCTACAAATAGTTCATATATGCCGCCATCGGAAATCTTTTTCATGTCATATCCATAGGCTTTCCAGTCATTAAACTCACCTATAACATACACATCCTTGGCAGCTGGTGCCCATACTGCGAAATATACACCTGTCTTACCATCCTTTTGTGCAACATGTGCTCCCATTTTATTGTAAATCTCATAATGTGTTCCCTGTCCAAAAAGATAGGAATCCAACTCGCTTATCCGCACATCATTGTAATTCAATATATCAGCCATATAACTCCGCCCTTCCACTTATATTTAACTGATATCATATATCAGTTCACATACTCATTTGTATAAAAATATTTTATCATAATATTCGATTAAATACTATTAATTTTTGATAATTGGTCATTTTTTATGCCTTTTAAGTTAATGTTAAAATGTTACATAATAAATGATTATAATGAGTTTAATGTAACACTTGACATCATAATTGCAGGAATTTATCATAAAGTATACTGGTTTCATATTATGATATGATGTAAGTGTCAAAAGCATAAATCGCGTTTGTGTTCGCACAGATAAGCAATTTATATATATTGACACGCCGAACACCGAAAACGGAATAAAATGGTGTGAACACGACATTTTATGAAAGGTAATACTAATTAAGGAGAAATATTATGATTTATTATTTAATAAGTCCAAACTACATAAATGTAGTCACATTTGTCAGCATATTGTTTGCATTTGCACTAACATGCTTCGCGATATATATGGGAAAGAATATACTTCCAAGAGATGGTGGAAGAGCATATGCTATCAATGGTTCAAAGTCTGTAGGTAAACCACGTGGGCGGGAATTATATTTATACTTGTATTCACGATAACATGTATGATTTTCGTAAATCTTACATCAGAGATTATTATATATCTGATACTGGTACTTGCTGCCATGCTTTCAGGATATCTTGATGATGCATCCTCATCTCCATGGGGAGAGTTAAAAAAAGGTATTATAGACTTTATTATTGCAGTTATGGCTGCCATAACATATCTTCACTACAACCCGGGCACATTTGATATAGCACTTTTTAAGCTTACAGTCACACTTAACCCTGTTATATATGGAATACTTATCGTTATTCTCATATGGGTAAGCATCAATGTAACCAACTGCTCAGACGGAGTTGATGGATTATGTGGAACTCTTTCAGCGATTACACTTAGCTCAGTGTTCTTACTGTTCAGAATATTTGACATAGAAAGCTCTTTTAGACATGTAATACTTATAATGGTCGTATGTATACTTGGTTATCTGTGGTTTAATGCATCTCCAAGCAAGCTTCTTATGGGTGATGCAGGTTCAAGGGCAATAGGAATATTTATTGCATTTTCATTTCTTAAGCTGCATTGTCCACTGTTGTTCATACCGCTTGCCATTATTCTTATAGTTGATGGAGGTCTTGGACTGATTAAGGTTTCATTCATAAGATTTCTTCATATTAATCTTATGCAGAATATAAGAACACCTATACATGATCATATGAGAAAGAATAAGGGCTGGTCAGATGCACAGGTTGTATTCAGATTTGCTATTATACAGATAGTCATTGCGGCTGCCGTTATATTTGCTGTTATGTAAGTAAGGTTAATATAATGATACCACCGCCCCCGATATGGGCATAAAAGTGGGATGATAATCCCACGATATGCGAATATGGGGAGAATTGTGGGAGTGCGTAGCACGGAGCAATTCGTAGGTATCAAAGTCGGGGGCTTTTGACCCCGGCATCATATCATATAATTAAAAATATTAAATGCCAGTCTTCAGTAAATGGAGGCTGGCATTTTTTGATGTGAAAATATAATGATTTACTAAAAATAAAACTGGTGATATATTTATTATATATAGGAATTTTTGTAATGATTTATTTTCACAGATACGGTTTTAAATGATATATGAAAAAACAAAAGATGATAGTGTCGAATGACATATATAAAAACGAAAGATGATAGTGTCAAATGACATATGAAAAATGGATAGGGGGATGTTTATGGAAGAAACAAGTAAAGTTGGAACTATTAACAAGGACACAGTGGTTAATGTTGAAAAGGCTTTAGCCCAATTGAATAAGCATATTTTTACATACTATCCATCAAGTAAAAAGGTTGTGCTTTTCAAGATATGAGATGGAGCGTATGGGTGAACGGTGAAATACAGATATAAAAGAGTCAGAGTTTTATAATATGATTATTGAGAAAAATCACCTGCTCAAAATGTTTGAAGCAGTAGATTTGGGAACCGAGTGTATAAGCAAAGAGTTTTCAACACTTCAGAACCAGATGTTTAGAATCTCTATGTGTACTATAAGTTACGATGATAATCATAAGCCTTTATGTACTGTTGGACTTCTTGAATATATAGAAGATGACTCCAAGCTTAACAATATTGTCAGTGCACTTATACATAATTTTAACAGTGTATATTATGTAGATGTAGACAGTGAGCAGGTATATCCATATAAGATCAATCCAGCAGTAAAGAGCATGCTTAACAGCTCTCTTAAGAATATTCCACTATATTCAGACCTTATGAAGGAATACATTGATAAGAGGGTAGTCAGTGATGAAAAGGAAAATATGCGTATAGAGACATCTCTTGATAATCTGAGAGAACAGTTTAAGATAAAGAATTCATACCAGTATGACTATAGTATTGTGCGTGATGGTGGAATCGCTTATTGCAGAGCCAAGTTTGTTAACATAGACGGAATAGGTGAATTACATCATATGGTTGCTGGCTTTGAGGATATAAGTGCTGAAAAACAGCGGGAGCTGGAACGTATAGCGTATATAGACCATATAACAGGTGGTGGTAATTATGCTCATTTTAAAAAGACATTAAGAGACTGCATGGAGCCCGGCTACCTTATTTCTATGGATATTCATGACTTCAAGATTATCAACTCCATATGTGGGATTATCAAAGGTGATGAAACACTGAAGAATATATGGAGATGTATAGAAAAAAGCCTCACTTCTAAAGACCTGGCAGGTCATATTAATGCTGACCGCTTTGCTATATATTGTAGATGTGATGACAAAGATGAGGTTATAGAGTGTATACATAAAATCGGGGAAGGTCTTAAAGATATAACAGAAGCGCTTAAGATACCTAATATAATACCTTACTATGGAATATCACACTGGAAGCATGGCAAAAAGGTCGAAGAAGCTTACAGCGAGGCTAATTTTGCAAAGAATCAGGTTAAAGAGCGTAAAGATATAAGTTATCAGTTCTATAGTCATGAGGATACTTTAAAAATACTCGAAAACAGGGCTATGGAAGATGAGTTTGCCGGTGCGATAGCCAATGGGCAGTTTGAGATATGGTATCAGCCTAAGTATAATCCAGTTGATAACAAGCTTGTTGGTGCTGAAGCACTTGTAAGATGGCGTGGTGGGGATGGAAAGCTGATATCTCCAGCCAGGTTTATTCCATTGTTTGAAAAGGATGGTCTTATTAAGACACTCGATGAATATGTGTTTAAGAGCGTATGCAGGCAGCAGGCAGAGTGGAAAAGCAAGGGCAGACAGATTATTCCGGTATCTATTAATCTGTCGAGGGCGACACTGTATTTTGAATCAGTGGTAGAGCTTTATAAGTGCATTGCAAATGAAACAGGCATAGATACAAAGTATGTGCCTATCGAGATAACAGAAAGTGCAGCCATAGATAATGCTAATATCAAGGTACTTGCAGATCAGTTCCACAACAATGGTTTTTCACTGCTTGTGGATGATTTTGGTTCAGGCTATTCATCATTATCAACTATTAACATGAAATGCTTTGATACCTTAAAGATTGATAAAAGTCTTATTGATTATATAGGTGATTTCAGCGGCGAGAGACTGCTTGATCATACAATAACTCTTGCCAAGGAGCTTGGAATATCGGTCACAGCCGAGGGCGTTGAGACGAAGAAGCAGGTTGATTTTCTTACACGGCTGAACTGTGATAATATACAGGGCTTCTACTATTCAAAGCCACTGTGCGTTGGAGATTTTAATCAGCTGCTTGGAAGCTGTTAAACAGTAATTAAATGATGTCGGGGTCAAAAGCCCCCGACTTTGATACCTACGGATTGTTCCGTGCTACGCACTCCCACAATCCACCCCAATATTCGCATATCGTGGGATTATCATCCCACTTTTATGCTCATATTGGGGCGGATCCCAAGGTCTTTCACCCACCTATGAGCGAGCTCATGTGGGTTTAGACCTTTTGACCCTGGTATCATTAAATTTTTATATATTTATTCCGAAATATATTACAGACAGGATTATAGAACGTATAGGGAGCGGAGGTTAAGTAACGGTTATATGTCAGTTTCAATATATGCAGGAGATTTTAATAAGGGTAATGTTAAAGATGGAGTGAATTCAGGTACATCTATTAACTATAAAGAGAATAACGCAGCCAGGGCATATGGTGTAAATGGAGCATTTGGCGGGGTTATAGTGTCTGATGGACAGGACAACAGCAGATTAAAGGACAACACATATGAGTCACTTTTAAAGGAAGCAGATGATGTCAGACAGCAGATCATGGATTCTGCAAAGACAGCACAGATAAGCTTTAAGGCACTTGTCAAGAAGCTTTCAGGAATGGAAGCAGTTGATATATCAGGAGAAGGATTTAATATCATGGATTCTTCACCAGATGAGATGGTATCCATAATAGATAAAATAAGGGTAGAGCTTGCCATGCATTCAGATGATTATGTGGCTTATGGTACAGGTGTAAGTAAGAGTACCATAGAAAAGGCAGCAGGTGTTGCCGGAGTTTCATCAGATGTAGTTGAAAGACTTAGTGGTGCAGGTGTAAGTATAGATGAGGATTCATTAAGAGAGGCACAGGCAGCACTTGATAAAGCTTCAGGTATAGTGGAGCTTTCAGAAAAGGCAAAGTATTATATGATATCCAACGATATAGCACCGACAATAGACGGAATATATAAAGCAGAGATGTCAGTTGCAGGACTTCCACAGAATTCAGGATATCAGATATCATTTCAGGAGTTCAATGCGATGAGACCACAGATAGAGTCTCTTATAGGAAAATCAGGACTTGCTGTTAATCTGCAGAATCTTAACAACGCACAGGAGCTTATCAACAATAATATACCAGTTACGGAAAAAACACTTAAATATAAGGCTATGCTGGACACGCTTAATCTTGCTGGACTTTCAGATGCTGATGGACAGAGCAGGGTTCTTGACAAGATAGCTGACCAGATGGCTATTGGAGGAGAAGCCAGTGACACACCATTAACGAATGATCCGTCTATATGGGAGAATGTAAAATCAGCCATCGTAACACTTGCGGATGCAAGCTATGATGATATTATGAATGTTATATCATCAGGAAAAGCATTTACAATATCAAGTCTTAAGGTGGTTATGCAGGTTGGATGGAGTGCAGACAGCACTACACCAGGCAGCCAGCAGGGTATGTATACAGGTCAGGCGTTAATGTCAGCACAAAACCAGCAGGGTATGTATACAGGTCAGGCGTTAATGTCAGCACAGAACCAGCAGGGTATATATGCAGGCCAGCAGGGTATGTCGGGACAGAATCAGCAGATAGCATATACGGGCCAGCCAGGGATGTATGGACAGAACAGTTATGCAGCGATGGGAAACTTTGGTGCATATCAGTACAGTCCTGAAAAGGCGTACAATACACTCCTTGAAGCAAGAATGCTTCTTACTGCCGGCTCTGGTATTATACTTGAACGAAACAACACACCACTTCTTTATACGCCTCTTGATGAGATCACAGAGAAACTTAAAACAATGGAGGCTGATGGTGCAGTTTACGCCGGAAATGTACAGATGTACAATGATGTGCTTGATGTCAGAAAGGCTCTTTATGACATTGAGATAGCACCAGCACAGATGTATGAAAAGCTTATGAACAGTGATCCATATAAGCTTAGTATATCTATGGTATCCAATGTCGCAAGCAGTTTAAGAAGTAGATATGCAAGGGCTATTGGTACTTATAAGACAGTTGGTACACAGATAAGGGAGGATCTTGATGATTCGATACTTAAGGCTGTTAATAATAGTGCCAATGGAATCATAGATAAGCTGGAACTTGAGAATACACAGGAAAACAGAGATGTTATAAAGCTTCTTGCATCTAATAATATTGATATAACTAAGGAGTCAGTAGAAAGAGCAAGAAAAATATATTCAACTCTTAATAATCTTGTAAACAATATGAAGCCTGAAACTGTTGTTAAGATGATAGATGCTGGTATTAACCCTATGAATACAGATATATGGACAGTAAACGATTATCTTAGCAGGATGAATCAGGGAGCTACTAAGGATAACGAAGAAAAATATTCAAGATTCCTGTATAAGCTTGAGAAAACAAGTGGAATAAGTGAAACAAAGAAAAACAGTTTATCGGAATATATCAGATGATGAATATATTCACAAGAGATGCCGGAGTATGTGCAGGTGCACTTATGAAGCAGGGTAAAGAGATTACGATGGGTAATCTTATAAGTGCATACACAAGCCGCAAGCATTCAGGTATAGATGTGACAATAGATGATACGGTAGGCTTTACAAAGGAAGATAAGGATATGGTAAGTTATTTTGAATCCTTATTTGCAAAGTCACAGCAGTATATCACACCTAATACATTGAAAGAATCGGACATAAATACACCGATAGAAGACCAGCATGTTGAACATTTTGCAGAGAATCTTTTAGATAACTATGATGAAAAGCTGGAAAAGGAGCTTGATAGCAGTTATATACAGGATGTGACACAGAAGGCAGCAGATGCAGATGCTGAGGTTACAAGAGAGCTAAGAAGAGCAGGTATTAACGAGAATATAGGTAATATCAATGCCGTCAATGAGCTTCTTGCAACAGGAGAGCTTATGGCATATACAAGAGCTCTTAAGGGAAAAGGAATAGGAAATGCTGATAAGTCAGGGCATAATCATGCTGATAAAAATAACAGCAGTAAAGCAGCCTATATAGATAGCAGTGAAAAGCTTTCAGATGTGCTGTCAGGAAGAGAAAAGCTGGAGGCTCTGTATACGAATCTTGAAGAAGCAGCAGGAGATGAACTTGAGGAAGCTATAGAAAGTTCACTTACGGATACAGATGAAACACCAGTTGACTATGATACATTTGAAGAACTAAGAATAAGCAACAGACAGATAAGATATATAAGTAATCTTGCAAGAAAGAATGATTACCGTATCCCATATGTAAAGAATGGAAAAGCAGGTCTTATCAATCTTACATTCTTATCAGACAGCAGCGATAAGGGCAAAATATCTATTAAGATGGATACAGAGGCTTATGGAGAGCTGTCTATGGAAGCAAAGATTACAGGAAAAGATATAAGTCTGTTTGTAAAGCAGAATTCCAACACTGTACATCCTGATGACAGGAGCATTTATAAGAGCTTTGAAGAACTTGAAAATGTTTTAAAGCTGCAGCATGGAATGAATAGTGTAAGAATCAATACGGTAAGAGTCCCAGATGTTAATTATGTTACATATGAGAATTCAGGGGCATCGGTACCAGCAGATGAGCTTTACAGGATAGCACAGTCGGTTACAGGCGTATTCTTTGGAAAGTAAAAGAGCTGACAGAGAATAGAGCAGGGAGTAAAGAGAACAGAGCGTAAAGCATAGCATATAGAATAGAGCAAAGAACATAGAACATAGCGAAGAAGGTAAAGAGCACAGCTGCAGACAGCAAAGAGTAGATCAGCAAAGAGTACAGCTGCAGACGGATTAAAGAAATATAAAGAATATCCGATATACCTTATATGAGAGCAATCACGGAGGATTGATAATATAAATATAGATGGCATGGAAGCTATGTTTTTATAAGCAGAAATGGAGAATATATGAGAATAAATACAAATATATCAGCGATTATATCAAACAATGCATTACAGAAGGCGCAGAATTCTTTATCAGGTTCTATCCAGAGACTTTCTTCAGGCTATAAAATCAACAGCTCTGCTGATGATCCAGCAGGATGTGCCATATCAGAAAAGATGAGGATACAGATAAGAGGTCTTGAGCAGGCAAAGAATAATACTACAGATGGTATTTCAGTGCTTAACACAGCAGAAGGTGCTATTGTTGAGATACAATCAATGCTTACACGTTTTAAAGAGCTTACAGTACAGGCAGCCAACGATGTTAACTCAGATGATGAGCGCTCAGCCATCCAGCAGGAGATTGACAACATTAATGCTGAGATAGACAGAATATCAGAGCAGACAGAATTCAATACACAGCCTCTTATCAATGGTAATCTTTCAAGAAGGGTATATTCCGACTATCAGGGGGTTAATCAGATTTCCATATCAGACAGCTTTACAGCTGGCATATATGGAGTGACTATCACACAGGATGCAAGACAGGCTGTAGCTGTGGGCAGCCAGATAACTATGTCTTCTACAGATACAATAAGCAGTGAGCAGGCAGGAACAATATCTGTTAATGGTTATCAGATAAATATATTAGAGGGTGATACACTTGATGTTGTTATGGATAGAATAATGACAGGTGTAGGACTTACTGGTGGAAAAGCATTTGCGGTATCGCAGACTACATCAGACACTAAAACTAACGGAACAGATTATGCTGGTTATAAGCCAGAAACTTCTTATACAGGAAACAGGCTTGTTATAATGACAGAGCAGTATGGAAGAGACCAGAAGCTTGATATTTCATGTGACAACGAAGAACTTGCAGGACTTCTTGGCATATCAGATGCATACGATCCAACAGGTCTTGGTAAATGTATACATGCAGAGGGCAGTGATGTTGAAGCCGAGTTTGCAAAGGCTGATGATGGAAGCAGGGCAGGCTTTGAGGATTCAGCTGTTATATCTACTAAAGGAACAAGGATTACAGTTAAGGATGTTAATAATAAAGAGTTTGTTATGGATATTCCTGGAAATGTTGCAGGAACAGTGTTTGATGATACAGTAGCTGCAAAGAAGAATGGAAAATCTGTGGCATCAGGCGGTACAGCAGCAGATATTAACCAGGAGGTTACAGATGTAGGAACTATGAGTATTCACGTAGGTGCTAATGAGAACCAGGTTATAGTTCTTGATATTCCTCCTATAACAACATATATGATAGGTACTGATAACATTAATGTAATGACAGGATATACAGCACAGCTTGCTATAGATACTGTAGATACTGCCATATCATATGTTAACTCAGTACGTTCAAAGATAGGTGCTTATGAAAACAGATTTGAGCATACCAATAATAACCTTGAGGTGTCTGATGAGAATGTAACTAAAGCATTGTCTGCAAAGATTGATACAGATATGGCAGAAGAAATGACAGAATATACTTCACAGACAGTTCTTACACAGGCAGCAACATCTATTCTTTCACAGGCTAATCAAAGACCATCAGAGGTGTTACAGCTTCTTCAGAAATAAATAAAAAAGTGGAACAATAATCCATATAAAACGTAGAGGAAAAACGTATAGGAGCCGGTTGTATGAATAACGATATGATAAGGACATATTCATATAGAATATCGCAGGCTACAAGGTCTCAGCTTGTTGTTATTACATATGATATTATAACAGACTATCTTAACGAAGCACTAAACGATGATACCAGCAGTGGATATAAAGAGAAGCTTCACATGGCGATGCGTGGCATAGACCAGCTTATTACAGGGCTTGATATGGAGTATGAGATATCAGTGCAGTTGTATCAGCTGTATAATTACATGAAACGTACACTTATAAGTGCGCAGGTTTCCGGTGAACGCGATAGCGTAAGCAGAGTTATTACAATGCTTGGAAAGTTAAGAACCTCATTTCTTGAGGTGAGTCAGCTTGATGATTCCAAGCCACTTATGAAGAATACAGAGAAGGTATATTCAGGACTTACGTATTCAAGATATGGAGCTAACGAAACTGCACAGGATACGCTTAAAAGCAGGGGATATAAGGTGTAAGAGGAACTGTTGTTTAATTGAATATTAGTTGGTGACGAACGGACGACAAATATAAGCTACAGGCAGTCCTGCACACTATGTTCAATGCCAGAAGCTTCAATCGGCTGTCTCTAAGACTTTTCATATAGGTAGTTATAGGTGACGCTACCATTCGGACGCGCCGTCCGTGGCGCGGCCTCATTGCTTCGTACATCC
>ENA-OQOA01000195-OQOA01000195.1-human-gut-metagenome-genome-assembly--contig:-NODE-195-length-31659-cov-3.423728_pt1 | contig 31659 bp, 34 predicted proteins | sample MGYA00242633_ERZ504888 | MGnify/ENA primary metagenome ERZ504888 (study PRJEB26092, sample SAMD00036372) | human gut metagenome | host: Homo sapiens | study: EMG produced TPA metagenomics assembly of...
TACTTAAAAAAATACAAAAAAAACACTTAGCTTACACATAAAAAAATATGATAATATGTTCAAGTTGTTATAAATATGGATGGTCCTCTGTTACATTTGGTATTAAGAACATCTAAAAACGTTCAAGGAGGAACAACAATGAGCGCACAGGATATTATTAAAAGCATCGAAGATGCACAGTTAAGAGAAGTTGCTGAATTCAAAACAGGAGACACTGTAAGAGTTCACGCGAAAGTAAAAGAAGGAAACCGTGAAAGAATTCAGGTTTTCGAAGGAACAGTCATCAAAAGACAGAATGGTGGAGCACGCGAAACATTTACTGTAAGAAAACAGGCAAGTGGTGTTGGTGTTGAAAAAACATGGCCAGTACATTCTCCAATCATCGAAAAGATTGAAGTAGTAAGACGTGGTAAAGTAAGACGTGCTAAATTATACTACTTACGTGATCGTGTTGGTAAAGCAGCAAAAGTAAAAGAAAGAGTATAATCAGACAAAGATTGTCAAAAGAGAGGGATAGGCTGTATAGCTTATCCCTGTTTTAGTATACAGGAATTTTACGAATCTTTCTATACGAAGAGGAAAGGAGTTCTTCTATGAGGAAAGGATACACAGTAACCTATCAGATGCGCAAGAAACAGCGTCAGCAAAGGGAAATCGTGATTCAGTATGTCTTAAAATTTGTCGGAGTTGTGTTACTGGCATTTTTGTTAGTAAGATTTGTGTGTTTCAGTTTTACGATTCAAGGTGATTCTATGTCACCAACGATTGAAAGAGGTGAAAAACATCTGGTGAATCGCCTGATCTATCAGATCAAGGGACCAAGCAGGTATGATGTGGTCATATTTAAATCAGATGACAAGAATGGAAATTACTATGTAAAACGAGTGATAGGTCTTCCGGGAGAAAAGGTTCAGATCAAAAACGGCAGAATCTATGTAAACGGAAAGAAAACAAAAGCATTTTCAAGTCAGAAGATTTTATCTGCAGGATTAGCAGCAGATGAGATTACATTAAAGAGTAAGCAGTACTTTGTTGTGGGAGATAACTATAATAATAGTGAAGATTCCAGAAGTGCGAGTGTTGGAAATATCAAAAGAACAAATATCATTGGAAAGGTCGGTATCAAATACTGGCCGTGGTAAACAGAGGGAAGGAGAAATAAAGAATGGATTTTCAGTGGTACCCGGGTCATATGACCAAAGCAAAACGTATGATGCAGGAAAACATGAAACTGATCGATATTATGATCGAACTTGTGGATGCAAGAATTCCACTAAGCAGCAGAAATCCGGATATTGACCAGTTGGCAGCGAACAAGTCACGATTGATCTTGTTAAATAAGACAGATATGGCAGATGAACGTGTGACTGCACAGTGGGAAGAATATTTTAAAGAAAAAGGATTCTATGTAGCAAGAACAAATGCAAGATCAGGAAAAGGTGTCAAAGGTACACAGGCGATCGTGATGGATGCCTGCAAGGAAAAACTTGAGAGAGATAGAAAACGTGGGATTAAAAACCGTCCGATCAGAGCAATGATCGCAGGAATCCCAAACGTTGGAAAATCAACATTTATCAACAGTCTGGTTGGAAAAGCCTGTACAAAAACAGGAAATAAACCAGGAGTTACAAAAGGAAAACAGTGGATCAAATTAAATAAGAATATTGAATTATTAGATACCCCTGGAATTTTATGGCCTAAATTTGAAGACCAGCAGGTTGGGCTTCGTCTGGCATTGATCGGATCGATCAGAGATGAAATCCTCAATCAGGATGAAATGGCGATCGAACTGATCGAGTATTTAAAAAATCATTATCAGGGAATTCTTGCTGATCGCTATCAAGTAGATGAAAATGAAGATAAAGTGAAAATCTTAGAACAGATTGCGCTAAATCGTAATTGTAAGATGAAAGGAAATGAATTAGATTACGAAAAAGCATCAAAGATCGTATTAGAGGAATTCCGAAATGGGAAATTAGGAAAAATTTCTCTGGAAACACCAGAAGAAGGGACAAAAGAGGCATAAAAGCCTTTGAGGGGCAGATATAAGAATGTTTAAAAGTATTCTAAGGTTGCTGGGTACCATTTTGATCGCGGTTGCATTTGCATTTGTTCTTATTATGTGTGTTGGTGAACGGACGAAAGTAAGTGGACATTCAATGGAACCGCACTTGCATGATCATGATCAAGTGTTGTTAGATAAGTTAACATATCGTTTTCGGGATCCTAAACGATATGAGATTATTGTATTTCCAGGACCAGAAGGTGGCGATCAGTTTTTTGTAAAGCGAGTGATCGCACTTCCAGGAGAAACGGTAAAGATCACAAAAGGAAAAGTCTATGTAAATGACAAAGAAGTAAAAGATTATTCCAAAGATCATACGACAGATTCATGTGAATTAAAAGGAAAGTTTCATCTTTCATCAGATGAATATTTTGTTTTAGGAGATAACAGAGATAATAGTAATGACAGTAGATATAAAGAGGTTGGTCCAGTAAAGAGGTCAAAGATCACAGGGAGGATTATTTTCCGGTTTTATCCATGGAAGAATGCAGGTGTGATCCGGCCATAGGAAGGGTTTTAAGACTTATGACAAAGAAAGAAGAACGAGAAGCCAAGAAGTTAGAAAAATTAAGGCTTGAGAAAGAAAGAATGTATGAGATGTTTTCTTTTGAAAGAGAATATGGAAATCATCAGGCGATTTGTGGAATTGATGAAGTTGGAAGAGGACCATTTGCAGGACCTGTTGTTGCGGCTGCAGTGATTTTGCCAAAAGACTGTGATATTTTATATCTGAATGATTCCAAAAAGCTTTCAGAGAAGAAAAGGGAGCTTTTATATGATGAGATTTATGAGAAAGCAGTTGCAATCGGTATTGGAATGTCTTCAGAAGAAGTGATCGATGAGATCAATATCCTGCAGGCAACTTATAAGGCAATGCAGCAGGCAATTTCAAAGCTTTCGATAAAACCAGATCTTTTATTGAATGATGCGGTCACAATTCCAGATGTTGAGATCGAACAGATTCCGATCATCAAAGGAGATGCAAAAAGTGCATCGATCGCAGCGGCAAGTATTGTTGCGAAAGTTACAAGGGACCGTATGATGAAAGAATATGATATAATTTATCCGGGATATGACTTTGCAAAAATAAAGGATATGGAACCAAAGCACATATTGAAGGAATCAAAAAGCAGGGAATCTGTGATATCCATAGAAGAACATTTGTAAAGAAATACATATAAAAAACAAAAAAGTATATATAATATGAAGAAAAATAACAGGGAGACAGGGGCAAAAGCAGAAGCGATTGCCTGTTGGTTTCTGAAACAGCAAGGATATGACGTCCTTGAACAAAACTTTTATACAAAAGTCGGAGAGATTGATATTATAGCAAAAGAAGATCAGACATTGGTATTTGTGGAAGTAAAATACAGAAAAGATGACAAAAAGGGATATCCGGCACAAGCTGTAGACCAAAGAAAACAGCAGAAGATCCGAAAGAGTGCAATGATTTATTTAAAGAAGAATCATCTATCTTTTGAACAGCCGATCCGTTTTGATGTAGTGGAGATTTTAGGAAAGAAGATCAGGGTGATAAAACATGCATTTTAAAAAATCAAACGATAATCAGTCTACGATATTACATGAGGGGTCTGTTCCATATCTGACATTTAAAAAATTGGATCAGGCAGGAGTCAGACATGGATTTTCAACACGTATGGGTGGAGTCAGCGAAGGAATGTTTTCCACGTTGAATTTAAGCTATAACCGTGGAGATAAAAAAGAAGCTGTGGATGAAAATTTCAGAAGAATCTCAGAAGCGATCGGATTCGATCATACAAAGCTGGTATTTTCAAATCAGATTCATGAGACGAGAATCCATAAGGTAACGAAAGAAGATTGTGGAAAAGTTATGAAAGATATGGATGGTCTTGCTACAAATGAGCAGGGGATTCCGCTTTATACAGGATATGCAGATTGTGTGCCTTTGTTTTTTATGATCCGGTAGAAAAGGCTGCAGCTTTAGCACATTCAGGATGGAGAGGCACTGTTGGAAGAATCGGTGCCAAGATGGTACAATTTTTAGAAAATGAATATGGAAGTAAAAAGGAAAATATCATCGCAGCCATTGGACCATCAATCTGCCGAAGTTGCTACGAGGTTAGTGAAGATGTTGCAGATGAGTTTAAAAAAGAACTGACAGGACATGATGCAAAAGAATTTTTGGATGATAAAGGGAATGGAAAATACCAGCTTGATCTCTGGAAAGCAAATGAGATTATTTTGACAGAAGCAGGAATCCGTCCAGAAAATCTTGATATTACAGATATCTGCACATGTTGTAATCCTGATCTACTGTTTTCGCATAGAGCAAGTCATGGGAAACGTGGTAATCTGGCAGCATTTATTGTGTTATAAAAAGGTAAATAAAAAGAATATATCTTGTGAAATTCTTCACACTGGACGAATTTCATAAGATAAGGTATACTAAGAAACAGTACAGGTTTTGAAACATTTAGAGAGGTATATAGATTATGAGTAAGCCGATCATTGCCATTGTAGGAAGACCGAATGTAGGAAAGTCTACATTGTTTAATGCACTGGCAGGAGAAAAATTTCAATTGTTAAAGATACACCAGGAGTTACAAGAGACCGTATCTATGCAGATGTGACATGGTTAAACTATCAGTTTACATTGATTGATACAGGTGGTATTGAACCAGACAGTGGTGATCTATTATTAAGCCACATGAGAGGACAGGCAGAGATCGCAATGGAGACAGCAGATGTGATCATCTTCCTTACAGACGTAAGACAGGGGCTTGTCGATGCAGATTATCAGGTGGCAGATATGTTAAGACGATCAGGGAAACCAATTGTGTTAGCAGTCAATAAAGTAGATAATTACGAAAAATTCGTTCTGGATACTTATGAATTTTACAATCTGGGGCTTGGAACACCATTTCCAGTTTCAGCGAATTCCAAGATTGGATTTGGTGATCTGTTAGATGAAGTTCTTGTTCACTGCAATCCACAGGATGCAGATGAGAAAGAAGATGAAAGACCAAGAGTTGCAATCATCGGAAAGCCAAATGCAGGAAAATCTTCATTGATCAATAAATTATTGGGAGAAGACCGTCTGATCGTTTCTGATATTGCAGGAACAACAAGAGATGCGATTGATACAACGGTCAAACGTAATGGAAAAGAATATGTATTCATCGATACAGCCGGACTTCGAAAGAAAGCCAGAGTCAAAGAAGATATCGAACGTTACAGTGTGATCCGTACGGTTGCAGCAGTAGAACGTTGTGATGTGGCAATCTTAGTCATTGATGCGGAAGAAGGAATCACAGAACAGGATGCTAAGATCGCAGGAATTGCCCATGAACGTGGAAAAGGTATGATCATTGCGGTTAACAAATGGGATCTCATTGAGAAGAACGATAAGACAATCTACAAGTTTACAAACCAGGTTAGAGAAGTCTTATCTTATATGTCATATGCAGAACTTGTTTTCATCTCTGCTAAGACAGGACAGAGACTTCCTAAGATTTTTGATGTTCTTGATATGGTGATCGAGAATCATGCATTACGTGTACAGACAGGAGTCTTAAATGAGATCCTTACAGAGGCGGTAGCGATGAAACAGCCACCATCAGACAAAGGAAAGAGATTAAAACTTTACTATATCACACAGGTTTCTGTAAAACCGCCAACATTTGTTGTGTTTATCAATGATCGTCAGTTAATGCATTTTTCATATACAAGATATCTTGAGAACCAGATCCGTAATACATTTGGATTCAGAGGAACACCAATTCATATTATTGCGAGGGAAAGGAAGGAAAGATAATGGCAGTTTGTATTGTTGTGTGTATGATCGTCGGATACCTGTTTGGGTGTATTCAGACAGGATATATTGTCGGACGAGTAAATAAGATCGATATCAGAGATTACGGAAGTGGAAATTCCGGGACAACGAATACATTAAGAACTTTGGGAAAGACAGCAGCGATCATTACATTTCTTGGAGATGCTGTCAAAGGACTTGTGGCGGTGAATCTTGCGAGATATGTGATCATGCCGGCTTTTCATGTAGAAGGAGAAGCTTATCTTTGGCTTTTGACAGGATTTGCAGTAGTACTGGGACATAATTTCCCGTTTTATCTTGGGTTTAAAGGTGGAAAGGGAATAGCGACAACTGGGGGAGTTATTTTTGCATTTCACTGGCAGCTTGGGTTGGTCTGTGCAGCAGTATTTTTGATCATTACGGCTATTTCTAAGTACGTATCGTTAGGATCGATCTGCATGGTGCTGATCATTCCATTTATTTTGTATTTTAACAATCCACATGATTGGAAATTAGTTATTGTTGGATGTATATTTACAGCCATGGCAATCTGGCGCCATCGTGCGAATATTGGGCGTTTGATGAATGGTACTGAGAATAAATTAGGTCAGAAAGTAAAACGTTAGGAGGAACTTAAACAGATGAAGAAAGTTAGCGTTATCGGTGCAGGAAGCTGGGGAAGTGCCCTTGCGGTATTATTAGCAAATAATGGACATGAAGTGACATTGTGGACACATGATCCGCATGAAATAGAGATGCTTTCCACAAAGAGAGAGCAGGTAGAGAAATTACCTGGAGTAAAATTGCCAGATAATATTATGATCGAGGCAGATCTTAAAACAGCTTTAACAGATGAAGATGTTGTTGTTATGGCAGTTCCTTCACCTGTTGTTCGTATGGTTGCAAAACAGATGTCCCCATTTATAAAAGACGGACAGATCATTGTTAACGTTGCAAAAGGTATCGAAGATGTTACATATAAGACATTATCGGATATCATTGAAGAAGAGATTCCAAATGCAGAAGTTTGTGTACTATCAGGGCCTAGTCATGCAGAAGAAGTAGGAAGAGGAATTCCTACAACGGTTGTAGTTGGTGCAAAGAATAAAGAGACAGCGGAAATGCTTCAGGATGTATTTATGAATAAAGTATTCCGTGTATACACAAGTTCCGACATTGTTGGAATTGAGCTTGGAGGAGCATTAAAGAACGTTATTGCATTAGCAGCAGGAACGGTTGATGGTCTTGGATATGGAGATAATACAAAAGCAGCATTAATGACAAGAGGAATTGCAGAACTGACACGTCTTGGAGAAGCACTTGGTGGAAAACCAGAGACATTTTCAGGCCTTACAGGAGTTGGAGATCTGATCGTTACATGTACAAGCGTACATAGTCGAAATCGTAAAGCAGGATACTTAATGGGAAAAGGTATGACTGCAGAGGAAGCTATGAAAGAAGTAAAAATGGTTGTAGAAGGGGTATATTCAGCGAAAGCAGCCCTTGGACTTGCAAAGAAATGCAATGTAGCTGTACCAATTGTGGAAGCAGTGAACAGAGTGTTATTTGAGAATGCGGATCCAAAAGAAGAAGTTTCAAACTTACTCCTTCGTGAGAGAAAACAAGAACATACAAATCTTGAATGGAATTAATCAGGATATATAAAAACATAAACATAATACAAAACATAAAAACATGAAGGAAGGAAGACAACAATGGAATCATTTAGGGAAATGTCAAAAGAAGAGTTACAGGCACAGGAAGTGGAAGTGAACAAAAAGTATCAGGAATTTAAAGATCTTCATCTTTCACTAAACATGGCAAGAGGAAAACCAGCACCAGATCAGATCGATCATGCAAATGGCATGCTTGAGACAATGACAGATTATCATGCAAAAGATGGTCTGGATGTGCGTAATTACGGAGTTCTTGATGGACTTCCAGAGATGAAAGAAATATTCAGCGATTTATTAGATATTCCAGCAAAGAATATCATCGTTGGAGGAAATGCGAGTCTGAATCTGATGTTTGATCAGATGATGAGACTGGTTGTATTTGGAACAGCAGGTGAGAAGCCTTGGGGACAGTTAGAGAAAGTAAAATTCTTATGTCCAGCCCCTGGATATGACAGACATTTCTCAGTTACAGAAACTTTAGGATTTGAACTGATCACAGTCGATATGACATCTGAAGGTCCAGATATGGATCAGGTAGAGAAACTGGTTGCGGAAGATGAAAGTATCAAAGGAATCTGGTGTGTGCCAAAATATTCCAATCCACAGGGAATCTGCTATAGTGATGAAACGGTTGATCGTTTAGCTTCTATGAAGACAGCAGCCAAAGATTTCAGAATCTTCTGGGATAATGCATATGGAGTACATCCAATCTTTGAAGATGTAAAAGTTAAGAATATCTTAGATGCATGTAAAGAAGCAGGAAATGATAACAGAGCATATTATTTCTTCTCAACATCCAAGATCACATTCCCAGGTGCAGGAGTATCTATCATTGCATCAAGCGATGATAATATTGCAGAGATCAAGAAAGTGATGACAGCCCAGACGATCGGATATGACAAAATCAATCAGCTTCGCCATGTGCAGTTCTTTAAGAATGCAGACGGAGTCAGAAAACATATGCAGATCTTAGCAGATTGTTTAAAACCTAAATTCGAGACAGTTCTTAATACGTTAGAGAAAGAGTTAAAAAGGAAGCGGACTGATCACATGGGAGAATCCAAAAAGGTGGATATTTTGTATCTGTAGACGTCCTTCCAGGATGTGCAAAGAGAGTTGTAGAACTTGCCAAAGAAGCAGGGGTTACATTAACTGGAGCAGGAGCTACATATCCATATAAGAATGATCCAAAAGACAGCAATATCAGACTGGCACCTTCTTACCCAACAGTAGAAGAGTTACAGCAGGCAATGGATCTGTTTTGTGTATGTGTAAAGAAAGCAGGAATTGAAAAACTGTTAGAACAGGCATAAGAGTTCATAAAAAATACTATGAGGAATATTCTTTATCAATGGTGATAAGGCATATTCCTCATTTGTTTTTGTAATACTAGTATTTGGTTTTTAAAAATATAAATTCAAAGATTGTATCTATACAATTAACACGTTGATGTGGTAAAATAAAACTGTTTATTCGTAAAATATAAAAAGGAGTTGATTATACATGAAAATTTACAAAGATGCACGGTTGTGGCAATGACTACGTATATGTAAACTGTTTAGAAGAAAAGATCAATAACCCAAATAAAGTGGCAAAATTTATCAGTGATCGGCATTTTGGAATTGGTTCTGATGGAATGATTTGTATCTGTCCATCAGATAAAGCTGATTTTAGAATGGCCATGTATAACTCTGATGGTTCAGAAGGAGCCATGTGCGGAAATGGTGTCCGCTGTATTGCAAAATATGTCTATGATTATGGACTGACAGATAAAACAACGATCACGATCGAGACAAAAGGCGGAATTAAAGAATTAGACCTTACAGTTGAAGACGGCAAAGTGACATGGGTGAAAGTTGATATGGAAGCACCGATCACAAAAGCTTCACAGATTCCTGCAATCTATGATGATCTTGATGAAGTGATCGATCAGCCAGTGATCGTTGATGGAAAAGAATATAATATCACATGTATTTCTATGGGAAATCCACATGGAGTTGTATTTGTAGATTCTGTTGCAGATATCGACATTGAGAAGATCGGACCAAAGTTTGAAAATCATCCAATGTTCCCAGATCGTGTGAATACAGAATTTATTGAACTTGTTGATGATAAAACGATCAAGATGCGAGTATGGGAGAGAGGCGCAGGAGAAACTCTTGCATGCGGTACAGGAGCCTGTGCAAGTGCTTATGCATCTTATCTGAATAAGAAAACAGGAAAGAAAGTCTTGGTACATCTTTTAGGTGGAGATCTTCAGATCGAATATGATGAAGAAAAAGATACGATCTTTATGACAGGACCAGCAACAACAGTGTTTGATGGCGAGATCGATCTTACAGGAATTGACGATTAAGAGTACAAAGATAGAAGAATTATTGGAGATAGAACATGATATTAAAAGAATTATTAGAACGTTCAGAATATACCCTCGTGCAAGGAAGTGAAGATGTAGAGATTTCTACATTAGTATATGATTCAAGAAAGATTGAAAAAGGCAGTGTATTTGTATGTATCAGCGGAGCAGCCTTTGATGGTCATAAATTTGTAGCACAGGCTGCTGAACTTGGAGCGGCAGCAGTCGTAGTAGAAAAAGATGTAGAAGTACCAGAAAATCTGACAGTGATCAAGTTTGATAATACAAGACTTGCTTTAGCCGAGATGTCAGCAGCATACTTTGGATATCCAGCAGAAGAACTGACAACGATCGGTATCACAGGAACCAAAGGAAAGACAACAACAACGTATATGATCCGTGCAGTCCTAGAACATGCAGGGCAGAAAACAGGATTGATCGGAACGATTGAGACAATCATCGGAGATGAGAGAATTCCATCCGTCAATACAACACCAGAATCTTATATCGTACAGGAATCTTTCCGTAAGATGGCGGACGCAGGATTGAAAAATGTTGTTATGGAAGTATCTTCTCAGGCATTGATGCTTCATAGAACAAGTGGATTTGAATTTGATTATGGAATTTTTACAAACCTTGCAGAAGACCATATTGGGGAAAATGAACATAAAGATATGGACGACTATATTCATTGTAAGAGTCTGTTATTTAAGCAGTGTAAACAAGGAATCGTCAATGGAGATGATGACTATGTAGAAAGAATCATCAAAGATCATACATGTGCGATCGAAACATATGGAATGAAGGATACAAACGATGTTTATGCTGAAAATATTACAAGAATTCAGGAACCTGGATACCTTGGAGTTGCTTACGATCTCAAAGGAAAACAGGAATATAACGTACATGTAGATATCCCAGGAGACTTTACAGTTTATAATTCCTTGGCAGCAATCTCTCTTTGCCGCCATATGGGAATTGTCAAAGAAGATGTATTATCAGCATTGAATACAATTCAGGTCAAAGGACGTTTGGAGATCATCAAGACTCCAGGAGATTACACATTAATGATCGACTATGCACATAATGCTATGAGTCTTGAAAGTCTTTTAACAACGATCCGTAAATATAACCCTAAGAAGATCTACTGCTTATTTGGATGCGGTGGAAACCGTGCAAAAGCAAGACGTTATGAGATGGGAGAAGTATCTTCAAAACTTGCAGATCTTACCGTTGTAACATCTGATAATCCAAGAAATGAAGAACCAATGGATATCATCAACGATATTTTGATCGGGGTTCACAAAGCAGATGGAGAATATGTTACGATCCCAGATCGTAAAGAGGCGATCAAATATTGTATGGAACATGCTGGAGCAGGAGATATTGTTATTCTTGCCGGAAAAGGGCATGAAGACTATCAGGAGATCAAAGGTGTGAAACATCATATGGATGAGAGAGATCTGATCCAGGAAATTATCGAAGGAAGATAGAGCATCTGTCTTTTGAAATATATAAAGAAACGAAGGAGAATTACAAACGTGGAAGCAAGAATTTCAGGAACAACAAAATTATTCGGATTGATTGGTTCACCGGTTTCACATTCCGCATCACCAGCAATGCAGAATTACGGTTTTCAGGCATGTGGAGTCGATGGAGCGTATCTTGCCTTTGATATTAAAGAAGAGGAAGTGCCAGAATTCGTAAAATCCATGCGTCTGTTAAATATTCAGGGATGTAATGTTACAATGCCAAATAAAACAGCAGCAGCTCAGAATATGGATGAATTATCACCAGCAGCAGAATTGATCGGTGCCGTTAACACAATTGTAAACAGAGACGGAAAATTATACGGACATATCACAGATGGTGAAGGTTTTGTTGCAAACTTAAAAGATCATGGAATCGGCGTTGAAGGAAAAGATATCGTAATCTTTGGAGCAGGTGGAGCAGCAACAGCGATTCAAGTACAGTGTGCATTAGATGGAGCAAAATCTATCACGATCTTTAACCCAAGAGATCCATTTTTCGAGAGAGCCCAGAAGATGGTAGAGAAGATCAAAGCTAAGGTACCAGAATGTCAGGTAGAATTATATGATCTCGATGCGAAAGATACAATGCGTGAAAAGATTGATGCAGCAGATATTTTAGTTAATGGAACATTACTTGGAATGAAACCAAAAGAAGATACAACAGTGATCTCAGATACAACAATGTTTCATGAAGGATTAGTTGTAGCTGATGTTGTATATAATCCAGAAGAGACAAGATTCTTAAGAGAAGCAAAAGAACATGGATGTATCACAGTTCCAGGAAAAGGAATGCTATTATGGCAGGGAGTTGCATCTTTCAAATTATTTACAGGGAAAGATATGCCGGTTGATGAAGTGAAAGAAAGATTCTTCCAGGGAGTATAAGATACATAGATCATATATGGAAACAAAAAGATCAGAAACTGTAATAAGCAGATTTCTGGTCTTTTTTTCTTATCGTCTTCATATACTTTATCAGTCTATAAAGGAGGAACTTATGGATCAGTTTAATGTATATAAGGATATGAAAGCAAGGACAAACGGAGAGATTTACATTGGTGTTGTTGGTCCGGTGCGAACAGGAAAGAGTACATTTATCAAACGTTTTATGAATCTGATGGTATTGCCAAATATCGAAGATGAAAACGACAGAAATCGTGCAAATGACGAACTTCCACAATCTTCAAGTGGTAAAACGATCATGACAACAGAACCGAAATTTGTTCCAAATGAAGCAGTATCAATAAAGACGGAAGAAGGAATCGAATTAAATGTCCGACTGATCGACTGTGTGGGATATATGGTGGAAGGCGCTACAGGACACATGGAAGGAGAAGAAGAGAGGCTTGTAAAAACACCTTGGTTTGATTATGAAATACCATTTACGAAAGCAGCGGCAATTGGAACAAAGAAAGTGATCACGGAACATTCAACGATCGGTGTAGTTGTAACTTGTGATGGTTCTTTTGGGGAAATTGCAGCAAAACAATATGAGCCAGCGGAAGAAGAAACGATCAAACAACTGAAAGCATTGAAAAAGCCATTTGTTGTTTTATTAAATACGATTCATCCATATTCAGAAAGCACAAAGCAGCTAGCGGCTGAAAAGGAAGAAAAATATCAGACAAAAGTGCTACCAATGAATTTAGAACAGATGAAAAAAGAGGATATTTATGAAATTATAAAGAGTGTGTTGATGGAATTTCCGATTTCATCAATTGGATTTTATGTTCCAAGATGGACAGAGATGTTAAAGAAAGATCATCCATTAAAAATGGAATTACTTCAAATGGCCAGAGATGTGATCACAGAAAAAACAACAATGAGAGACATTTATGAAGAACAAGAAAAAGAATATGAGTACATAACGGGGCAGAAACTAGAATCTGTTGCGATGGACAGTGGGGAAGTGGTCATCACAGTAAAAGTTGGGGATGTATATTATTATGAATTTTTAAGTGAAACAACAGGGATGGAGATTCGCAATGAATATGAATTTATCAAGATCATGGGAGAATTAGCAAAGAAAAGAAAGAGTACGAAGAAGTTGGAGAAGCATTGGCGGCAGTAAAACAAAGAGGATATGGTGTTGTGACACCGACGAAAGAAGAAATTGTATTAGAAGAACCGCAGATTGTAAAACATGGAAGTAAATACGGAGTAAAAATTAAGGCAAGTGCACCTTCTATTCACATGATCCGTGCAAATATTTCAACGGAGATCGCTCCGATCGTTGGGGAAGAATATCAGGCAAAAGATCTGATGGACTATATTGAGCAGGGATCGAATCAGCCAGGGGAAAGTATGTGGGATGTCAATATTTTTGGAAAGACGTTAGAACAGCTGGTTGGAGACGGTATGCAGACGAAGGCATTAAAAATGACAGATGAGAGTCAGCAAAAGCTTCAGGATACAATGGAAAAGATCATAAATGAAAGTAATGGCGGTCTTGTCTGTATCATTATCTAAGAACATTGACAAACGGATGGAAAAAGAATATACTTTGATAGACAAAGTGTTTTTTGATCTGACAGTTATGAGTACAGATCAAGAAGAGAAAAAAAGAAGCGATTAAGATAAGTGGAGTAGTTATGTCTGTAAAAATATTAGGAACAGGAAGTTTTCTTCCAGAAAAATCAGTGAGCAACGATGACCTTTCCAAAGTGATGGATACAAATGATGAATGGATTTCATCCAGGACAGGGATTCGCAGCAGGCACATTTCGATTGAAGATACAACATCAACGATGGCAGTGAAAGCTGCAGAGAAAGCATTAGAAGATGCAGGAATCAGTGCGGAAGAATTAGATCATATTTTCGTTGCAACATTATCAGGAGATTATGCAACACCAAGTACGGCTTGTCAGGTACAGAAAGGAATCGGAGCTGTCAATGCAGTCTGTATGGATATTAATGCAGCATGTTCAGGATTCGTTTTTGGATTAAATACAGCAGTTGCATATGCGAGAGCAGGAATGGGTAAGAAGATGATGATCATTGGGGTTGAGACACTTTCTAAGATTCTTGACTGGAGTGACCGCAGTACTTGTGTATTATTTGGAGATGGTGCAGGATGCGCGATCGTGGAAGCGGATGAAGAAAGAGAAATCTTTATCGATGCAGGATCTGATGGAGCACGAGGAGATGTTTTAACATGTGAAGAAAGACATTTAAACAATCTCTTAGTAAAGGATGATTCTCCAATGCAACAGGTTGCCATGGATGGGCAGGAAGTATTCAAATTTGCAGCACGTATGGTGCCAAAGAGTATTAACAAAGTCCTTGATGAAGCAGGCGTTTCCAAAGAAGAAATCAAATATTTTGTATTACATCAGGCTAACAAAAGGATTATTGAAGCAGCAGCGAGAAGATTGAAGCAGCCAATTGAAAAGTTCCCGATGAATATAGACCGTTGTGCGAATACTTCATCAGCAACGATTCCGATTCTTTTAGATGAGATCAATCAAAAAGGATGCTAAACCGAGGAGATAAGATTGTTTTAAGTGGTTTTGGCGGAGGACTTACTTGGGGGTTCTGTTTATCTTACATGGTAAGAAGCAGACAAATACGATACAAATGAAGATAAAAATAGTCAGCTTTCATATAAGATGATAGGAGTTGACTATTTTTTTATTGCATAGGAAATTTCAATGAATAAAAAATATGAAGTAAGAAGAAAGAATCCTGTAATACAAGATTCTTTTTGAAGTTAAAATATGATATAATGAGTGGATAAGTACAGGAGGGAATTCATGGAATTACAGTTATGGAGAGAAATGCTCACCCCATATGAGCTGGCAGTTGATGAACTTGTGTTAAAGTTTCGACATATTATAAGAGAATACAGAAATGTCGGAAGATATTCACCGATCGAGCAAGTCGATGGACGTGTAAAATCTATCTCAAGTATTTTGGATAAGATGCAGAGAAAGAAGATCAATGTCAATGATGTAGAAAAAGAACTGGAAAGATATTGCGGGAATACGTTTGATCTGTCAGTTTGTGGAAGACATTGATCGTGTATTAGAGATCATAGAGAGTCGTTCTGATATGGAGATCAAGAGCCACAAAGACTATATTTCACATTCCAAAGACAGCGGATATCGAAGCTATCATGTGATCATCTATTATGAAGTGAATACGATTTATGGGAAGAAGCGGATACAGGCAGAGATACAGATCCGTACACTTGCGATGAATTTCTGGGCAACCGTGGAACATTCTTTACAGTATAAGTATAAAGGGGATATTCCACAGCATGTGACAGATAAATTATTAGTTGCATCAGATGCGATCGATGTCTTAGATCATGAGATGTCAACAGTTCGTGATGAGATCATGGATGCACAGGATTCATTCCGTAAGAAGTCAAATCTTGTATCTGAGATCCTTCATACGATGCAGAATTTATATAAAAGTTGCGAATCGTCATGAAGTATTAAAGATTCAGGATGAATTTTATAAAATATATGAGACAGGAGATATGGAACGCTTAGAGCATTTTAATAAACAGTTGGATATTATTGCAGAAGGATATCGTGCTCAGAGCATTTCTTAAGAAGAATATGAAATTACCAGAATTATTTTGAAGAGAAGATGAGACGTCTATTGGGCGAGGATTTTTTCGGAATATGAGAAGCATTTAGATGATCCTGCATATTATGGGATCAGAGTCAATACACTAAAGATCTCAGTGGAAGACTTTTTGAAGATCTGTCCGTTTCATGTGACGAAAGTGCCTTGGACAGATAATGGATTTTATGTAGACAGGGAAGAAAAACCATCAAAACATCCATATTATCATGCTGGATTATATTATATACAGGAACCAAGTGCGATGACACCAGCTTCCTACCTGCCCGTAGAACCGGGAGACCGTGTGCTTGATCTGTGTGGGGCACCAGGTGGAAAGTCTACAGAACTTGGAGCAAAGTTAATGGGAGAAGGATTGCTGGTATCGAATGATGTCAGTATCTCAAGAACGAAAGCTCTGATCCGTAATATCGAGATGTTTGGCATCCGTAATGATATGATTCTTTGTACGGAAGCCAAATATTTAGTACCATCAATGACAGGATTTTTAATAAGATCCTAATTGATGCTCCATGTTCTGGAGAAGGAATGTTTCGAAAGGGGAATAATGAGATTAAGAACTGGCAGCAGAAAGGAAGCGAACCTTATGCAAAATTACAGCGAGAGATCGTTGATGATGCGATCAAGCTATTAGCGCCAGGTGGTATGCTACTTTATTCTACCTGCACATTTTCACCCGAAGAAAATGAACAGGTGATCGAATATCTCTTAGAGAAGAATGAAGATCTTTCTCTTGTGCCAATGAAGATGTGTGAAGGATTTGACCACGGACACCCAGAATGGACTTTGACAGGAAGAGAAGACATCAAACAATGCATTCGATTATGGCCGCATAAGATCAAAGGAGAAGGACATTTTCTTGCCTTATTGAAGAAAGCAGACGGAGAACAGCCAACATTCAAATACGAAAAGATTAAGAAAGTAAAACTGACACCAGAGACAGAAGAATTCTTCAAAAACTGTAAGATGGATATTGACTGGAGTCATGTTAGAGAACATCAAGGAAAATTGTTTTACCTAAAAGAAGATATTCCAGAGATGAAGAAGGTAAGAGTTCTAAGGAAAGGTCTTTATCTAGGAGAGATGAAAAAAGGAGATTCGAACCGAGTCAGTCATTTGCAGTAGCATTGGCGGCCAATGAGTATGAACCATATCTTTCGTTTGACATCAACGATGAGAATACGGTCAAAATATTTAAAAATGTGAGACATTAGACGTAGATACAAATACCGAAGAAATTCATCTGGTTGGAACAAATGAATTTCCATTAGGATGGGCGAAGATTAAAAAGGACGACTGAAGAATAAGTATTCTTCCAGCTGGAGATGGTTATAATGGCAAAGAAAACCAGATTAGACAAATTTTTGTGTGACAGTTTAAATATGACAAGAAAAGAAGCGAAAGAGTCTGTCAAAAGGGTAAAAGTTGTGGTTAATGGAGAAGCGATCAAGAAACCAGAATATAAGGTGGATGCAGAACAAGATCAGGTAGAATTTGACCACAAACTGATTCAGTTTGAACAGTTCCATTATCTGATGTTACATAAACCACAAGGGGTTGTATCTGCAACGAAGGATCATCATGATCAGACTGTACTCGATCTGATCCATGAAGATTATAAAGACAGATTGTTCCCCGTAGGAAGATTGGATAAAGATACAGAAGGATTATTATTATTAACGGATGATGGAATGCTGGCACATGAACTTCTTTCGCCAAGAAAACATGTGGATAAAGTATATTTTGCAAAAGTTTCAGGGCAGTTTGGCGAAAATGAGATCGCCAGATTCAAAGAAGGTCTGGATATTGGCAATGGCGAAAGATCAAAACAAGCAAGACTTCAGATCCTTAAAGCAGATGTACAAGAATCAGAGGTTCTGATCACGATCATGGAAGGGAAATTTCATCAGGTAAAACGGATGGTAAAAGCTGTTGGAAGTGAAGTGTTATATTTAAAAAGGCTGTCAATGGGATCATTAAAATTGGATGAAGAGTTAAAGCTTGGAGAATACCGAAGATTAACGAAGGCAGAGTTACAAGAACTAAAGGAGCATAGGAGATAAATGTTAGAGAATAAAAAAGCAGTGATCTTTGATCTTGATGGGACATTAGTTGATTCCATGTGGATCTGGAGAGAGATTGATATTCGCTTTTTGGGAAAATATGGATTGGAAGTTCCGCAAGGGTTAAATGATAAATTAGAGGGATATAGTTTTCATGAAACAGCAGTTTATTTTAAGGAACATTTTCCGTTGCCGCTTACGATCGAAGAGATCATGGGAACATGGAATCGTATGGCTTCCGAAATCTATATCAATGAAATTCGTTTAAAAGAGGGCGTGAAAGAATTTATTGAGTTGTTAAAAAAACGGATATGAAACTTGGAATCGCAACAAGCAATTCAAGAAAGCTGGCGAAAGATTGTTTAAGATCCAATGGGATTTTGGATGCATTTGATTATATCTGCACGTCCGATGAAGTTCCAAGAGTAAGCCGGAACGATGTTATTGCATGCAGCAAAGATGATCGATACCAGACCAAAGGATGCATTGGTCTTTGAAGATATTCCATATGGGATTTTGGCAGGGAAACGTGCAGGAATGGAAGTGTGTGCAGTGAAAGATCCATATTCTCAAGGATCAGTGAAAGAAAGAAGAAATTGCAGATTATTATATTAATACATATTATGACATACTAGATGGAACCTATGAGGTATTAAAGAAATAACAGATGCCAGGAGAAAGGATGATCATATGAGAAATATCGCATTGGTAACCGGAGCATCTTCCGGAATGGGAAAAGAATTTGTCCGTGAGATCTCGAAGAAATACAAGGGGCTTGATGAGATCTGGGTCGTTGCCAGACGAAGAGAGCGGCTAAGAGAACTAAAAAAGAAATCATTGGAACAAGAGTGAGGATTCTTCCATTAGATCTTATGGAGGAAGAAAGCTTTGAACGTCTTAAAATGGTTCTTGCAAAAGAACAGCCAGTGGTAAGAATTTTAGTGAATGCTTCTGGATATGGAATTTCGGGGTCTTTTGAACATCAGACAGAGGAAGATGCGGCAGGAATGATCCATTTAAACTGTGAAGCATTAACAAGAATTACATATCTTGTATTGCCATATTTAAGAAGAGGATCTTTTATTTATCAGATGGCATCTTCTGCGGGATTTGCTCCGCAGCCGAATTTCACAGTTTATGCAGCAACCAAAGCATATGTGAAAAGTTTTTCTATTGCATTGCGGCAGGAGCTGTCCTATCAAGGGATCAGGGTGATCGCAGTATGTCCAGGGCCAGTAAAACAGAGTTTTTTGACCGTGCATATGAACAGGAAGAGATGAAATTTTATAAGAAATTCGTAATGGCAGATCCAAAGAAAGTTGTAAGAAAAGCAATCCGTGATGCGAGAAAAACAAAGCAGTATCTGTTTATGGAATGACGATGAAAGTAACTAGGGTTATCTGCAAGCTTCTTCCTGGAAGATGGATCGCAAAAATCATGGGTAAATAAGGATATAAAATGAGAGAATTAAACATAACGACAAGAGAAGAAGGACAGAGATTAGATAAGATTCTTTCGAAATATTTAAATAAAGCTCCAAAAGAGTTTTGTATACAAGATGCTTCGAAAGAAAAATATCAAGTTAAACGGCAAAAAAGCAACGGGAAATGAGAAATTATCTCAAGGAGATCAGGTGTGTATTTATCTTGCAGAAGATACGATCAACAAGTTCCGTGAAGAAGTTAAAGCAGGAAAGCAAAAGATCAAACTTGATGTTTTATATGAAGATGAGAATGTCATTATGGTCAATAAACCATGGGGAATTTTATCACAGAAATCAAAACCAGAGGATATTTCCATCAATGACCAGATCATCCCATATGCAGTGAACCAAGGGTTGATCAGTGAAAAGGAATTGCAGGTAGTAAAACCATCGATTTGTAATCGATTGGACCGCAATACAACAGGAATCATCATTTGTGGGATTTCTATAGAAGGATTACAGACGATGGCAGAAATGCTAAAACATCGTGATATGGAAAAATACTATCTCTGCATCGTAAAAGGAAAAATTGAAGGATCACAAAAGGTCAGTGCTTATTTAAAGAAAGATGAAAAAACAAACAAGGTAAAGGTATCAAAACAGGAGATCGCAGGAGCAAGTCATATTGAGACAGCTTATGAGCCAGTGATATCAAATGATGAATTTACACTATTGAAAGTCAAACTGATCACAGGAAAGACCCATCAGATCCGAGCGCATCTTGCAAGTATTGGACATCCGTTGATCGGAGATTTTAAATATGGCGATAAAAAGATCAATCAGGAGATGAAACAGAGATTTGGATTAAAAGATCAGCTGCTTCATTGTACAGAGATTGTTTTTCCACGAGATATGAAAACGTGCAAAAATTTATCCGGAAAGAAAATTCAGGCACCACTTCCGAAGCGATTTGATATGATCAAAAACGACTTGTTTGGGAGAGCATAGTCATGGCAGAAGATAAATGGAATGTAAAGGGACTTCGAGGATCGGTCCTTGAAGAGTTGATCAACTATACGAATGAAAAATACAGGCAACAGAAACTTGCTCTTGTACAGAAAATACCGACATCAATCAAGCCAGTCAGATTTGATAAGACAAAACGTCATATTACGCTTGCTTATTTTGATCAGAAGAGTACTGTTGATTATATTGGGGTTGTGCAGGGAATTCCTATTTGTTTTGATGCAAAAGAATGTGCAAAAGACATATTTCCACTTCAGAATATTCATGAACATCAGGTAGAGTTTATGAGACAATATGAAGAACAGGGTGGAATCAGTTTTTTGTTGATCTATTTTACAGCAAGGCATGTTTGCTATTATATGTCATTTCAGGAGATGATGAAGTACTGGAATCGTGCAAAAGAAGGTGGAGTGAAACATTTCAAATATGAAGAATTAGATATTGGTTTTTTTGTTCCACTAAAGCAGGGAATGATCCTTCATTATCTGGAATGTCTGCAAAAAGTATTAGAGCAAAAAGATCAATAAGATTCGTGTCGAAAATATTGACGAGAAGTGAAATTTTGCGTATAATATAACATTGACGAAAAAGAAAAGCTGTGGATTTTAAACCGCAGTGCAGAAAAGGATAGATTTTATGATCAGAAGCATGACAGGATTTGGACATGGGGAAGTGTCCAATGATAAGAATCAGAAGGTCACAGTGGAGATGAAATCCGTCAACCACAGATATTGTGACATCTCATTAAAACTTCCCAAGAAATTAGCCATGTTTGAGGCAAATATCCGTAATATCATGAAAGAATACGCAAGCCGTGGAAAGATTGATATTTATGTGTCTTATGAAGATTTGTCAGAGACAGCGGTAAGTCTCCATTATAATCAGGCAATGGCAGAAGAATATATGCAGGTATTTAAAAAGATGCAGGAAGATTTTAACATTGAAACCAAGATCACTGCAGAAGCCCTCGCCAAATATCCAGAGGTTGTAACAATTGAGGAAGTACAGCAAGATGAAGAAGTATGGTGGGAGTTGCTAGAAGCTGCATTAAGACAGGCTGCGGAGAAGTTTGTAGAGACAAGAACGATTGAAGGAGCAAACCTTAAGAGAGATCTTTTAGGCAAACTTGATCAGATGGCAGCAGATGTGGCGTTTATTGAGGAACGTTCTCCACAGATCATTGCGGAATACAGAAGCAAATTAGAAGAAAAAGTGAAAGAATTTTTAGAAGACTCAACGATCGAAGAAAACAGGATCGCAGCAGAGGTTACATTGTATGCAGATAAGATCGCTGTTGATGAGGAAATCGTAAGATTGCAAAGTCATATCAGCTCTATGACAGATGTGTTGGAAAGCGATGAAAGCATCGGAAGAAAACTTGATTTCATGGCACAGGAGATGAACAGAGAAGCGAATACGATCTTATCCAAATCAAGTGATGTCGATCTTGCGGATCATGCAATCGAACTGAAGACAAATGTTGAGAAAGTAAGAGAGCAGATTCAGAACATAGAGTAAGATAAGAAGGGAAAGATCATGGAAAAGAGAGGTTCATTACTGGTAATCTCCGGATTTTCTGGAGTTGGAAAAGGAACGGTGGCAAAGAAACTGGTAGAAAAAATATGGATATAGTTTATCAATTTCTGCAACAACAAGACAACCAAGAGAAGGTGAAGTTGATGGCAGAGAGTATTTTTTTCAAGACCGTGGATGATTTTAAAAATCTGATCGATTATAATGGATTTATTGAATATGCCAGATATGTGGACAATTATTATGGAACGCCAAGAAAGTTTGTGGAAGATGAACTTGCCGCAGGACATAATGTAATCTTAGAGATTGAGGTGCAGGGTGCATTTAATATTAAGAAGCAATATGAGGATGCATTGTTGATCTTTATTACAGCACCAAGTGCAGCTGCGATCAAAGAACGCTTAGTAGGCAGAGGCACAGAATCTGAGGAAGTGATCAATAAACGTTTAAATCGCGCCAAAGAAGAGTCAGAAGACATGGATAAATATGATTATATCGTGATCAATGATCAGGTAGAAGACTGCGCGGATCGAATTCATGCCATTGTGCAGGCAAAAGAATGCCTGCTTGGAAATAATCTTAAGTTTATAGAAGCAACAAAAAAAGAATTAGAACAGCTATAGGAGGAATTATTATGTTACATCCATCATATACAGAATTAATGAAGGTCATCAATGGTGACAGTGAAGAAGAGAAAGTTATCTCAAGCCGTTATTCTATCGTGCTTGCAAGTGCAAAGAGAGCAAGACAGATCATCGCAGGAGATATGCCATTAGTAGAAGAAAAAAGATGGTGCAAAACCATTATCTACAGCTGTTGAAGAACTTTGGGAAGAAAAAGTTAAGATTCTCGGAGATGACGAAGAAGCAGAAGAATAGAAACAGTAAGGAAAACAGGGTGCTTAGGGATTCCTAAACACCCTTATTTGTACAGATAGGGAGTTTTTTATGGACATTATTTTGTTACTTAAAACCGTATTACTTGGAATTGTTGAGGGGATTACGGAATGGTTACCGATCAGTAGTACAGGACATTTGATCTTAGCAGATGAATTTATCAAGCTGAACATGACAGCTGACTTTAAGGAGATGTTTGATGTTGTGATCCAGTTAGGTGCGATCATGGCAGTCGTTGTCTTATATTTCCATAAGTTGAATCCATTTTCACCGAAGAAGAATCACGACGAGAAGATGGATACGATCATTTTATGGACAAAGGTAATTCTTGCAGTATTTCCAGCAGCAATTATTGGTATTTTGTTTGATGACTGGTTGAACGATCATTTTTATAATCCACCAGTTGTAGCAGCAATGCTGATCATCTATGGTGTTTTATTTATCATTATTGAAAACCGCAACAAACGAAGCAGAAGAAGACCAATGAATGATCTTTCCAGATTATCCTATGGAATGGCACTTGGAATCGGTGTATTTCAGATATTGGCATTAATTCCAGGTACATCTAGATCTGGTGCGACGATTCTTGGAGGAATCTTGCTTGGATGTTCTAGAACAGTAGCTGCTGAATTTTCATTTTTCTTAGGGATTCCTGTGATGTTTGGAGCAAGCTTATTAAAGATCGTGAAGTTCGGTCTTGCATTTACATCAACACAGTTGATCGTACTGATCGTAGGAATGGTTGTATCATTTCTTGTATCAATCGGAGCGATCAAATTCTTGCTTGGATATATTAAGAAGAATGACTTTAAGGCATTTGGTGTATACCGAATCATACTCGGTCTGTTAGTGATCGTGTATTTTGCATTCATCAAATAAGGAGTTTGTAAAACATGGATAAGAATTTATTTCTAAAGAATATGGAAGAGATGATCCAGATCGCAAAGACGAATGGTAATCAGATCGACCACAAAGAATTATTAGATTATTTTAGCGATTATGAATTAAATGAAGAAGCGAAAAAACTTCTGATCGCAAGTTTTGTAGAAGCTGGGATTCGCGTTCTGGGTGTTGATGAAGCACAGATCGTTGCAGAAGAAGAGGCGAAAGAAAAAGCTGACATTTCGGAAGAAGAACAGGGTGCGATCCGATTCTATGAAGAAGAATTAGAACAGATGGATCTTCCGGGAGAAGAAGAGCAAAAAGAACTGATCCATGCATGGCTTGTAGAGAAAGGAGATGGAGAAGCAGTCATTGAAAGCTTTCTTCCACAGATTCTTGAAATTGCAAGAACACATACGGGGAAAGGTGTTTTATTCGGAGATCTCGTACAGGAAGGTAATATTGGCCTTTTGGAAGCAATGGCAATTTATCAGGGAAAAGACGCAGAAGGATTCCTTGCACATGCGAAGAGTGCAGTAGAAGATTCTATTTTAGATGCGATCGCAATACAAAGAGGTTCTGACAGTGTTGGAGAGGCGATGGCGATCAAGGCAAATCGTCTGGATGATGCTTCTACTTTCTTATCAAAAGAACTTGGAAGAGAACCAAAGATCGAAGAACTGGCAAAATATCTGTCCATGACAGAAGAGGAAGTCAAAAGAGGTTATGAAGATATCCCTAGATGCTCTTTCAGTGATGGAAGCTGATATTAAACAGTCATAGAAGAAACAAATATCATATGGAACGCTTTGTGGAAGCAGATTGGAGGGCTGATCTTATGAATATCCGAGAAAAACAAGAACAGACAGAGATGGAATTATTAAGTCCATATGCGACACAAAGCATCCATACAAAAGGAAGAAAAAAGCCTGAGGTGGAATGTGAGATAAGAACCTGTTTCCAAAGGGATCGGGATCGGATCGTCCATTGCAAGGCTTTTCGCCGTTTAAAAGATAAGACACAGGTATTTTTATCTCCAGTGGGTGACCATTATCGAACAAGGTTAATGCACACTTTGGAAGTATCGCAGAATGCCAGAACGATCGCAAGAGCATTAGATCTCAATGAGACATTGACAGAAGCGATCGCGCTTGGACATGACCTTGGGCATACACCGTTTGGACATGCGGGAGAACGAGTGTTAAATGAGATGAATCCAGCAGGATTTAAGCATAATGAACAAAGTGTCAGGGTCGCTCAGTGTCTGGAGAAGAATGGACAGGGATTAAATCTTACATGGGAAGTCTTAGATGGAATGAAAAATCATTCAATGCACAGCATGCCGCATACATTAGAAGGAAAAATTGTGCGACTGGCAGACAAAATTGCATATATCAACCATGATATTGACGATTCCGTACGAGCTAAGGTTCTAAGGGAAGAAGATCTTCCAAAAGAATTTACGGAAGTCCTTGGAACAACATATCGGGAACGGATCAATACGATGGTGCTTGACATTGTAAAACATAGTGAGAATCTGAATGATATTGTGATGTCAAAGAAAGTAAGAGATGCAATGATCGGTCTTCGAAAGTTTATGTTTGAGACAGTTTATGAAGAACCGAATACGAAGAAAGAAGAAGACAAGATCAAGAATATCATTGGTCCGTTATATGAGTATTATCTGATACATGTTGAGCAATTGCCAGAATATAATAAGAAGATGATCGATAAACTAGGAGATGTACCTGTGGCAGTTTGTGACTATATTGCTGGAATGACAGATCATTTTGCAATTGAGAAATATACTGAGATTTTTATCCCCAAATTTTTATGCAAAAATAAAGGAAAATAAAAAAAGGTGTAGAATAATAATATATAGAGGGATTTTTTAAGGAGGGACAAGCGTTGATTTATGGTGAAGAAATCATAGAAGAGGTGCGAAGCCGGAACGATATTGTTGATCTGATCTCGACGTATGTACCGTTGAAGAAAAAAGGCAGTTCTTATTTCGGTTTGTGCCCGTTTCATAATGAAAAATCACCCTCTTTTTCTGTGAGCCGAGATAAACAGATGTATTACTGCTTTGGCTGCGGAGCCGGAGGTAATGTTTTTACATTTTTAATGGAATATGAGAATTTTTCTTTCCCGGAGGCATTAAAATATCTGGCAGAGAGAGCTGGGATGGAACTTCCGGAAGAGGAATTGAATGAAGAAGCCAAACGAGCGATGGATGAAAAAGCCAGGCTTCGGGAGATGAATAAACTTTCAGCCAATTATTTCTATTATCTGCTTCACAGCAAGCGGGGACAGAAAGGGCTTGCATATTTAAAAGACCGTGGGATCACAGATGCTACGATCAAACATTTTGGTCTTGGATATGCTGATATTTATAATGATGACCTGTATCGATTTTTAAAGAGTAAGGGATACAGTGATGAAGATCTGAAAGATTCAGCTTTGGTGACGATCGATGAAAGACGTGGTGGAAGTGATAAGTTCTGGAACAGAGTGATGTTTCCGATCATGGATGTGAACAACCGCGTGATCGGCTTTGGAGGCAGAGTCATGGGAGATGGTTCGCCCAAATATTTAAATTCAAAAGAAACCAAATTATTTGATAAAAGCCGTAATCTTTACGGACTGAATTTTGCAAGAAGTTCAAGAAAGAAAGAGATTATCTTGTGTGAAGGATATATGGATGTTATTTCCATGCATCAAGCAGGATTTACAAATGCAGTCGCAGCACTTGGAACTGCATTTACAAGTGGTCATGGGACGCTGCTTAAGAGATATACAGAGAATGTCATTTTGTCATTTGACAGTGATGAGGCGGGACAGCGAGCGATATTGCGAGCGATACCGATCTTGAAAGAAGCAGGACTTACGGTTCGTGTCCTTGATCTGACTCCGTATAAGGATCCCGATGAATTTATCAAAGGATTAGGAGCACAAGCACTGGAAGAACGAATCAGAAAAGCAATGAGCAGTTTTATGTTTCAGGTAAAAGTAGCCGCAGGAAGATATGATCAGGACGATCCAGAGTCGAAGACACAGTTTCAACATGAAGCGGCTAAACTGCTGGCAACGATTGAAGAACCGCTAGAACGCAAGAATTATATTGAAGCTGTTTCAAGAGAATATTATATCGGGGCAAAAGATCTGGAAGATCTTGTGAATTATTATGGGACTTCTGGATACAGCAGTGCTCAGAGACAGCAGACAACACCGCGTCAGCAGGAGAGACGTCTGCAAGTGAATGAGGCAAAAGAAGAGAAGAAGAAACAGCCGCAGAAACTGTTATTGACATGGATGGTCAATGAGCCACAGTTATTTGACAAACTAGAAGGAATCATCGGCCCCGATGATTTTATGAACAGATTTACCATGGAGTGGCATTGTTACTCTTCAAACAATACGAAGAAGAGAAAGCAGTGATTCCAGGAAAATATTAAATCAATATACAGATCTTGAAGACCAGAAGAAGATTGCAGAATTATTCAACACAACATTAAAGATCAGTCCATTAGCGGAAGATCGAGACAAGGCGTTGAATGATATCGTGCGAAGGGTCAAGGAAGACAGTATTGAACAACAGATGAACGCAACAAATGATATTTTGAGATGGCAGGATCTGATCAAGGAGAAAGCAAACCTTGCGAAACTGCATATTTCATTATAGGTTGGTTAAAATAGGAAGAGAAGAAAGGGACGAATTATGGAAGGTACAATGGAACAGTTCACCGAGAAACTTGCAGGTCTGGTGGAATTAGGAAAAAGAATAAAACTTTTTGGAGTATGCACAGATTGATTCATATTTTAAGGATATGAAACTAAATTCTGATATGATGGAAGCAATCTATGATTATCTGGAACAAAATGGAATCGATGTGCTGACTCTTGCCGCAGTTGCAGACGATGATGAAGATCTTGATGATCCAATCGAAGATGAAACAGAAATTGCTGTTCCTGATGGTGTCAGCATCGAAGATCCAGTCCGTATGTATTTAAAAGAGATTGGTAAAGTACCTCTTCTTAGTGCAGATGAAGAGATCAAACTTGCACAGAGAATGGAAGAAGGGGATGAAGCAGCGAAGAAGAAACTGGCAGAAGCCAACCTTCGTCTGGTAGTCAGCATCGCAAAACGTTATGTTGGACGTGGAATGCTCTTCCTTGACCTGATCCAGGAAGGAAATTTAGGTCTTATTAAAGCCGTAGAGAAATTCGACTATCGCAAAGGATATAAATTCAGTACTTATGCGACATGGTGGATCCGTCAGGCAATCACAAGAGCGATTGCTGATCAGGCAAGAACCATCCGTATTCCAGTGCATATGGTAGAAACGATCAACAAACTGATCCGTGTATCCAGACAGCTTCTTCAGGAACTTGGAAGAGAACCTTCTCCAGAAGAAATCGCAGAGGAGATGGATATTCCAGTGGAAAGAGTTCGTGAGATCTTAAAGATCTCTCAGGAACCAGTATCATTAGAGACACCAATCGGTGAAGAAGAAGACAGCCATCTTGGAGACTTCATTCAGGATGAGAATGTACCAGTACCAGCGGATGCAGCAGCATTTACGCTGTTAAAAGAACAGTTAGATGAAGTACTTGGAACACTGACAGAGAGAGAACAGAAAGTCTTAAGATTACGTTTTGGATTGGATGACAGCAGAGCAAGAACTCTGGAAGAAGTTGGAAAAGAATTTAACGTTACAAGAGAACGTATCCGTCAGATCGAAGCAAAAGCACTGCGTAAGTTAAGACATCCAAGCCGCAGCAGAAAGTTAAAAGATTATTTAGATTAAGGTATGATTATGGAATTATCAAACAGATTAGAAACGATCGCATCTTTTGTCACAGAAGGTTATGTAGTGGCAGATATCGGGACAGATCACGGATACATACCAATCTATTTAACAAGTAATGGAAACTGCCCGAGAGCTTATGCGATGGATGTAAATAAAGAACCATTAAGCCGTGCCAAAACACATATTGAAGAAGAGAATGCAGGAGAGGTTGTATCCTGCATTCTTTCCGATGGATTACATGAACTGCCGCAAGATGATGTAGATTCTATTGTAATTGCAGGAATGGGTGGAGATCTGGTTGTCAGAATCTTAGAGCAGGACTTTGATAAATTAGCGAATGTAAAAGAACTGATCTTATCCCCACAGTCTCATTTAGAACGAGTGAGACATTTTTTAAATGATCATGGATTCCGGATTTTAGAAGAAGAATTTTTAAAAGAAGATGGAAAATACTACGTTGTGATCCGTGCAGTTCATGGAAAGCAACAGTATGACAAAGAGTGTTTTTATCGTTTTGGAGAAGAACTGATTCTCGCAAAACATCCAGTACTTCTTGAGTACTTAGATCAGGAATATGTCAAATATTCAAAAATAAAAGAAAGTCTTACAGACGATTCAAAAGAACACATCAGAAGACGAAAAGAAGAAGTGGAAGATTTACTTGGAGATATCATGGAGGCACTTTGTTATTATGAATTGTAGAGAACTGATCACATTTTTAGAAACAGAAGTTCCGTTAGAGACAGCAGAAGGCTGGGATAATCCGGGATTTCTTGTTGGAGATAAAGATAAAGAGATAAAGAAAGTTTTAGTTGTATTAGATATCACAAATGAAGTTGTAGATTATGCGATTGATCAAAAGGCAGATTTTATCCTTGCACATCATCCGATCATTTTTTCAAAGATCAACAAATGCACGAGTGATGATTTCCTTCAGAAGAAATTATTAAAACTGATCCGCCACGATATATGTGCATATGGAATGCATACATGTTACGATGTCTGCAGAATGGGAGATCAAGTAGCAGATCGCTTGAATCTGAAAGAAATACAGGGACCAGTTGAGCTATCTAAAAGCCACAATGAGAAAGCGTTTGGAAAAGGAATAGGGATTGTTGCCAAGATTGAAGATGAGATGAGTGTTGGAGAATACGCAAAGAAAGTAAAAGAAGCATTTTCTTTGGAAAATGTCATGGTATTTGGCAATCCAGATACAAAGATCTCTAAACTTGCAGTTGTTCCAGGATCAGGGAGAAGTATGATCAGTGAAGCGAAAAGTACAGGAGCAGATGTATTTTTAACTGGAGATATCGGGCATCATGAAGGCCTTGATGCAGTCGATATGGGAATGTGTGTGATCGATGCAGGACATTATGGATTAGAACAGGTATTTATTGATGATATGAAAGATCTGATCAGGACTCATTTCAGTGATATGAATGTGATCACATATAAGGCAGGAAGCCCTTATAAAGTTGTTTAAATAGTAGTTATATAAAAAGGAAGTGATGGCGTATGATCAAAGCCACAGTGAATCAAAGCATTTATGAAGTAAAAGAAGGAACAACACTTTCTGATCTTGCGAAGCAGGTACAGCTGCCTCAGGAGCCGATCATTTTGCTTGCCTATATGGATGGAAAGTTAAGAGAATTATTTACTCCTATGACAAAAGACTGCCATGTGCGTTTTGTAACATTAAAAGAACAGGCAGGGTATATGGCATATAAACGAACTGCCACGCTTATGTTTCTGAAAGCATGCGAAGATCTGCTTGGAACTGGTGCAACGACAAAGATCGCATTAGATTATTCAATCGGAAATAGTATTTTTTGCGATTTCCTAGAAGATCGTGTGATAGATGAGGCTTTTGCACGATCTATTCAAAAACGTATGGAAGAGCTAGCCAAAGCGAATCTTCCAATCACAAAAAGATCGCTGGACACAGATCAGGCTGCAAAATATTTTGATAGGATAGGCTTTAAGGGGAAGAAAGAATTATTTCAGTTCCGCAGGGAATCAAAGATGAATATCTACTCGTTGGATGGATATGATAATTATTTTTATGGATATATGGCACCATCGACAGGATATATTTCAGCATTTTTGGTGTCTGCATATCAGCATGGGGTAGTACTTCAGATTCCCAAAAGGAAACAGACAGAGGAAATCGTACCATTTACACCACAGCCAAAACTTTTCCATGTAATGCAGCGTTCCAGAGAATGGACGAAGACGATGGGTGTTGACACAGTAGGTGCTCTAAATGACGAGATCACACATGGAAATATCAATCATCTGATTTTATTACAAGAAGGATTGCAGGAAAAACTTCTTGCAGATATTGCGGATGAGATCGTAAGCAAGAACAAGAGAATCATCCTGATCGCAGGGCCGTCATCCTCAGGGAAGACAACATTTTCCCATAGATTATCCATTCAATTGCAGATTGCTGGATTAACACCACACCCAGTTTCTATGGATGATTATTTCTTAGACAGGGAATTATCTCCAAGAGATGAAAATGGAAATTATAATTTCGAGACGATCGCATCATTGGATGTGGATCTTTTAACAAAACATATCAATCAGTTGCTAGATGGGGAAGAGATTGATGTGCCAAGTTATAACTTTATCACGGGAAAAAGAGAATACCACGGACACAAATTAAAGATTGGAGAAAAAGATGTCTTGGTCATGGAAGGAATCCATGGATTAAATGGTACTCTTACGAATGAAATACCAGAAGATGCAAAATATAGAATCTATGTCAGTGCATTAAACCAGATCAACTTGGATGAACATAATAGAATACCAAGTTCGGATGGAAGATTGTTGCGAAGGATCGTGCGAGATGCCATGACGAGAGGAAATGATGCGAGAGAGACGATCTCCCAGATGGGATTCCGTAAGAAAGGGAGAAGAAGACAATATTTTTCCATATCAGGAAGAAGCGGATGTGATGTTTAATTCGGCACAGATCTACGAGATTGCAGTCTTAAAACAATATGCG
>ENA-OQOA01000197-OQOA01000197.1-human-gut-metagenome-genome-assembly--contig:-NODE-197-length-31494-cov-3.515956_pt1 | contig 31494 bp, 32 predicted proteins | sample MGYA00242633_ERZ504888 | MGnify/ENA primary metagenome ERZ504888 (study PRJEB26092, sample SAMD00036372) | human gut metagenome | host: Homo sapiens | study: EMG produced TPA metagenomics assembly of...
TCATACATAGTGTCATAACTATTATTCCCAGCACATTACCATATAGCACATCGACAAACCCCTGTGTTGTACATCCTAAGATATATAAGTATCCCCAATGGAATACACACCATAATCTTCTGCTCCATTTTTCTTCCACTTATTATTGTGTCTATTTCCATCTGGACTTCTGACTTTTCCCTTATCATTTTTGTCGTCTGTTTAATAATCGCTGGAATATCACCACCACTTCTTTTGGCATATCTGAATATTTCCGAAAAATAGCTGACATCGTCTATATTTAAAGTTTTTGCGTAATCATCCATAATATCTTCAAGGTTTTCGTTTCTTTTATTCTGTTTACCATCATCCTGAACTCCCTGACTATAGATGACTCTTTTCCGTATAGAAGTTCCAGCTCACCTACTGCTTCTGCAAACGCATTTTCAATCGAGTAACCCGTATTTAACGCAAATGAAACCGCCTGCATTCCATCACTGAACTCCATCGTTTTTCGGCTTATTTTTTTACCATAAGCTTCCCTTTTACGTAACACAACATATATAGGGATAACCGGACTTAGAAATATGCATGACCATAAGCTGTTATAGAATAAATATGCAGCAAGGACAATCACTGCTATTCCCTGAAGATAATATATAAGCTCATTTTTATTTTGGGGAATTGCAGCCAGTATAGGAAAGCAGCTTACTCCGGTTTTGGAGCTTATATTCTGTTTTCTTAAGTTCACCAATAATCCTTCCGCTTTCATCTTCGCCTTCTTCCACGAACCTAAACAGTGGAATAAGTTCAAACCCTTTCTCACCATAATCACACACCTCTGATATCTCAACAACCTTTCTTGTCTTATCCCTCATTCTCTTAAGATGCACTATTATATCTATAGCTGACGATATCTGCCTGTCTATTGCTTCCACTGGCATATTCATGCCCATAAGAACCATAGTTCTCAGTCTTACAAGCATATCCCCTGGACTGTTAGCATGTCCTGTAGAAAGACTTCCATCATGTCCTGTTCCCATAGCCTGCAGCATATCAAGTGCCTCCTCGCCCCTGACCTCTCCAACTATCACACGGTCGGGACGCATTCTTAGACTTGACTTAATTAGATCCCTTATTGTAACCTCATTATCTCCTTCCATGTTTGCCCTTCTTACTTCAAGCCTTACAAGGTTATCAACGCCGGATATCTGAAGCTCTGCGGAATCTTCTATTGTAAGTATTCTTTCATCCTTTGGGATATAATTAGATAAGGCATTAAGAAATGTTGTTTTACCACTTCCTGTACCTCCAGATACGAATATATTATATTTCGCTTTAACGAGCAGCTTAAGAAAATCTGCTGCTTCAACTGTTATAGAACCTGCCTGTATCATTCTTTTAATGTCCATGGGTGTTCTATAGAATTTTCTTATAGTTATTATCGGGCCATCTATCGCTATTGGCGGTAATACCATATTGACTCTTGACCCATCCGGCAGTCTTGTATCTACGATAGGTGACGACTCATTAATGATTTTATTTGACATTGCTGCTATTCTCTGTGCTACATCAGCAAGCTTTTCCTCACTTTCAAACTGTCTTTCACACCTTGTTATACATCCATTCCTTTCTATAAATATATTGTCATAACCATTTTACCATTATTTCTGTTATCTCGTCATCCTCTATAAACTCCTGCAATACATCAAGCTTCTTGATTGAATTATATAACCGTGTCCTTAACATTTCTCTCTGGTTAAGTGACAGTCTTTTTACTGCCGTTGCTTTATATATACACTCATCTATTATTTCATAAAGATAATCATCCGATATATCAAGGCTTACATCAAGCTCTTCATATATTTCCTTTTTTAATTTTATAAACAATTCATCCATAAAACTACAAATAATTAATCAACTCGCTCACACAGCCATACGCTTCTGTATACATGATTCTCTGAAGGAAATTCACATCAACATCCTCTTTTGTTTTAAGATTAATCCTCATTATACTATCAGCCACCTGTTCCATGTCATTCTCTATAAGATATCTTTTAAGATTATCAAACCTGCAGCCTTCTATATATTCGCCACTATCAGCTATATATGTCACATCACATTTTTCCATCAGCTTCCATGGTCTTGTGATTCCTTCTGATATATTGATCACTACATACATGTATTGTCCGTTATATGCAGCTGCATCAATAAACTGCGAAAGAAGCATATCCCCTGCATATGATATATCATCTGCGGATACTACTGCCGGGATATAATCAAACATATCTGTAAAATGTATACTACGGCGGATACCATCTGTATACTGCATTCCTGCCTGTTTAAACATATATAAAGCATCTGAGAGATTTCTTGATTCATCACTTCCCATTATATGTTCAATACCTGAGAATTCATCAAGGTTTATAAACAGTGTTTTTCCCTTTCTTGAAAAAGCGGCTGATATTACAAGTGCAAGCATAACCCTTAAAGAAGAATTGAATCCATATACACCTATGCACTTAAAACTTTTTTCCTTTTCATTCTGCTCTGTTTCTGTATGTTTTTTAGATATTGTACCTAACAGCTGATATGCCGGCTGATACTTACATACACCTGTATGTCCTTCCTTTTTTCTATCATTAATCCTCCTTGCTTCATTTTCTTCTTCACATAAAACAATAACATTATTATTGCTCTTTTTCTGAATCTCATAAGTATAACATTCCTCATTAACCATAAGCACGTCTGTATCGTTACCAGCTATATACTTGTTAAATTCTTCTTTTCTTGTAAACATTCTTGCCTTATACGGAATATCTTTATCATCGTTAATTATCCCCATAAGGCGTTTTGCGTAACGTTCATCCGGATCATATATAACACATACATTTCCTTTTCCCAATTATTATCACACCTCCTTTATAGTCCGGCTGACTTTAAACACACCATCATACATACACCTGCCATTATTGCATATGAAAAATGGAATTTATGCATACTTTTTCCTGTAACCAGCATGATTTCCTTTCTGCCAAGAGCCTCTGCCACACCAATAAACGCTCCTGCAAATAATGCAATAACAATAATATACATCACGTCCTTATATCCCATAAACGTTCCCACAACCATAAAAAGCTTTACATCACCTGCCCCTATTGCCCTGACCTTATACAACACATAACTGACAACCAATGCCCACACCATACCTGATAAATACATTAAACCAATATCTTTATAACCCTTATAACCTCCATACGTAATATCCACACCATTTTTACTTACTACATGCATCATATACATTTCTGCAATACACACCATTGCTGACAATATAAGACCCCATATGATTATTCTGTTTGATATCTTATACCTTTTATAATCATCTGCTGCTGCCGCCATCGTAACCATCAATAAAACTAAATATCTTACTACATCCATATGCCCTGACAATATTTCTTTATATATTCCAGCCCACATTTTCATACATATTTCCATGATTTTTTACTTCTCCCATAATCTTATTAATACCTGTGAATGTGACAAAGACAAACATTTTATAAAAATATTTCCTTTAATGTATAGATCTGCCAGCTTCTGACTATACTTTATAAAAATAAGGAAATGGGGTAACGGAAATGAAACTGTTCTGCAAGAAAAAAGAACCTGCTACATATGATGAAAAATATCTTGTTGAGGAAATAAATCTGACGAAAGCTGCACTTAGTGCTGCATATGCCAACTTTGATAATGCTACTGACCCGGATCTAATAGACTGTTATATATATCAGCTTAACTCCGAGCAGAAACGCTATAAATACCTTCTCCAGAAGGCTAAAGAATCTGAAATATATTCATATATTCCAAATGTCTGATGTATATATATATGGTGTATCTTATATATACTATATGTTAACTATATTGTCAATATTTTTTTAGTTTTTTAATCAGTTTTTTATTGGTTTTTATTAGTTTTTAATCTTTACCTATTAATTGGGGTTTTGCAGCCGATGATTTTTACATCACGTATACAACCAATGATTTTTTACATCGCATTTGACTTTTATATATCACTCGTATACACTAATTACAGACATAAGGGTCAAAACATCTTTTGGCGCTTACATCATTAACATACGGAGGGATATATATGCATAAGAATACAGATGATATCTCATTAAACAACAACTTTAATGATGATATTCTGAATACAGGAAAAAAAGGGGCAGAAAAAGAAAACAAAAGAAAAGTTTCAATATCGCCATTAACGATTGTACTTTTAGTAACAGCAATCATTTCTATTGCTGCTAATATTTTTCTTCTTGTTACTGACCACACACGCACCAAACATACAGTTGCACAGCTTGAATCAAAGGATCTTGATGTTGCAAAAGCTTCTGAGAAAGAGGATTTACTTAACTCTATACGTGAACAGTTTGAAAGCGGTTCATCGACACTTTCTATACTTAAGAAGCTGTATCCTGATAACATTGTATATTCTAACAGGAAGGGAAATTATGTTTTTGCTGACATTGACCCTGCCCTTGCAAAAACTGATTACAGCACATCCGGATTCACACGCAATGGTAATGGTTTTATGACATATTCTGATGATAAATCGACTAAAACGTATACAGGAATTGACCTTTCAAGATACAACTCTGATGTAGATTTTGCCCAGGCAAAGTCAGCTGGCATAGATTATGCTATGATAAGATGTGGCTACAGAGCTTATGGTTCAGGACTTCTTGTCAAGGATACTTCTTTTGAAAAGTATATAACAAGTGCTCTTACCAACAATGTTGATGTCGGAGTATATTTCTACACACAGGCTGTAAGCCGTGATGAAGCTGTTGAAGAGGCCAACTATGTGCTTGACCTTATAAGACCTTACAATGTTACATACCCTGTAGCTATTGATATAGAGGCTATAGAAAATGATTCCTTCCGTCAGGAAAAGCTTAGTGCAAGTGAGCTTACTGATGTTGTTATAGCCTTCTGTGATACCATAAAGGCTGCAGGATACACACCGCTCATATATAGTAATCTCTTGTACTTTATGGACAATGTTGAACTTAACCGTCTTGAATCTTACGACAAGTGGTTCGCAGGATATCAGACTGCAGCTCCTTACTATCCATATAAATATACTATGTGGCAGTACACAAGCACTGGTACGGTACCTGGTGTATCTGGAAATGTTGATATTAACATATGTTTTAAAAATTATAAAAATTAACATAAAACTGCTATTATAAAAAAATGCTGGATTCCTGCAGGAATCCAGCATTTTTTTATTCAGTCAGGCAATCCTCCCTGAATTTAAGTATCATTCCCTTGTAAGGCTTATTTCCATCATCTTCAAGCGAAAGTTCCTCTGCCTTCACCCACTTACCAAGTGAAAGCTCTTCCTCCTGAAGTGTTATCGTATCATCACCATCAAGCTCACAATAAAAGCCTGAAAGTATTGAGCCTGACAATCCCCATGGCTGGCTCTTATAGTATCTTATGTTCTTAACCTTAAGCCCCGTTTTCTTCCATAACTTCTCTTTTGACTGTCTGCTCAAGTGTCTCACCAACTTCGTTAAAGCCAGCTATAAGTGCATAATTCCTATATGTCCTTCCCGCGTATTTCGTAAGAAGAATCCTGTCATGATCCGTTACTGCTACTATAACCGCCGGACATATCTTAGGATATATCATATTGCCACATGACGGACATTTTAACATACGTTCCCTGTCATCGTGAATAGTTGGCTTACCACATCTTCCACAGAAGTGATTATCCCTGTACCATCCGTATATATGAAATGCTGTTATAGCTGCAAATGCCTGCGCCTTTGGCTCAGCCTTTCTAAATGAATTAACTCCGACAAAATCAAAGCCGTCAATAACTGTATCATATTCTTTATGTATGTCTGAGTCAGCCATTTCACCAATATACTGGCCTTTAAGCAGCTCACCGCTCTTTCTTGCAAGAAAATATCTTGTATCATCCACTGACAGAAGATAAACAAATGTATAGTTATCCACTGTATCCTTGTTATCCGCCTTGTTTATCCCCAGAACGAACTCCTTGTACTGTGGATATACAAGTACATCTTCTCCTTCATACCTTGCAAGAAGTGATGAACCCTTAAAGAAAAATATAATATCGTTATCACATGGACTACACTCTACATACTGGTTATTTAAAACTTTTGGGAATATATCCTGTATCATATTAGAAATACACCATCTCTTCCACTGGTGGTTCTGCTGGCTCTACCTTTTCTACATAAAGAACAGGACCCTTTTTCTTATATGCCATCTGGAATTCAACCTTAACAGTTGCTGTAACAGTTATCCACTGCCTGTTTTCCAATGAAGCAATGTCATTATAGAAGCTGATATAACCAATAAACTGAGTATCCTCTGCGCAGCATGTCATAACCTTACGTCCTGGAACAAAATTCTTATCTTTAAAGTATTTATTCTTAAGTACCTGTCCCTTAAATCTTACTTTTTTGCCAACATACACATCTGGTCTTTCTGATACATCCATATACCATATGCCATAATCAGCATCATCTATTTCTATAACATCTGCATTTACATCATAAGGAAGCTGTTCTGCTATAGACATCATTTCACCCTTATCATCCTCAAATACTATCTGAAGTGTGTTGTTAAGTGCTCTCATACTTCTTCTGTAGCTTCCAAGATCCATACCAGACTTGCATCTGTTAAATATAACCATATCGGCATACTTAACTGTTTCTGCTACGATAGACCTCATATTATTCCACTGAAGATTAAACGAAGCTGCATCTACAAGCGTAATAGACTGATATATATCCCATCCTCTTGGCTTGGCTGTTGCCATAATAAGAGCTGGATCCCACATACCATTATATTCAACTATAACTATCCATGGATCATATTCTTTGTCAAGCTCATTCAGCTTTTCTTCTGTAAGCTCTTCCTTTTCAAGGACAACCATATCTACACCATTGTCCTTTAAAAGCTTCTCACTATATTCTTCTTCACCCTCTTCGCATACAATAAGAAGCTTATTCTTAGCTTCTGCAAACTGTCCCATTGCTATTGTATCCTGGATAAATCTTGTTTTACCACTGTCAAGCTGTCCATTTATTAAGAATATTGGAATCTGATATTCTTCTTCCTGTGCCATATTTTACCTCTTTTCTTATACTTTATTTATGCTGTTTCTGCCATATATTTTTATAAATCCTAAAAATGCAGCCCATGTCATTATGTGCAAAACATGGACTGCACTATTTAAAAACTTAATTTATACATTGAATAACTCTTTAAGAGCATCTTCCTTGAGCTTAGCTCCTATAACGCATATTCTGCCTGTGATTTCTGGTTCACCATCACGGATTTCATATTCTTCTGGTACAAGATCAAAGAACATCCACTTACCTTCTGGTGTAGGAAGCATACCCTTTGCTCTTAATATATCACCATAATCATCTGTTTCAGAAAGCTTTCTTAGTATCTCTGAGAGTGTTTCCTTATCATACTTATCAGGAGTCTCTACACCCCAGCTTGTAAACACCTCATCAGCATGATGATGTCCATGATGATAATCATGTCCACAGCTGCACTCTCCGTCATGGTCGTGGTGATGCTCATGCTCGTGATCATGGTCATGTCCGCAGCCACACTCTCCGTCATGGTCGTGATGATGCTCATGTTCATGTTCCTCTGCAGCCTTAGCTGCTGCTTCTGCAAGCATCTCCAGCTCAAGATTAGTAACATTTTCCATTGCATCAAGAATCTGCTTACCATTAATATCATCCCAAGGAGTTGTAATAATATGTGCATCCTTGTTAAGTGATCTGATAAGTTCTATATCTGTCTTTAACTTAGCCTCTGAAACATTCTGTGTTCTGCTAAGAATAATAGTTCCTGCATGCTCAATCTGGTTGTTAAAGAACTCACCAAAATTCTTCATATATACCTTTACCTTAGATGCATCTGCTACAGTCGATGCGCTGTTCAGCCTGATTTCATTCTCAATATGAAGATCCTTAACTGCCTTTATAACATCTGAAAGCTTACCAACACCAGATGGCTCAATGATAATTCTGTCTGGATGATACTTTTCAACTACTTCCTTAAGTGATGTACCAAAATCACCTACTAGAGAGCAGCATATACATCCTGAATTCATCTCTCTTATCTCAACACCCGATTCCTTTAAGAATCCACCATCTATTCCGATTTCGCCAAACTCATTCTCTATAAGAACTACCTGTTCTCCTGGAAATGCTTCCTTTAAAAGCTTAGCTATAAGAGTTGTCTTTCCAGCTCCTAAGAATCCTGAAATAATATCTACTTTTGTCATCTCATTATCCTCCATTATATCCTTACTGTATATAATCTCCTGCATTTCTGCCTTATATGCAGAAACCTTTCTTACATCCGACTGCAGCATTATAATAGTTCTGTCAACATCTTTATATCTATCATAAATATGCCCCGCCTAAGTTTTATTATACGCTTGTTGTCAATACCCCTGCCTGGCAGCCCTTATCTCATCTGCCATTTCGCTTATCTTTCTTAGTCTGTCGATTAACCCCGGACTTTCCACAGGCGGATCAAGAAGCTCTCCTATATCCTTAAGATTCATATCCTGATGTTCAAGACGTATCTTTGCTACCTGGTAAAGTCCTTCCTTTAGGCTTGAAAGTCCTACTGTATCTCTTATATACTCAATATCTCTTGTCTGCTTGACTGCCGCTGATATTGTCTTATTAAGATTCGCCGTTTCACAGTTAACCTTCCTGTTAACATCATTTCTCATCTCTTTAAGAATCATGACATTGTACAGCTCCATCTGGGAAACATATGCTCCCATAAGATTAAGGGCATCTGTTATATTGCTGCCCTCCTTCATATAGACTATATAATTATTCTTACGCTGCGTAACCTTTGCATCAAGATTAAAAAAGCAAAGCATATCTTTAACACACTCTGCATCTTCTTCATAATCACATACTATTTCGTAATGATAAAACTTATTAGGGTCACTTATTGAGCCTGCGGCTATAAAAGCTCCTCTTATAAATGCTTTTTTGCAGCAATCCTTCTGTACTATTCTTGGGTCCACAAATACTGGTTCTATATGTTCAAATGTATCATCTGCCCACTTAAGTGTCTGTAATATCTTTGCGACCTGCTTCTGGTCACATATTCTTATGCTTGTATCCCTGCTGCTCTCGGATATATATAATATATCTGAGGAATCTATATCAAATATAGTCTCTAAAAGTACAATAAACTTGTATCTGGCAACCTCATTTTCAGTGAGCAGTTCAACCTGCATCTCACCACCCGATGAACGTCTTATACGTCCGACATTCCCATAATAGCTGCAAACTCAGCTATCTGGCAGTGTCTTGCCGAATCAAGCCTTGCACTCAGCTCTTCCTTAACATCTGAAGAAAACGACATTAATTATCTCCATTTCTTATATTGCTATACAAGGGTACACCCTGCATTTGTTGTATCAAAGCCGGGGCTTTTGACCATGGCTTCATTAAATATTAAACTCTTATGAATTCTTAACCCTTACGCTTTGAATCCTTCTCTATATCCCTGTGTTCCACCTTGCAGCCATAAGGTGTCTTTGAAAGTCTGTCTGCGATTGCATTGGCAAGTGTCACCGAACGATGCTTTCCACCTGTACATCCAACTGCTATGACAAGGCTTGACTTTCCCTCCTTGACATAATTAGGAAGCAGAAACTGTATAAGTCCATCAACACGCACAAGGAACTCTTCTGCCTCTGGTGCTTTCATGACATAATCCTGTATCTTTTTATCATTACCCGTAAGCGGTCTTAGCTCTTCAACATAATATGGATTAGGGAGAAATCTTACATCAAACACCATATCAGCATCAGCTGGTATACCATACTTAAACCCAAAAGATAACACTGTAACGATAAGGTTGTTAAACTCTTTTCTTTCAAGCACTATCTTTTCAAGTTCTTCCTTAAACTCTCTTGTCAGAAGCTGGCTTGTATCTATGATAACATCTGCTCTTTGTTTAAGAAACCCCAGCTGCTCTCTTTCAAGCAGTATAGCTTTATCCACTCTTCCGTCCTTAGCAAGCGGATGTGTCCTTCTCGTTTCCTTGTATCTTTTTATAAGTACATCATCACTTGACTCAAGAAACAGAATTGTATAATCATATTTCCTGCTTTTCATATAATCAAGTACGGAATCGAACTCGGCAAGTGAATTGCCACTCCTTATGTCTACACCAAGTGCTATGTTGTTATATCCATTATTCTGCTTCTGGCAGTCTGCAAGCTCTGCAAACTTTGATATAAGAGATATAGGCATATTATCCACACAATAATATCCCTCATCCTCTAAAACATTCAACGCTGTCGATTTGCCTGCTCCCGACATACCTGTGACTATAATAATCTTCATATACTGCCTCGCTCCTGACTAAAACCTGTATCTAGAACTCTCCTATTTTAACAACCTCAAGCTCAAGCTTAACGCCAGACTTCTTTAAGACCTCTTCTTTTATTTTATCTGTAAGCTCACATACATCCTTTGCTGTTGCCCTGCCTTTATTAACAACAAAGCCTGCATGTTTTTCTGACACCTGTGCATCACCTGCTGACAAACCTTTAAGCCCCGCATCCTCTATAAGCTTTGCTGCAAAATATCCCTCTGGTCTTTTAAATGTACTTCCCGCACTTGGATATTCTAACGGCTGTTTCATTCTTCTCTTTTGTGAAAGTTCTTTTATATTCTCTTTTATCTCATCAGTATCGCCTTTACTTAACTTAAGTGTTGCACTTACTACTATATATCCATATTTCATTATGCAGCTTGTTCTATATCCAAGTTCAAGCTCATCTTTACCCAGCGTATGGATATCACCATTCTGATCTAAGACCTCAGCACTGACAATAATATCCTTTATCTCTCCACCATAAGCTCCAGCATTCATTCTGACCGCCCCGCCTATCGTTCCTGGAATACCTGTTGCGAACTCAAAGCCTGCAAGTCCTTTATCTGAAAGCCTGTTTCCAAGCCTTGACAGTTTCATGCCTGACATAGCCTTTACTGTTACATCATCAATATACTCCACTTCATCAAAAGCATCTGAAAGCTGTATAATAACTCCTCTGAAACCTTTATCTCCTACAAGCAGGTTGCTTCCATTTCCTATAACATAGTAATTTATGTCTGATTTTTTCAATAAACGTATTATAGTCTGTAACTCTTCAACAGAAGAAGGCATTACGAAATAATCCGCAGTGCCTCCTATTCTGAATGTAGTATGACTGCTCATAGGCTCATCTGTTCTGACCTGTGATTCACCTGCTATATCCTTAAGCTTTTCCAACAAATCATTCTGACTCATGTATTATCATACTCCCTGTCTATATTCATTATTTACATCATTCTGCTTACTCATTTAATACAAGTCTGGCTGCGCCATACATACCAGCATCGTTGCCAAGTGTTGCCTTTAATATCTTAGTGTTTCTTGAAGCATGGAACACATACTCCTTATAGTACTTTTCTATTCTGCTTAACAAAAATTCGCCTGCTGCTGAAACACCACCACCTATACATATAACCTCTGTATCGACCATACCAGAAGCACATGCAAGACCTTTACCAAGATAACGGCACATATAATCAACAACCTTTAAAGCAACGGAATCTCCCTTCTTTGCCTCATCAAACACGGCTTTAGCTGATATGTAAGGGATATCCCTTAACGCTGACGGCTCATCTGATTCGCTAAGCATTCTGACAGCTGTCCTGACTATGCCAGTTGCGGAAGCCACCTGTTCAAGGCAGCCCCTCTTACCACAGTTACAATACTCCTTCTCCTCATCAGCTACAGGAAGGTGGCCTATCTCAGCCGCTGCACCATTGAAGCCGCACAAAGGCTTTCCATCAATGATAACACCACCGCCGACACCTGTACCAAGTGTAACTAAAAGACTACTTGAGTACTCTTTTGCGCTTCCCATCCAGTACTCACCAAGCGCTGCCATATTCGCATCATTTCCAACCTTAACCTTGTATCCTGTCATCTTACTGAATGTCTGTGCCACATTAAACACACCCCATCCAAGATTGACACATTTGTTAACTGTGCCATCATCCCTGACAGCACCTGGAACTCCTATTCCTACTCCGGCTATATCATCACTTGCTTTTTCTACTGCTTCCAACATATCTGGTATATGTTTTTTATATCTTCCAGTATAAGGCTTCCACCCTCATCCTTTCTTGTTGGAATCTCATCCTTATAAAGAAGCTCTCCTGACACACTAAAAACTCCACACTTACATGTTGTTCCACCAATATCTATTCCAAGTACTATGCTTTTATCATTATTAATATCTGCATTACTTATATTATCCTTACCACACATACAAGCTTACCCCCAGTCATAATCTGTTATCTGATTATTGTAATTAAAGGTCGTCCTCTTCGTCACCCTTCATAAGGTTTTCCTGAACCCTTCTGTATAACTCCTTAGCTGCATTGTAACCCATCTTCTTCTGTCTGTGGTTTACCGCTGCTGCCTCTACAATAACAGCAAGATTACGTCCTGGACGTATTGGAAGCGAATGACATACGACTTTATTGCCAAGATACTCTGTATATTCCTCTTCAAGACCCAATCTGTCATATTCCTTATCCTTATTCCAGTCCTCAAGCTTGATAACCATATCGATTTCCTGTGTTTCCTTAACACTTTCTACACCAAAAAGTGTCTTAACATCTATGATTCCGATACCTCTTAGCTCTATGAAATACTTTGTTACACCTGGAGCTGAACCCACTAATGTTTCATTACTTACCTTTCTTATCTCAACTGCATCATCTGTTACAAGACGATGTCCTCTCTTAATAAGCTCAAGTGCAGCCTCACTCTTACCTATACCACTCTCACCTGTTATAAGCACGCCCTCACCATAAACATCAACAAGCACACCATGGATTACAATACAAGGTGCCAGCTGTACCTTGAGCCATCTTATAACCTCTGCTGAAAATGAAGAAGTTGACTCTTCTGACTTAAGAATAGGTATCTGATACTTCTTTGCAAGCTCTATGATCTCTGGTTCAGGTTCAAGATTCCTGCAGAATATAAGACATGGTATATTGCTTGATAAAAGCTGCATATAACGCTCAAAACGCTCTGTCTCTGAAAGACTCTTAAGATATGAATATTCCACATTGCCTATAATCTGTATACGGTCATTATCAAACTGGTCATAAAACCCTGTAAGCTGGAGTGCTGGTCTGTTAAACTCAGGCACATGAATCCATATTCCCTTAACATCTATATCTGGTGTAAGATTCACAAGATTCATCTTCTCAATTACTTTTGATAAATTAACTCTTTCTTTACCATTCATATACTACTCCTATCCTGCATATTAAAGTCATTATTGACAATGCCGCAATTATTATATATTTGATTAATGTTTTCCTGTTTTATATTTAATATATATTTTTACCATATGTATCCACATGCGTACATATTGAATGCCATATTCACAACATTTTATCCCGCTTTCGATATTTACCGTATCTTAAGTAAAAGGATTTTTCTAAGGACAGAAATGACTTTTATACTTTCGACACTTACACCATCTTATACATTAGTGTAACACAGCGGCTCTGATATTAAAAGATTTTCTTCAAATATATTGTTGTTGAATTGAATATTAGTTGGTGGCAAACGGACAACAAATATAAGTTACAGACAGTCCAACATATTGCCTGTTCACATTCTACATATATACTCAATGGAAATACTTATATATATTCTGTGCCACATTCTCTGTTATGCCTTCAACCTCCATAAGCTCACTCACACCTGCAGCCCTTATCTTTTCTATATCGAGAAAATGCTTCATAAGTGCTTTTCTCCTTACCGGTCCGATTCCTTCTATATCATCAAGCACCGAATTAACCTGCAGCTTACTTCTTAGTGATCTGTGATACTCTATGGCAAATCTATGTGCTTCATCCTGAACACGTGTTATAAGCTTAAAGCCCTCGCTATGTCTGTCTATTGGTATCTCTACGTTGTTATAATACAAGCCTCTTGTATTATGATTATCATCCTTAACCATGCCGCATACCGGGATATGAATATCCAGCTCTGACAGCACCTTTAGTGCTATATTTACCTGTCCACGTCCACCATCCATCATAATCAGATCAGGATACACCGAAAAGCCTCTTGACTCCTCTTCACCCGCACGTTCCCTCATGCCTCTCTGGAAACGTCTTGTAAGCACCTCACTCATGCTCTTATAATCGTCAGGTCCTTTGACTGTCTTTATCTTAAACTTACGGTAATCATTCTTCTTTGGTCTTCCATCTTCAAAAACAACCATGGAACCTACAGATTCAACACCACTTGTATTGGATATATCATAAGCTTCTGCTCTTCTTAGGTTCTTAAGTCCAAGCCATCCAGCTATCTCTTTCATGGCACCCGTTGTTCTCTTTTCTTCAAGCTTAATTTTCTCAGCATCCTTGGTAAGAACCATAAGTGCATTCTTATGTGCCAGTTCAACCATACGCTCCTTGTCACCCTTTTTAGGTGTTATGACAGATACCTTTCTTTTCTTTCTGCTTCCAAGCCACTCGGCGATAACATCTGCATCATCTATCTCTTCCTGTGTCATGATAACATTAGGAATATATGGAGTTCCACCATAGTACTGTTTCATAAACTGTGATAATATGGCACTTCTGCTATCATTCGCAGCAACCTTCATATGAAAATGCTCTCTTCCAAGCAGCTTTCCCTGTCTTATAAAAAACACCTGTACAACCGCATCCTCTGCATCCATAGCACATGCTATTACATCCCTGTCAGTAGCATCATCCGCTGTAATCTTCTGCTTCTGTGCTATCTGCTTTACGCTGTTAAGAAGATCTCTATATCTTGCTGCTTCCTCATACTCAAGCTTCCTTGAGCAATCCATCATCTTATCCGTAAGCTCGTTTATTATCTCTGAATAGTTACCATTAAGAAAACTTATAACCGACTCTATATTTTTCCTGTACTCTGCTTCACTAACCATACCCTGGCATGGTGCATTGCACTGTCCTATATGGTAGTTAAGGCATGGTCTTTCTTTGCCTATATCCTTAGGAAGTCTTCTGTTACAGGTTCTTACCTTATAAAGCTTGCATAAAAGTTCTATAGTTTCTTTTACGGCACCTGCTGATGTATATGGACCAAAGAACTTTCCTGTACCATGCTTCATTGTTCTTGAGAATAACACTCTTGGATATGCTTCATTTACAGTAACCTTGATAAATGGATAACTCTTATCATCCTTAAGCATCGTGTTATACTTTGGTCTGTGTTCTTTAATAAGATTACACTCAAGCACAAGTGCTTCAAGCTCGGAATCAGTTACTATATATTCAAAATATGCTATATGCGAAACCATCTGTACAACCTTTGCAGAATGATTCTTACTGCTCTGGAAATACTGCCTTACACGGTTTTTTAACACCTTTGCCTTGCCTACATATATGATTGTGTCATGCTTATCATGCATAATATATACTCCCGGCTTATCTGGAAGTTTTTTAGTTCTTCTTCAAGATTGAACATACACATCCTCATTTCTTATTTCTATGCTATTCTTTATTTGACCTGCGCTCATTATAGCATCCCCACCTTATTCACTCAATTTCATTTTTATAATTTTCTGATTTTTTCACAATATTCGCATATCGTGGGATTATATGCAAAAATGACTGCAATGGTATTATAACTTACACCATTGCAGTCTTTGCCGATACACCTTAAGACTATATCCATCCCTGTTATTCCTGCTTGTGAAACCCTTCTCTTGCTTTACTGTTACACTGTTTCACTACTTCACTGCTTTTTTATAATTATATACCAGTATTATTTCCATGATTAGAAATACTATGATAAACAGCAGTACACTCTTTAACCCATACCCATATGAATCAAACATCCTGTTTATATCCATCGCGGCTATTATTGACATCTTCTTTGCCAATCCTACACCAAGCACATATAAGACATGTGGAATGAGCATACACAGTGATATGATTACTGACACCTTATAACTAAATCTGTACGATACCATATATGCTATAACTGCTATAACTATCAGCCATAATAACCTGCATATATAATTAATGATAATATATGAACGTATACTTATATCAAACGGAAAATCTGCGAATTTCTGCAGACACAATATACTTTTATCAATCTGGTTATAGCTGTAGCAGCGTGTTATGTTATATATATTAATGCCAGCAGCAAGCCCCCATATAAAGACCGCCAGTATAACAATCTTTGACAGCTTAATCCACCACAGCTTCTTTCTTTTTCCTGCTGTTCTTATATGCATATTCATTCCCTGCTGCCGCTCTGAGGCATAATCTCCTGCCGCTATCAGTATAATGATAACAACGGATATCAGATTCATTGTTTCATTGTTAGAATACAGCCTGCTTCCAAATATATCATCGTAATTATATGGATTAACTATAACCGCATCTGCTTCACGGGACTCATTTATATTTTTAACATAATCATATTCCTTCTGCATTATGTCCACTGTACCAAGAAGCTTTTTGGCATTTTCCTTCTCATAAGAGCCATCTTCTTTACTGTCCTGCACCAGCACAGCCTCATCTCTTAATGCCTCAATATAATCACTGACCTCCTTATCTGCCTCATGCCCATCGAATTCCACATAAAAACTGTTAAGCTTATATGTCTTGTTATTACTGCCATAATCTATGCCCTTCATAACCTTAGCCGATGTAAACAGATATATCCCTGCCAGTATAAAAACAATCCCCTTCTGTACAATCATTGTTTTATAGATTTCCATAACATATAAAGGCATAACAGACACAAGCTTCTGATTAGACCGACTTATCTTTACCGCAGCAGCTTCTATGACACTCTTTTGCCTGATTGTATATTTTAATGAATAAGCAATCACATTTCCCATCAGTCCTGCAGCAAGCAAAACAGCTGTAAGAATCCACGTTGTTGTAGATATATCTGTTATAAAGCCGTCTCTTCCCCAGTTCGCATACATAAGATAAGAGCCTCCAGGAAATATTATATTGAATACGTTAATATACTTAAGACTGTTAAATGTACTGTTATACTGTATTCTGCCATACAGCATATATTCGCATAAAAGCACCGCTATAAGCAGCGTAACTGCTATCTTATAATTATTCACAAGGTTTATCATAAAATATATCAAAAGACTTATGGAAGTCATGGCGCAGGCATATACTAATGCATATATAACAAAAATCCGATTTACACTAACAGCATAAGGAAACATACTAAACATTTTCGAATTCTGTATACAGCATGTTCCATCAACACCATATATCTTTGCATATATACCATATGCTATTGAATTAAACAGACATGATAATATTATATTAAATACTATAATAATAAAGCATCTTATAACAGGCAGAAATATTCTTCCTCTCCTGCTTGTTCTTACAAGCACATATACTCCGTTGTCGCTCTCTTCTGTAAAATGTATTATGATAACCGTCATCATAATCACGTAGATAAGCGGTATAGCTCTATTATTAAGAAGCTGCTCAATAGCTGCAGTGTTCGTATTATTAAATGCCACATCTGCTTTTTCAAGCTTTTCTTTATCTTTTAACTGCTTATTGGCATTGAGAATATAATAGCTGTCTGTATCACCAAAAAGTGTGCTATCTGCTATTCTGTTATAATTTTTAGACTTGATGTTGTCCGCACTACTGTCATAATAGCTGTTATAAGACTTCACGTACTTTTCCTTATTCTCAACAAGCTCTGCTGCTTTGTTTATATACTCGCTATCTTCTTCCTTATATGTATCATATGCGGCTGTCAGCTTACTGGCTGTCAGACCTACCCTGTCTTCTTTAATCTTGTCATAATCATTGATAATCTGTCTGTAATATCTATATGTCACAGCATCATTGCTGCTGTTAACCTGATAAATACATATGCTTACAACCGCTGCCAGCGCACATATTATACACAGAATGCTTTTCTTTATTATTCTTATCAGTTCCATAGGCATTCTCCAACTACTCTGGTGTTATCTGCTGCCACTGCATGCTTGTGCTTCCTATCTGTGACTTATCAAGAACCGCAGTTACACATATACGTGCTCCACCCTTCTTTTTCTTTGCCGCCTCTTTATCAATAGCCTCTATCTTATCTTTTTCCTCCTGTGACAGTTCCATACCTGCTACATCCGCTCTGGCAGTTGTTACAAGCATGCACCTTTCATCACCGCCTTTATAGTCAAGAGTTATATTACCTGAAGAATTCTCATTAGTTTTATTCAGTACAACCGTTTCATCAACATTTCCATCTGTATCAAATATATAAATATAATTGTCATAGGCTGCCCGTTTTTCTTCTATGCTTTTTCCCACTAATTTAGAAATATTAACTCCTCTGTATACATACAGATGTTTTCCATCATATCCATAAAAATGTATGTAATTCTCATCCCCAATTTCTTTAAACTGCGAAAACTCTCCATTTTTAATTCTTTTTTTCTCCTGCTTTGCTTCCACTGTCGTTCCCTCAATATCCAATGTAAATATATCTTTTATCTCTCCGTTGTCCAGATTTAACTTTCTTATAATATATTTATCCTCATTGGCACATGGGAAGTACATATTATTGCTTTTATCAAAGCTGACTTCACTGTTCCAGTTTAAGATTGAATCAGCTATGTCAGGATATTGTTCATTCATATTGTAAAGTCTCTGCACATTTTCTGTATTTATATCAAGCACCTCAACATAATATATACTTTCTCCCACGGATATACCGCTGTTCCAGTTTATATATACTTTATCTCCTATACCATACAATACTATAAGTTCAAGATAGTTATATGTACTTTCATATGTCTTTATAATATGAGGCTCGCTGTCATCCGATAACGATACTGAACACAGCATGATTGTATTATTACCTGCTAACATATAATACAGCTTTCCATGGCTGATACATGCATTGTTTTTATTTCCATTGACAGAATAACCATCTATGGACAATGTTTTTTCCTCTTTCTTATCTCTCATAGTCTTATTATAAGAAACAAGTATATCCTTCTCAGCGGTCTTTTCTATCATATATATTCTCTGATTGTGATACCATATCTTACTACTAAGACACATATCTGATGATATATATGCCTCACAGTCTTTCGTCTTATGGTCACAATCAATATCAGAACACAGTGGAATAGCCTCCTGTTTAACCATATCATAGTAATACATGTAGCTATTCGTATTGTCACTGACTCCTGATGCACCAGCTATATAGTAGTAACCTGTTTCTGCTGCCGCTGCACTGTCTGACATATAATATTGCGGCTCATTGTCATCATATACATATGATGCATACTTATAATCTACGTCTGTCTTTCCGCTATCAGATGTTTTACTGCTGCATGCCATCACTGCTGACAAACAGCCTATAATCAGTGTAATCACGCTCACATCTACCAATATCTTTTTTATTGATTTCTTCATAAAAACCACCGTCCTTTTCCACGTTTATTTCTGTACTTGACAGGTTTGTGCCAAATATATGCAGACACACCCGGCATATTGACCTTTGGTCTGAACATCATAAGCTTATGTATATATTACAGATACGCAGCTGGAAAAGTGACATGTATTATAAAAAAAATAATGGTGCTACATCATATAGCACCATTATCATATAAGAATTTTATGCCTGCCTTCCAAGATCAAACGCCTTATGATTAAGTTCCCTGAACTTCTCTGGTACGATTGCATCTATAGCTGCACTCCAGTCCTCATAAGGTATATCATCAAAATATTCTGATAATCTTCCCATAAGCACGATATTAACAGCCTTAGATGAACCAGCCTCCTCAGCTATTGATAAGAAATCCTTTGCATCAACTTTAGCACCAGCTTCCTCCAGCTTCTTAACAATATCTGCCGGGTATTCTGCAGCACCTGTTATAACAGGCATAGGATCAACCTCCTGCGTGTTGGTGATAATCTGTCCACCAACCTTAAGATATTCTATCCAGCGTTCAGCCTCAAGCTTCTCGAAAGAAAGAATATAATCAGCTTCTCCCTTGTCTATAACTGGTGAATATACTTTTTTACCAAATCTTACATAGGTAACAACGCTTCCACCTCTCTGGCTCATACCATGTACTTCCGATACCTTGACATCATAACCCTGATGCATAAGCACATATCCTAACATCTTGCTGGCAAGCAGTGTTCCCTGTCCACCTACACCAACAATCATAATATTCTTAACTGAATCACTCATATATATTCCTCATTTCTTATTAAAGCCTGATATTTATTGAATAAATCGGACTTTATATTCTGATAATAATGTAATCCTTAAATAGCCCCAAACTTACACATCTGTGAGCACACCTTACATCCTATACAAAGAGTTGGGTCAATGTGTGCTTTCTTATCCTTAACTGCTATAGCAGGACAACCGATACTCATGCACTGCTTACAACCAACACATTTATCCTCATCAACACTTATCGGTGGTTTGTGGACTGTTCCTTTTATCATAACACAAGGTCTGCGGCTTATAATGATAGATGGTTCTTTAGCAGCAAGCTCCTCTGTTACAGCTTCTTCCACAGCCTTAAGATCATATGGATCAACCACTCTTACCCTGTTAAAGCCAAGTGCCTTACATAGTGCTTCAAGGTCAACCTTACCTGCAGGCTCACCACGAAGATTCTTACCAGTTGTAGGATTCTGCTGATGACCTGTCATACCTGTTATAGAATTATCAAGAATAATAACAGTTGAGTTACTCATATTGTAAGAAATATCAGTTATACCGGTCATACCAGAATGTATAAATGTTGAATCACCAATAACACCTACGCTGTTGCTTTCTCCTGCTTCTCCCATAGCCTTGTTAAAGCCATGAAGACCTGAACATGATGCACCCATACACACATTAAGATCCATGGCATTGAGTGGTGCAACAGCACCAAGAGTATAGCATCCGATATCTCCGTATACCATGCATTTTTTCTTCTTAAGTATGTAGAATATGCCTCTGTGAGGACATCCGGCACACATAACCGGTGGACGCGCTGGCACATTCTCATCTATACTCATATGCTCTGGCACCTTCATGCCAAGACATTCTCTTACAAGATTCTGTGAGAATTCACCACATATAGGAAATGTATCTTTGCCAGATACCTTGATACCAAGCTGCTTACAATGATTCTCTATAATTGGATCAAGTTCTTCAAGAACTACTACTCTGTCAACTTTAGCTGCGAAATCCTTTATAAGCTTCTCTGGAAGAGGATTGATAAGTCCAAGCTTTAATATACATGCGTCCTCTCCTAATACTTCCCTTGCATACTGATAAGAAGTAGAATCTGTGATAATACCAACACTTGTATCTTTTCCCATCTCAACCCTGTTGAATTCACAATTCTCTGCATATTCTATAAGGTCTTTCGTTCTCTGCTCCACTCTTACATGTGCATTGCGCGAGTTAAGAGTCATCATAACTTTAGTTGGATCTTTCACATAAGGTACCTGTGCTGGCTCTACGCGTTCCTCTGCATCTACTATACTCTGTGAATGTGCTACCCTTGTAACCATCTTGAGGAGTACAGGAGTATTGAATTTTTCGGACATTTCAAATGCCTTTTTGGCAAACACTCTTGATTCTTCTGAATCAGATGGTTCAAGCATAGGAAGCTTGGCTGCTATGGCATAATGTCTTGAATCCTGCTCATTCTGAGATGAATGCATGCCAGGATCATCTGCCACACATACTACAAGACCGGCATTAAGTCCCTGATAAGATATAGTAAAGAGGGGATCTGCTGCCACATTAAGTCCGACATGTTTCATGGCACATGCTGCTCTTACGCCACCAAGTGTAGCTCCGTGCGCCACTTCAAGTGCTACCTTTTCATTAGGTGCCCACTCACAGTATACTTCCTTGTAAGCTGCCGCCTCCTCTGTAATCTCTGTACTTGGCGTACCTGGATAGCTGGATATCACCTTACACCCAGCCTCATATAAACCTCTGGCAACTGCTTTGTTGCCTAACATCAATTCTTTCATATATTACTCCGTTCTTTCTTGTTACACTAATATTCATTTATGCATTCTTTCTGCTATACATATCCATTAAAATACAGCAATCAACCCTGATTCTCCTGTGCCACAAGCTTATCAGCCCCATATATCTTACGAAGCTTAGGTTTCTCTATCTTACCTGTTGCATTACGTGGAATCTCTGCAAATATAATCTCCTTAGGTCTCTTATATCTAGGAAGCTCCATACAGAAGTTCTCTATCTCTTCCTCTGTACATGTAACTCCATCCTTTATCTCTATGATAGCTGCTGTCTTCTCTCCTAATCTTCTGTCAGGAAGACCGATAACCGCCGCATCCTTAATCTTGTGGAATCTTCTTAAGAAATCTTCTATCTGTACAGGATATATATTCTCTCCACCTGATACAATAACGTCTTTCTTACGGTCAACAAGGAAGTAGAATCCATCTTCATCCTGCATAGCCATATCTCCTGTATACAGCCATCCATCCTTAAGTACCTCCTTAGTAGCCTCCTCATTCCTGTAATAACATGTCATAACGCCAGGTCCTTTTACACATAACTCACCTACTTCACCCTGACAGACCTCGTTATCATGCTCATCCACTATCTTACACTGCCAGCCGTATCCTGGAATACCAATAGCACCTACCTTATCTATATTCTCCACACCAAGATGTACGCATCCTGGACCTGTTGATTCTGATAAACCATAGTTAGTATCATACTGATGATTAGGAAAATACTCTTTCCATCTTTTTATAAGTGAAGGTGGAACAGGCTGTGCCCCTATATGCATGAGTCTCCACTGCGACAGATTATAGTCTGAAAGCTTAATCCTTCCTGAATCAAGTGCATCCAGAATATCCTGTGCCCAAGGCACTAACAGCCATACAATAGTGCAGTGTTCACTTGATACCGCAGATAATATCTGCTCCGGCTTGGTTCCCTTAAGAAGCACCGCCTTACTTCCTGCCACAAGACTTCCCATCCAGTGGAACTTAGCACCTGTATGATAAAGAGGTGGTATACACAAGAATGTATCATCTCTTCCTGTTGAATGATGCTTCTGCTCCATGATAGCTGCCTGTGTAAGACTCTGGTGCTTATGTAATATAGCCTTAGGAAAACCTGTAGTTCCAGAAGAAAAGTATATAGCACCATAATCATCCTCAGTTATCTTAACATCCGGCTCCTTGCTGGAGCAGTCTGCTACCAGTTCATGATAACTTTCTGCGAAACTTGGACAGTTATCACCAACATATATAAGAAGTCTTCCTCTTGATAATCTCTCTGCATTTACCTCTATTCTTCCAATAAATGCGAAGCCAAACACTATAACATCAACCTGTGCAAGCTCGGCACAGTAATATATCTCATCCGAATCATAACGGAAGTTAAAAGGCACTGCGATAGCACCCGTCTTTAACACGCCAAAATATATAGGAAGCCATTCAAGACAGTTATACATAAGAATAGCTACCTTATCCCCTTTCTTAACTCCCCTGCTAAGAAGCATATTGGCAAACCTGTTAGCCTTTTCGTTGAATACACTCCATGTAATCTCACGCCTATATGGCATGTTATTAATAGGCTGAATCAGATCGAACTCCTTCCATGTCGTTCTTCTAGTATCCTTCTCATCAGGATTAAGCTCAACTAGAGCTACCTCATCCGGGTATAACTCGGCATTTCTTACTAAATAATCTGTTACTGGCATAATATTTTCCTTCCTGCTATATAATTGATACCATGGTAAAAGGTCTAAACCCACATGAGCTTGCTCATAGGTGGACGAAAGACCTTTGGATCCGCCCCGATATGAGCATAAAAGTGGGATGATAATCCCGTATCTTTATAAAACTTCATTAAATAATAGAATACCACATTTTGCACAATAAAAAAGAGCTGCAGGGCAACTCTTTAGTTAAATATACCATTATACATTAATCACCAACATGCTCATTTATAACCTCACACAGATTACGACACGGTTCATAATATTTTCCTTTATACATTAAAACATCTCCAAAATACACAGGAATTTCTTCACTTGTTCCGTCATTATAATTAAATGTAATCTTATATAAAGTACGTTCTGTGTCTGGCTTAGCTTTTTCCGGCATATTATCTTTTGATAGTCTTTCAATACAATCATCTAATGTTTTTCCATCTATAGTCACTTTTTTGATGTAATATTACTTTTTATAATAATATTTTTCAAATCTGTAAGATTAAACTTAATTATCTTTGAATCATATTCACTATATACAGCAGCGAGTTCATTTATAACATCTGTAATCATGTCTGTATCTTCTACTGTATAACTTTTCCCATTATACTCTATATTGCTTTGCGATATCACTATACTTTTATGTTTTCCATCACTATCTTTATACGAAAGATAATACTCCCAACCAGTACGCGATGCATCTCCTTTTAATATAGAAACAACAGAATATGTTTTCACATGTATTCCATTAATCATACCAGCTATTTTATCACAATCATCTATTTTCTGTTTTACTCCATCTTTCCCCCTTGTAACAGATAGTTCTGATATATTCTGATTTATACTGATTCGTTTTGGAATCCTTATATTTATTGCTATGATAGCTATCGCTATAACTAAAGGCATATTAGTATAATTGCATATTTTTTCTTTTTCTATATATATATTTCCCCCTACTTTATAATTAATATTTATTCAAAATAATATAAATATACATCTTCCAGATTAATATTATCTTCAACTTTTACTGCTTCATCAGGTAACTCATCTCCTACTACCCTCAATGCTAAACCATTTTTCTTTGTCTTATATTACCTATCTTATATTTTTTCTGTTTATCACTAATCTGCTCAAGAGAACAAGTAATTTCTCCTACTTTTCCTGACATATTCTCAATCAATTCTACAGGAGTGCCTGTTGCTATAATTTGTCCATCTTTTAATAAAATAACCTTATCGGCTATACACTCTATATCACTTACTACATGTGTTGCAAAAAGAATTATCTTATTCTTTGATAATTCTGCAATATAATTTCTTATTGAAATTCTTTCTTTAGGGTCAAGTCCAGCAGTGGGTTCATCAAGTATAAGAATTCTAGGTTCTCCTAATAAAGCTTGTGCCAAAAAGAACTCTCTGTTTCATACCTCCCGAAAAACCACCTATTTTCTTATATGCAACATTACTAAGGTTAACTACATCGAGAAGCTCTTCTATCTGCTGATTAACACTTTTAGTAATTGTATTTCCATTTTTATCTGATACTTAATTTTTTTCACTTCTTTAATTTCTGCCATATATTTAAGAAATGCCATAGGCGAAAAATCCTCATAAAATCCCTGCTGTTGTGGCATATATCCAACAATTTTCCTAAAATTTTTTCCAAGCTTCAATATGTCTTTTTTTCTTTATCCTGACTATATAAAATACTTCCACCATTAATCTTATCTCTTGAAATATTATCGGTAATAAGATTAATCATAGTACTCTTTCCTGCACCATTTGAACCTAATATTCCATATATTCCTGATGTAAATTTATAATTTATTCCTTTTAACGCTTGTACTGTTCCATAAGTTTTTTTAAATTTATAAGCTCTAATTCCATATTTTAATTAACTCCTTTCCTTATCATTTTTATTTATAACAGCCTTATGCTGGAATACATTCATAATATATATAGTTGCGCCTATTCCAACCAAAATAATTATTCCAGTCAAAAACCAGTAAACAGTCATCGTCCTTCCGCTTTCTATCCAACATCTGAAAAATGCCATATACTTTACTATTGATATTTTATACATAAACTTAAACCCAAGCATATACAATAATTGTGGTAAAATAATTACCAGCCCTACAATAAAACAATATGAATATTTAACATATATAGATACAACTGACATTATCATTTGTATTCCCAAAAGGAACATATATTTAATCATAAAATCAATAAAAATATATACTATTATCGGTGGGTTTATTATGTAATTCTGAAACAGCATTATACTTTTCAATGGTGCTGTTATATTGGTATATGTATATACACCACAAAGCTTCTTATAATACATCCCATATGTAATACAGGCAAATAGCAGACTAAGCATACTCTGGATAAACAACTTCTTTACCAGCCATTTTCTTCTGTTCATTCCCGTAAGAGCCAGACTCTTTACCATTGATTTCTTTTCATATGCTATAAACCCGCATGAAATAACAATAGCTGCAATAACATTTATCATTGCAATAAGTTCCTGATTATTCCACTCTCTGTTTCCTATTGTTTCTGTATACTCATATGGATTAATTACAACGGCTGATATTCCCTTCTCATTCATCTGTTTAATATAATTAAAATTCTCTTTTACAGTATTAAATAAGTCCTGTCTATTAGCAAGAAGTGTTTTTCGCGCCTTCAGCAGAATAATCAATGTTATCAAGAAAATCTTCATATTCATCATTATATTCATTATAAATATCTATTAATTCCGTACCATAACTTAACCCTTCCGCTTTCTCATAATATCCTAACATATAACTCTTTTTGGCATCATATATAACCCCATAGCTTGGCTCTACATTAGCTGCAATATATGCAAGAAGCAGCAGTATCCATATTATTCCCTGTGAAATTAATATCTTATAAACTTCTTTACCGAAATTATTCGTCTTTACCATTAATCTCATAATATATGTCAGAATTAACTCTATAGCGTTTTCTACTATATTCATCTTACCAGTGAAATATTTTCTTATGCTGATATATGCACTTGCAAACAAAGCCAGTATTCCTATAAATACCGATACAATTATCGTAGTTGTTAACAAAGATACTGCAATGTTAAAACATCCCCAGTTAAAGTATTCTGCTGCTTTATTCGGAAAAAATAAATAATATACATTCAGATACTTAAATATCTGCAATATAGATTTTGCTGAAATAACCTTATATATCACCACATCAGCCACACAAATACAGCAATAAAAAACAGACCAATATTTACATTGCCAAAGCACAATAAAATTGCCCATAAAACAAGCGATAATACAACATTTGCCAATATCGATAATAATATTATTAATCCTAAAAACTGTATTCTTGAAAGCTTACCCGAAGTAAGTATAAAATATTCATCACTTACGGCTGCAACATTCAGGTCTTTTACACCATCATATCTGTTAAGCAGCATAACCGCTGACTCTGTATACAGTGCAACATTCGTTACTACCGCCTGTATTAACAATATTATACTTCTCTTAACAAACAGAACTCCCCTTCCACTCTGACCTGTATGTACAATATGATATAATCCGTTTTTTCTTTCCGAAAAAAACATATATACTGTATATACACACGTAATTAATGTTAATAAATGAATATAATTATTCTTATATAATTTTTCTAACCACAATCCATTACTTAATTGTACATCTGCATCTATTATCTGTGATAAATCATATTGCGTTTTTAATAAGTTGTTATATTCAAAGCTGTTCTTTTATAAGTTCCCGCTGTTGCATATAATATTGCTGTCTGTCTTTTATCCTCAATTATCCCCTTGTAATTATCTATATACTTTGCCTGCTGCATTAACTTCTCTCTTGCCTGTTTAGCAGCTGCTGTCTTGTCAGAACTGTCACTGCCATTGATTTCATATTTCTGAAAATATTCCTGCCACGCTATCGTTGCCGCTTCCGTACTCAGTTTGCTATCTGACTTAACACCTTCAGCCGTATTAAGCATTTCTATATATGCATATGTTACCTGCAGGTCATCTGTTTTATCGCTGACAAGTATCAGCATATTAAACACTAATAAACATACTAACAGACCTATATATGTTTTTCCAACAATTCTTTTAAGCTCTGCCATAACATCCCTTCTCCCCGTAATTATTTTTAAAAAGCAGGATTAAACATTTTATATTTAACCCTGCTCTGTAACTATGATAAATTCTGATATATCTGTTTTATTGATGCAGTGCCACTATTCAGATAATCCATTTTATTTATTACTCCTACGCCTGTTGTTATCACCTTTTTATACGGTTTGCTATTAAGAGATTTTAAATTCTTATATACATCTGAATCACTATTGCTGCCCATAAGAATATATCTTTCGTCAATCCCATATACACAGATTCCTGATGCATCCGCAACAACAGAAGTATCCTCTGGATACTGCTCATAATATTTTTTTGCTTTTTCCAAAAATTCCTCATCATATTCCATTTCATATTGTGCTTTTAATGTACCATTCATATCTATTGCTGTGAAATATGACTTTGTTTCTCTGCTTTGTGTAGACTCAAAAAAATATAAATACTCACCATCACTTTGTAATGAATACAACTTCTCCATATCTGTAGTGTAAATAACTTCACTTGTATTTTTATCAAAATTAACCTTAATTAAGGTATCATTATCATTACCTGTTGATGATGTCATAATGTAGAAATTACCATTACTATCCATCCTGACATAACTGCCATCTGACATAGAATCTACTTTTCCTGTATTTTCTCCAAATACATCTACTCTGTCATCACCTGTATATGTCCATAATTCTGTATATTGACCTGTACTTAAATCATACTTTGAAACACGGTATTGTACATTATTATCAGAAAATACATTCTCGCTGTTCCGCCAGCATAAAATAAATATTATTATCTGACAGATAAACGCCAAAACCATTGTTCTGTCCAGCTTTCATAGCATAATCTCCCGGAAACTGAAATTCTCCAAGAACCTCTCTTGATGAATTGCTTTCAAGCCTTATTCTACATATATAAAATGGTGCAATATAACCATTTTTTGCATAGTCAGCATCCAAAAATGATGTATAGTAATAAAAATAACCATCTGATATCATACTTGCCTGTACACTGGTTACCGTTATCTGCTCATCTTTTACTGATGCAAGCTTTGTAATACGTTCTTTATTTCCAAATGTAGCATCATACTGGCATAAATAATAATCCCTGTCTTTAGTAACCTCAATACAATATAAATGATTATTATAATACATAACTTTTTCATTCATGCAATTACATCCAAATGTGCCATTTTCTGTATTAATTCCACTAACATAAGCATCACATGTTTCACCATCATGATTACAGTTTACCTTAGAGCATAACGGCATATTGACATCGCTATTTATATTATAAAAATACAAAATATTGTCAATTACATAATAATAGCCATTTTCTGCTATTGCCATATCTGACTGCCCATATACCCCCTGCTCCTTTTCCTGATTATATACATAATCAGGAAAAGGATTATTATTATCAGACTGTTCCTCATTTATCTGGTATTTGGTACACGCCGCCAACATAGCCATCATAAAAATATAGCACTTAATACCACTTTTTTCATATTTCCTGTCACCCCTTTCCAACTTCAAATGCCTAAGATACATGAAATCTAACTAACAAATAACCTTCTATGTACCAAGCATCTTACTTATTCATCCTGCTCTGTATCTTTGACATAACCAATAACAATGCACATATGTTAATACCCATAGCCATATATCCTGTTATTGTTCTATCAACCCTCACAATACACAAAACTATAGTTAATAATGCTTCCAAAGCCACTATAATTCTTGCTCTTTTCTTACTTTCCATTAATTCGCCATCATTAAGTGCAAGATTAGGATGATTAACTGTACCAACACATATTATGTATAAAACAGATACCATACAAAGAAACATAACAAGTGTCATATACTTTAACCATACGAAGTCACATGCCTCAATGATAACACATATAAGATTAGTTCCCATAAAACACTGACCAAATGTTTCAAGATGAAAACCGCCTGTTCTTCTTCTAAGAAACATAAATGTACACAAAAATATTATTATATTCACAAGCCTGTTTAAAACCACACCCATTATGCTTATCGTAATTAGTGTCAATACTTTTTCCAGTGTAATTGTATAAGCATACACATATGCTTCCTTGTCATCTTTTGATATAATATCTGTATTTATCATACTATCAACTATTTTTACTATTAATTCATCAATCATATATACAATTCTCTTTCATTTACATTTTAACACACAAAATACAAAATTCAACCCCATTATCAAAAAACGACTATATTGAACAAAAAACGACTATATTAAATCACCCCTCTAAATAGCAACCACAATCTATATAGCAAAAAAACCAGACGTCATCAGACATCTGGTTTCTGCCATCTACATTATTATTGAAAACACAAACTCTCCATTCTTATAATCAATAATATATTCTGCATTATATTTTTCCAATGTTGCAACTACATTACGAATTCCTAATCCATGTTGTTCCTTATCATCTTTGATTGTCCGCATATATCCATCTTCCATAATTTCAGGCTCTGTTTTATATGAATTGGATACTGCTATGCTAAGAACATCATCCTCATATAACAACTTTATACCTACTGTCCTTTTATCTATCTCACATTGTCCTGCTGCTTCTATAGCATTATCAAGAAGATTAGACAGTATAGTAACTATATCTTCATCTGAAACTTTTATATGTGAAAGATCATTTATCTTTAGAATGAATAATACATCATTCTGTAAAGCTTCATAATATTTGGCATTGATAACTGCATTAACTACTTCATTATTTGTATCAACCATATCAAGCTGACCATCAAGTTTATCAAATATACTGTTTATATATTCTTCAAGCTTATTATAGTTTTCTTTTTTAACAAAGAATCTATACACATAATCTGGTTCTTATATTCATGTGTTCTTTTTCTTTGTATATCATAATTTTTACGTAATGAGTTGTATAATTCAAGCTGACCTATAGATTGCTGCTTTAAAACATCTGCTTCTCTTATCCTCTGGGAATTCTCAAGAATTTCATTAATAAGATGGAATACAACCATATTAAGTACTATAAGTACTATCGCTATAACATAGTACACATTAACTATATCTTCATGATATGAAGTAACCATTGAATTAGTCATCACTATAACCGTAATCAAAGTAAATATTGGAAATATAAGGAATTGAAGCCATTCTTTATTACTCATGTCAATAACGTTTTCTTTTTATAACGCTGATTCTTTTATGATAATAAGAACAAAACAAAATGATTCTACTTGCAATTATGACTAACACACCTATCAAATCTGTTGAAATCTTCTAATATATCTATATTGTTATATCGCGCAGTCACTATCATAATTACAATATAATCTATAACACCTATTAATTCCCTGGTATAAGTAAAGTTAATATTATAAGTCTTAACAGCACTGATTTCATATAAAAAATCTTATTACTATCAG
>ENA-OQOA01000198-OQOA01000198.1-human-gut-metagenome-genome-assembly--contig:-NODE-198-length-31347-cov-3.803972_pt1 | contig 31347 bp, 33 predicted proteins | sample MGYA00242633_ERZ504888 | MGnify/ENA primary metagenome ERZ504888 (study PRJEB26092, sample SAMD00036372) | human gut metagenome | host: Homo sapiens | study: EMG produced TPA metagenomics assembly of...
CCTTTCACAGTAACCTCTTTTTTATTTACCTCTTCAGAGAATACTCCACCTTCTACAAGCGGTGAGTTAATTACTCCCATCTGCTTATACCTGCTTTTAAGTCCTTCAGAATCCGCTTTTCCATCCTGGACACTTGGACCTGGGAAATTCCCATCTCTGCCGCAATCTCCGTCTGCGTCATATCCTTAAAATATCTCATACCGATCAGCTGACGTTCTCTTGCATCCAGTTTTTTCAGGATTTCATCCAGAAAAATCCTGTTCAGTGCTGCATCCTGTCCATTTTCTTTTTCCTGGAGCCTGTCCATAAGCGAAATATCATTTCCATCTCCCTGATAGATAATTTTGTGCAAAGATTCCACTTCAGCTCCTGATTCCATCGACATCACCACTTCATCTACTGAAAGTTCTGTCGCTTTCGCAACTTCCTCCAGTATCGGTTCACGTCCCAGTTCTTTTTCCAGTGCTTCTCTCGCAGAATAAATTCTGGCACAGTTCTCTTTCAGGTTTCTGCTCACCTTAAGCATCCCGTCATCCCTCAGATAGCGTCTGATTTCACCTATGATCATGGGAACAGCATAAGTTGAAAACTTCACATCGTACGAAATATCAAAACGATCTATGGCTTTCAGTAGCCCAATGCTTCCTATCTGCACGATATCTTCCATTTCCACACTGCGCCCGGCAAATCTTTTCGCCATGCTGTACACAAGTCCTGCGTTTTCTTTAAATACAGTATCTCTTGCTTCTTTATCTCCCTGTTGTGACTTCATGATCAGAGCAAGAGTATGGTCCATTCCTACCTCCCGATCGTCTTTTTCATATGGACAACTGTTCCATATCCCACCTGTGATTCTACTGTTACCTCATCCATAAACGCTTCCATAAATGTAAATCCCATCCCGGAACGATCCTTCTCCGGCTTTGTTGTAAAAAGAGGCTCCATAGCTTTTGCAACGTCTCTGATCCCCACTCCCTTATCGATCACATCAACCCATAATTTCTGTCCTTCCCTTCTGCAGAAAATCTCTATTTTCTGCACCTGGCCTTCATAAGCATGAATAATACAGTTTGTCACAGCCTCTGACACAGCAGTTTTCAGATCTGCCACTTCCTCCAGAGTAGGATTCAGCTGTGTGCAGAAAGCTGCCGCCGCAACTCTTGCCAGCCCCTCATTCTCAGGTCTGCTGTCAAAAATAATTTTCATTTCATTGGTATTTTCCATAATAGTTTTCTTCCCCCTCTCTTTAGACTTCCCCACAGATTTCGACAAATTTATATACCCCTGACAGATGCAGCAACTTTTCAATATAGGAATTTACTCCTGTAGCCTGTATACAGTCACCGCGCATCCCCATCATCCGGTATCTCCCCATGATCAGCCCTATCCCTGAACTGTCCATAAACGCTGTTCCTGAAAAATCAAATGTGATTGTTCGTATATATTTTTTCCGTATAATATCATCTGAATCTCTGCGTATCTCGTCTGTCACCATATGATCTACCTCTTTCGGTAAATGAATGATCAGGGAATTTCCCTGTATTTCAAATCTGTTCTCCATCATATCCCTCCTCACTTTTTGTCAGGCGAATGTTCGCAATCCACTTTGCAGTGTAGCTCTACATCAAATAACTGTTTATTGCTTTTCGCAGCCTCCTACTTGATTCGGTAAAAAAAGAGACACATGACTTCCATGCATCTCTTTTGTATCTTTACATCTTCTTATAATACTTCATGTCTTCTGCCACATCAAAATGAAAACCCGGTATCAGTATCCGGAATCGTCATAATCACCGGTGTCGTAACTTCCATCATCCGCCGAATCACCATCAGAATTATCGTAAGAACCATCATCATATTCCCCACTGTCATAGGAACCATCGTCATAACTTCCATCTTCCGCTGAATCTGAAGAAACATCTCCCTCTGCGCTGTCAGCACTGCCGGTTCCGTCTGTGACTTTCGCATCTGTAGTTCCTTCGATCCCGGTCGTACCTGTAGTGTTACAGATCGTATTGTAAATTCCTTTCAGATCCGCAGGCAGCAAATCCGCATAAACATTCTGTATCTTCAATGCCGCTTCATCTGTATTCTGCTGCTGCAATGCTGAGTACGCCTCGATCAGAGCCTCATAACTGCTGCTTTTTTTCTTCTCTTCCTCTATCTGTTTGGAGGCCGCCTCAACTGTGTCTCCAGATTCCTGAGCCTGACTCTGTGCCTTGGTCAGCTCAGCTCCCTGACTGGACACTGCATCACTGTATTTCATAATCTGCTGATTCGCTTCCCTGTAGATTCCCTGACGTATGGCAGGAACAGCCAGAAGATAAAACGCCAGCAATCCTGCACAAAATCCGGCAACCAGTGTAAAAAACAGCGGAATCCTTCCTTTTTCTTTATACTGAGGAATCTGGATTGCCATATCATTCTCACTGCTGTCCACAGCTTTCCTGTTTCTTTTATTCTGACGTTCCAGACGTGTGGATACTCCTGTCTGTTCGTCAATCTCTCTCAAAAAACGAAGGGTTGTTGTATTTGTTTTATCAATCCGCGCGGCTTTCCTTAACGTCTTTCTTGCCTTGTTATATTCCCCCTCTTTCATCTGCACAAGTGCCAGAAGATGGTAACCTTTGATCAGTTTTGGATTCTGTATGAGAATCTTCTTCAGCCTGATCGCAGCCATATCCTCATGACCTTCCCTGCACAGGTTTAAGGCATCATTATACTTTCTGATCGTTTCATTGATCGCCTCAAGCTTATTGGAGTTCGCCTGCAGCTTGTTAATATATTCTGATGCCAGATTTCTGGATGGCTGAAGATTCTTACTGATCACCCATTCACTGAGTGCGGCAACCACCTCCCCTGTCTCAAAATATACCAGTCCAAGAAGATTTCTCGCCTGAATGTTATGCTTATTATAAATAAGACTCTGCTTCAGACAGTCAATCGCCCCTGAAAGATCGCGGACACTGGCTTTCTCAAGCCCCCGGTTGTAATACTGTCTGGAAAGGTAATCTACCTTTTTCTGGATCAGCACATTACATCCACATTTCGGGCAGTAATCCAGATCTTTGTCCACCAGAAACGCGCCACAATTCATACAATTCATGTGTATCTCCTTATTTTACCCGTCTGCCACTCTTAGCTTCGCGGAGAACTTCCTGAAGAATATCCAGGATATCCGTCAGTTCTCTCTCATAAATCGCACCCTCCGCATCTGCCACATCCAGACAGGGCTCAAATTTCTTCAGTTCCTCTTCATAATCTATCATTTCTTATTTCTCCTGATCACATCTTTAATCTCACCGACAAGATACAGGGAACCCACGCAGAAGAGCATTCCGTCATCCCCCTTTACTTCCAGTGCTCTACCAAAGGCTTTCTCAACATCCTCCACTACTTCCACAGAAGAAGCACCTGCTTCTGTAAAAAGCTTTGCAAATCTCTCAGCAGGAACCTGGCGATATCCGCCAACAGAGGTTACTACCACTTGACGGAACGTGATCCTGCTGCAGATCGTATGTATCATATCTGTATAATCTTTGTCATCTACTGCTGAAAAAAGCAAAGTCAGCGGACATTCTTTCTGAAAATGTTCTGCTGTCTCTACAAATTTCTCTACCCCGTCCTCATTGTGAGCACCGTCCACGATCACACCCGGAAGCACTGTTTCCATTCTTCCCTGCCAGCGTGTTCCGGCAATTCCCACATGGATCTGATCCATAGATACAGAAATCACATTCTGCAGAACCTCAATCGTCTTTAATGCAAGTGCACTGTTCATCACCTGATACTTTGCAATAAACGGAATGGAGAAAACCATATCCTTATAATACTCATTCCGAAATGCAAAATCAATTCCCGCCGAAGTATTTCTGAGCACTTCTGTATCTGATCTCTTCACTTCATAAGCAGGGCTTCCCAGTTCTTCTGCTCTGGCACGGATCACTTCTGCTGCATCCGGGTCGTTTCCGTCATAGATTACCGGTACCCCCGGCACAATGATCCCGGCCTTTTCTCCTGCGATTTTGGCAACTGTATCTCCCAGATACTGCATATGATCCAGACTGATCGATGTGATCACACAGGCAACAGGATTCTCCACAGCAGTAGTCGCATCCATTCTTCCGCCCAGTCCTGTTTCCAGAGTCACATAATCAACACCTGCCTCTGCAAAGATCACCATCCCCATCAGAAAAAGCATCTCAAAATAAGTCGGATGATAGCTTCCTTCTGCAACCAGTTCATCCGCAAGTACCTTTACTTTCTCAAAGGCCTTCAGGAAAGTATCATTATCAATATTCACCTCATTGATCTGGAAGCGTTCATTGATCTCCACCAGATGAGGAGAAGTAAATAATCCGCAGGAATATCCCGCCTCTCTCAGAACAGAGGTCAGAAACGCACATGTACTTCCCTTTCCATTAGTTCCTGCCACATGGATCACCTTAAACTTATCCTGAGGATTACCAAGTCTTCTCAGACATTCCTTTGTGTGATCCAGACTGTTCTTCTTTGTAAATTTCGGAGTTTCATCAATATAAGCAACTGCTTCTTCGTAATTCATAAAAAAATTCCACCACTTATCTATAATGTATTTAGTTACTCTAACATTATATAATAGTGGTGGAAGATGTCCAGTACCAATCGTAATATTTTATCCGACAAAATTATGGATTAATTTTCATTCGTACCGGCACTTTCTGTTAATTTCCATTTATTATTTGAATAAAGTGCATAGCAGGACCGGTCATAGCTCTTGCTCAGCGGTTTTCGCGTCGAACTGTTGCTTCGCTGGATCACCGCAAGCCTGTCGAAATCATTCAGCTCCGTACCTGTGATCATCAACGTAGTCGGATTGATATAGACCGTATCATACCATTCTCCGTTCAGCTTGATTTCACTGGACGGCGTAAATTCCGTTCCCTTAATGTAATATGTATGATCTGCCTCAGAGATACATTGAATGGAATCCAGAGTCACATCATAGATTCCCATACGCATTCTGGTACGCAGATAAGGACTTTCGCCGCTTTCCCCGTAGGAATATCTCTTTCCATAAAGGAGGTCATACTGCAGGGTTTCCAGATCCACCTGATAATTTCTGGTATTTCTTCTTGCCTGATGATAGTGGAAAACAGTTCCCTCATGGATTCCCACACGATCCATAACCTCTGCCGCCATCTGGTATGCTGCAAGATTTTCATTCTTTTTCTTAAGTCCGAAGTTATCCCACATCACATACTCTGTCTGGAACAGATACTTGTTCTTCAGGTCCTCCACAGTCAGTCCCATAGTCGGAAGGTGATCACCGTACATAACGAGGACCACATCCTCAGGATAATCTGCCAGCTTATCTGTCAGCTCTTTTACAAAATTATCCATCTCATGGTATCTCATTTACGTAATATTCCCATTTATTGTTCTCTTCCTCAGTCGGCGCACCGGAAACTGTGATCTCAGGATCCTCCAGAATCTGCTCATCCGGATACGCACCATGTCCCTGTACAGAAATAGTATATACATAATCCGGTCCCTCAGTGGAGTCCAGACATTTCAGGATTTCATCTGTCAGAACCTCATCCTTTACCCAGCCATTTGGATTCTTCTCGTTCTCTCTTGCCATGTACTCTTCAGAAGTAAAAGTATCAAATCCGAGATTCGGGAAAATAGATCTTCTTCCATAGAAATTTGCCTCATTATTATGAACTGCATGGGTGGTATAGCCCAGATTCTTCAGTACATAAGGTGCACTCTCACAGGTAGTCTCTCTCAGAATACTCTTATAAGGATATTCCCCAGGTCCGAAATAATGCATACTCATTCCTGTAATGGATTCAAACTCTGTATTGGCAGTACCTGCACCGACAGAGGGAACCTTATAATATCCTGAAGAATATTCCTTCATCAGCTTACGGAATGTCGGAATCGGATCTTCTGAAATATTCAGGTAATTAACCAGCGTAGGATCAAAGAATGATTCCAACTGCAAAAACAGAATATTCGGACGCTTTTCTTCCTGCGTTTCCGGGAGATTCTTTTCCGTCTTCTCAATTCTTTTGATTTCTTTCTCAGAATAATCTCTCGGACAGCTGATTCCCGTATTAAAAATCGTAGTTGCCAGACAGTAAGGATATCCATAATCCTCATATGCAAAAGCAATATTTCCAAAGTAATTGGAAAGCACCCTCTTCTCCAGTGCCAGTTGTGTACTTCCTGCAAAAAGAGCAACAGCCAGCAAGATCAGAGGAATATTGTAGCGATATTTAATCTTTTTCTGATATTTCGGTCCTTTAATAAGCAGCATCAGCAGTAAAATAACAAGAATCCCAAACAGGATGCAGACTGCCACAACGCCTGCAACAGGCAGATATTTGTTGGCAATCTTCATTGCATCTGTGATCAGATGCAGATCCGGTCCTGTAAACGGTGTAACACGGTTGAGCAGGAGAACACCGTTAATAATGGCCAGTATCAGCCAAAACAATGTCACAAGGATTCTCCAGAACACTCTCCTGTGAAACAGATAAACAATTAGTGACGAGGTAAAAATGAATGCCGCATTATATGCAAAAACCAGAGGTCTCTGTGTCATATAATTCCAGGCTTCTATAAACGAGTGACGGCAGATTGCCTCCATAACAAAATATCCCGCTGCGCTGGCAAGTACATGGAGTAAAAGGGAGATTTTGTTACAAATCTTATACAATTTCATCTAAACACTCCCTTATTTCTTAAGCTGCTCTAACTGTCCTTTAACCTTATCCATCATTTCTTTATATTTCGCAAGTTTGTCTTTCTCCGCATCCACCTTGGTAGCAGGTGCCTTGTTTACGAAGTTCGGATTATTCAGCATACCTTCACATCTTGCGATCTCTTTTGTGAGACGTTCTGTTTCTTTTGTAAGACGTTCAATCTCTTTATCTTTGTCAATCAGGTCTTCCAACGGCATATATACAACCGCATTGGAAACAACTACTGAAACTGCATCTTCACTGATTCCGTTCTTGTCTGTCTGTACCAGAATCTCTTTTGCAAATGCAAGATTTACAAAGGATTTCTTGCTGTTCTCATACATTGCTGCTGTTTCAGCATCCTTTGCCACAATATGCAGGCTTGTCTTGCGGTTATTCGGAACATTCATCTCTGTTCTGGTATTACGGATACCTCTTACAACCTCTTTGAAGCCCTCGATTGCTTTCTCAGCATCCGGGAAGTTTCTCTCTTCTCTGTATACAGGCCATTCGGAGATCATAATAGACTCTTCTTCAGGAAGAAGTGTGCAGTAGATTTCCTCTGTGATAAACGGCATATACGGATGAAGAAGCTTCAGGCCTTCTGTCAGCGCTGTTCTTAATGTCCAGAGTGCATCATTTGCTGCCTTCGGATCTTCCTCTGCCTTCCACAGACGAACCTTAGCCATCTCAATATACCAGTCGCAGAGTTCATCCCACAGGAAGTCATAAACCTTCTGTACTGCAATACCAAGTTCATATTTTTCCATGTTCTCTGTAGCTTCACGGATCACTGTATTTAAGTGAGACAGAATCCATTTATCCTCTGCACAGAGATCATTTAAGTTCTCCGGCTCTGTCACTGTCTTGCCTTCCAGGTTCATCATGATGAAACGGGAAGCATTCCAGATCTTGTTTGCGAAGTTACGGCTTGCTTCTACCTTTTCCCAGTAGAAACGCATATCATTTCCAGGTGCATTACCTGTCATCAGAGTAAGACGAAGAGCATCTGCGCCGTATTTATCAATAACTTCCAGAGGATCGATACCGTTTCCAAGAGACTTACTCATCTTACGTCCCTGGGAGTCACGTACCAGACCATGGATCAGTACATGATGGAACGGAACCTGATCAGTCTGCTCCAGAGCAGAGAATACCATACGGATAACCCAGAAGAAGATAATGTCATATCCTGTAACAAGTACATCTGTCGGATAGAAATATTCCAGTTCCGGTGTTTTCTCCGGCCAGCCAAGTGTGGAGAATGGCCATAATGCAGAACTGAACCAGGTATCCAGTGTATCCTCATCCTGATGAAGATGTGTGCATCCGCATTTCGGGCATTTCTCAGGCATTTCTCTTGCAACTACTACTTCACCGCACTCATCACAGTAATAAGCCGGGATTCTGTGTCCCCACCATAACTGTCTGGAAATACACCAGTCACGGATATTCTCAAGCCAGTGAAGGTAAGTCTTGTCAAAACGGGACGGAACAAATTTCAGATCTCCGTCATCCAGTGCTTTGATCGCTGCCTTTGCCATCTCGTCCATCTTTACAAACCACTGTGGTTTGATCATAGGCTCTACGGTTGTACCGCAGCGGTCATGTGTTCCAACACTGTGATTGTGGGGAACTACTTTTACCAGAAGTCCAAGTTCTTCCAGATCTGCAACCATTGCCTTACGTGCTTCATAGCGATCCATACCTGCGTATTTACCGCCAAGTTCGTTGATTGTTGCATCATCATTCATGATGTTGATTTCTTCCAGATTGTGACGGCGTCCAACCTCAAAATCGTTAGGGTCATGGGCAGGTGTGATCTTTACACATCCTGTTCCGAATTCTTTGTCTACATATTCATCGGCGATCACCGGAATCTCTCTGTCTGTGAGAGGAAGCTTCAGCATCTTGCCGATGAGATCCTTGTAGCGCTCATCTTCCGGATTTACGGCAACAGCAGTATCACCCAGCAGGGTTTCCGGACGTGTAGTTGCAATCTCTACGAAACGTCCCTCTTCCCCTACGATCGGGTAATTAATGTGCCAGAAAAATCCGTCCTGATCCTCATGCTCAACCTCTGCATCAGAGATGGAAGTCTGGCATACAGGACACCAGTTGATGATTCTGGAACCTTTGTAGATATAGCCTTTTTCATATAATTTGATAAATACTTCCTGTACTGCCTTGGAACATCCCTCATCCATTGTGAAACGTTCTCTCTCCCAGTCTGCGGAAGCACCCAGTTTCTTTAACTGATTGATGATCTTTCCGCCGTACTCCTCTTTCCATGCCCACGCATGTTTTTAAGAATTCCTCACGGCCGATATCGTGTTTGTCGATGCCTTCTTTTTTCAGCTTGTCGATAACCTTAACCTCTGTAGCGATAGCTGCATGGTCAGTTCCCGGCTGCCATAATGCTTCATAGCCCTGCATTCTCTTGAAACGGATCAGGATATCCTGCATAGTTTCATCCAGCGCATGTCCCATATGAAGCTGGCCAGTTACGTTTGGCGGCGGCATAACAATAGTAAACGGTTTCTTGTCCGGATTTACTTTTGCATGGAAATATCCATTGTCCATCCATTTTGTGTAAAGACGCTCTTCGATTCCCTTAGGATCGTAAGTTTTTGCAAGTTCTTTGCTCATAATGTCCTCCTAATTATATATCTGAAACTAAAGTATCTACGGATTACTCCGTTATAAAGCAGTCACCCTGACAACCAAACAAATAAGCATACTGACTTCGCTTTCCGCATCCAGCCAGATAACTGTGTCATAAACTTATTCGATAAAAAACGCCCCTCACACGCATTATACGTGCAAAGGGCGACATAGATCGCGGTACCACCTTAGTTTGTCTCTCATTCCCTTAACGCGGGATACGTGAAAACCTACCATGCGCGTATATAACTCTGATATGATTCATACACACTCACTTCAGCCTCCCGGCTCCAAAGCTACCTTCAGCACTTCTGTTCCCGGGAAACCTTCCAGCTTATAAGCTTCCCTCTCTGTGGGGCATTACCGCCTACTCCTCTTTTTCACAGCCTTTTTCTGGATTCTACTATAATGAAAAAAGGCTTTCTTGTCAAGAATGTTTCTCCGAATTTCACAAATTTATCTGGTGTCATACGTATATTTTTCCCGCATTGTCGAACAAAATTTTATCAATAATATCCTTTGCATTATTTACGGAAAGATATCCGTCCTCTATTTTTTCTCTCAGAACACTACACAGTGAAAAACGGAATGCAAGAAGGGAGCCATAACTTTCCTCTACTGTCCACGTATCACATCCCCAGCAGATTTTATCAATCTGGGACATCTCGATCAACTGATGCATTACACGTTTTGATGCGGTGTAGGATAAGATTGGAAGCCAGGTCAGATCCGGATACAGATTCGGATATCCGTCTACTATGGAAAAGAGATCATCTACCCATGGAAAGCCGCAATGCAACAGTACGAACTTTGTTTCCGGATTATTTTTTATCACATTGTTCAATTGCAGTATATTCGTATCTATGACTTGCCCCATTCCTGTATGACATTGTAATGGAAGTGACACTTCCGCCGCAATTTCACATATTTTCCAGAATAAATAGTCCTGAAAACATCTGATATCCTCCTGGGTTATATCCGACTCTTTTAAACGAAATACCCGTTCAGCCTGCTCCCGCGTCACTTTTTCAAAATGAAGACTGCGCTCATAGGCCATCGCTATTTTTAAGGCCACACAGCCCTCACTCTTTTTTGTATGATCCACTTTCTGACCCACTCCACATAATCCTGTAAATTGTCCGGCAGCTCACCGAAGTTCTCTTCCAGTGATACACCGTCATGATTGCGAAGTCCTTTTTTATAGCCCAAAAAGAACAGATCCAGTCGAAAAGCAGGCGTAAACAGTTCCGGTCTTCCATTGTCAGAGCCCGGATTCCAGTAGGTATCTACGATTACTTTTTGATACTTACACTTATTTTTCAGCACATCCATGTAAAAGTCGGGATTTTGATGCGCTTTTCTGATCTGATCTGAAATCTGATTCCAGTTCTGAGCTGTGATCGGCTCCGATATTCCATACAACTCCCCGATTGCCTTTTGAAGCCAGACAAAATAAGATTTATATCGTGTTTTTTCCAGATATGCAGTTCTGCTTTCTGCTGTTGTCCCCGGAGTTACCTGCTGCCATTGTAAATACGTATTATTTATCAGCTTATCCAGATCAAAATCCACCATCGCCTGTTCCGGCAGATGATGTGAATGCGTGTTCCTGATTTTATGATCGGATATATAGCTCATTAATTCCTGCTCTATCTGATTTGCTGTTCCCATGATAATATTCCCCTTTCTTCCTCTTATCCATTCTATCCGTTTGACTACATATTTAAAAACCACAGAAAAACAATTTCTTCTTTTCCGCAATAAAGCGACAAATCGTTTATTCCACACTTTTCAGGGATTCTACCATGTCAATCTTCTTTAATTTCTGATGCATAAACAGATTTACAATCATGGAGAATCCAATTGTCAGCAGTCCGCAGTACAGGAAACTGACAGGATTAATATTTCTTCCGAACATGACCGCATCCACTTCCACAGTACGGATAATATATCTGTGCAAAAAGATTCCGAATACAGCCCCTGCCAGCACGCCGATGAGGGTAAGGATAACGTTCTCCCTGTATACATAGGCAGAAACTTCATTATCATAGAATCCCAGTACCTTCAGGGTTGCCAGTTCTCTCTGGCGTTCCGTAATATTGACATTGTTCAGATTATACAGGACTACGAAAGCAAGCATTCCCGCAGAAATGATCAGCACTATGATTACCGTATCCAATGCTCCAAGCATTCTGTGAAGCTGAGCCTCCAGACTGCTGGTATAGCTGATGCTTAATGCAGCCGGGTGCTTCAGGATCTCATTTCCCACCTCAGATTCTGATTCTTTGTACTCCTCTTTTACCGTGAAAACAGTTGCAGAATAGTTCGGCTTCTCCCCGAAGGTCTGTTCATAGACATTTCCTGTCATATAAATATAATGTCCCATGTAATTCTCTGTCACTGCTGCGATCTTTGTCTCATAATTTTTTCCCCATCCTTTGTGATGGTCATGGTATCCCCGACTTTCAGTCCTGTCAGAGTTGCCGTCTTCTCACTGATCACTGTACCTGCTTCCGTCAGCTTATATTTCTCTTTTGTCTTTCTGTCCTGAAGAGTTACATCCTTATTAAAGGTCTCAAGATTCTCAGGCACATACACATATACGCTGATATTGGATTTATTTCTGGGAACACTCATCTTGGTAAACTGCACATGGGTATATCTCTCGATCTGGCTGTCATTCTTCAAAAATTCATCCAGCTCCTGTCTCTCCTTATCCGTTGCATCCTCATCATCAATGATCGTTCCTGTATAATGCTGAAGCTCCTGATACTGCCGTCTGGCAATATCCATAATGGAATCCCTGAGTCCAAAACCTACCAGCATTAGCGCCATACTTCCCGAAATACCGAAAATCGTCATAAAGAAACGTTTTTTATATCGGAAAAGGTTTCTCAGAGTAGATTTCCATGTAAAATTCAAGTGCTTCCAGAAAAGCGGGATCCGTTCCAGCAGGATTCTCTTACCCTCTTTGGGAGCAGGAGGACGCATCAGTGATGCCGGAGTTTCCGCCAGTGCCCTGTAACAGGAGAAAATGGTGGCTCCGACAGTACACACAGTTGCCGCACCTGCTGCTATCATTGCAAATTTAAATTCATAACGGATCTGGATATTGTTCATCATTCCCTTGTACATAATGCCATACCCGTTAATAATAACCAAAGGCAGGATCTTCTCTCCGATCAGTATTCCCAGAATACTGCCTCCCACTGTGGCAAGAAAGGCATACAGCAGATATTTGGATGCAATCGCATACTTGCCATATCCCAACGCCTTCATTGTACCGATCTGGGTTCTCTGTTCCTCCACCATTCGTGTCATGGTAGTCAGACTTACCAGTGCAGCCACCAGGAAAAAGATAACAGGGAAAACCTGTCCGATACTTCTTATTCTGTCTGCATTATCCCCATAATCTGAATATTCCGGCAGATCATTGCGGTCCGTTACCATCCATTCCGGCATACTGATATCATCGATCTCATCCTGAGCATCCTGAATCTTCTTCTCACCGTCTGCGATCTCTTTCTCTGCATCCTTCTTGCCGTCTTCGTATTCCTTTTTACCTTCTTCCAGATCTTTCTCAGCTTTTTTGATGTCCTTTCTGGAATCCTTCAGCTTCTGCTCGTTCTCTGAGATTTCCTTCTCTCCATCCCTCAGCTTCTGTTCATTGTCGGCAATCTCTTTCTCGCCGGAAGCAAGCTTCCCTTCATTCTCCCGGATCTGTGCTTCTCCCGAAGCAAGTTCTGCCTCCTTCTCCTCTAACTGCGCCTGGCTGGAATTTAGTTTTGCTTTTGCAGCATCGATCTGTTCCTGTGCTGACTCAAGCTGGGCTTCTTTTTCCTGAATCTCTTTTCTGGCTGGTTCCAGCTTCTTCTCCTGAGCCTTCACCTCTTTCCATCCTGCATCAATCTTTGCCTGGGCATCGGGAAATGCGGCCTCCTGCTGGTTCAGTTCTGCTTCCTTTGCATCAAGCTGGGCCAGTCCGCTCTCCACCTGGCTTAAACCACTCTCCAGTTCACTTCTTGCTGCTGCGATCTGATTTCTGGATGCTTCCAGCTGGGCTGCCTGACTGTCCACCTGCTCCTGATAAGCGGAAACCTGTGCTGCCAGAGCCGCCAGGTCTTCCTCGGAATATGTGCCTGAAGCTTGTGCCTGCTCATACTGTGCCTGCAATGCTGCAAGCTGACTTCTGGCACCCTCAAGCTGAGCCTCTCCTTCTGCAAGTCCGGCCTCCTGCTGCTCAATCTGCGCAAGTCCCTGATTGCAGCTTTCCTTTTTGGCATTTAAGTCCTGTCTGGTTGCTGCAATCTGCTCTCTGCCTGACTGAATCTGCGCCTTTCCATTGTCAAGTTCCTGCTGGCTCTGGGTAAGCTGCGTCTTTGCATCCGCAATCTGCTTCTCACCGGCGCTTAACTGATTCTTGCCATCCTCAAGCTGTGCTTTTCCATCATCAAGCTTTGCCTGGTTCTCTGAAACCTCCGCCCATCCTGCATTCAGCTGTTCCTTTGCAGATGCGATCTGTGCTCTGCCACTGGCAAGCTGCTCTTTCGCACTGGCAAGCTGGGATCTGCCATCCTCTAATTCCTTCTTTGCATCTGCAAGCCGGGCTTTTCCATCCTCCAGTTCCTTTTTTGCGTCTGCAAGCTTTTTCTTGCCATCCTTATATTCCTTCTTGCCGTCTTTTAACTTCTTTTTGCCGTCCTCCAGTTCCTGTCTGGCATCCGCAAGCTTCTCATTAGCTTCCTTCTTTCCGTCTTCAAGTTCCTGTCTGGCATCTGCAAGCTTGTCATTAGCTTCCTCTACAATCTCATCATATCTGACCTGACACCGTTCTGCCTCAATCCCCTCCACTTGCTCCTGCACTCTCTCTATCAGGGAATCATAAGCATCTGTATAGCTGATCAGATCCTGTGCCCCATGAGCCTGCACATAAATCTGCGTATACACTTCCTGGTCAAAATCCTCAGGGAGCACATAGGCAAATCCATTAACCTCACCGGAACCCAAAGTGGAATTTCCGCGATTATAGGATATGTAGAGAGGACTCTCTCCTAAACCCACAACTGTATAATCTGTCTTTTTCAACAGTTCGCTGTCTCCGCCCTCTTTCAGGGTAATCTGATCACCCACCTTATATCCATTGCTCTCAGCAAAAATACAGTCAAGGAAAATCTCTCCGCTTTTTTCCGGAGCTTTTCCCTCTGTCACTGAGATCCGATTCATGGTTTGATCCACAGCTTCCACATGAAGTACCTTCTGCTTCTCGCCTTCTCCACACATTACATCTGTACCATAGGCGCCCTCTGCATTCTCTACTCCGTCCACCTGCTTAATGGCAGCTACATCATCCTCCGTCAGTCCCAGAGTTCCCATTACTTTGATATCCATAAGATTGGTTTCATCATAATAGGCATCACCTGAGAAGCGCATATCCGGTGACGAGGCCTGTATCCCGGAGAAAAACGCAACTCCCAGAGCAACGATCATAAATATGGAAATAAATCTGGCTTTGCTCTTGCGTATCTCCATCCAGAAATCTTTATGCATTGCTTTCATATTCATCACCTACCATTCTATCTCCTCTATGGGTGTAGGATGGTCATTCATTGTCATCCTGGAAACCTTGCCGTTCTTGATCTTGATCACACGGTCTGCCATAGGTGTCAGCGCCGAGTTATGGGTAATGACGATCACTGTCATTCCACGCTCCCTGCACATATCCTGCAACAGCTTCAGGATTGCCTTACCAGTCTGGTAGTCCAGTGCACCTGTGGGCTCATCACACAGTAAGAGCTTGGGATTCTTCGCCAGTGCCCTGGCAATGGAAACTCTCTGCTGCTCACCACCGGAAAGCTGTGCCGGGAAATTGGTCAGTCTGTCCTTCAGTCCCACTTCCTCCAGAACCTCCTTGGCATCCAGCGGATTTTTACAGATCTGCAATGCCAGTTCTACGTTCTCCAGTGCTGTAAGATTAGGCACCAGATTATAGAACTGGAATACAAATCCAATATCATTTCTCCGATAACCGGTAAGCTGCCTGCTGTTATATCTGGCAATATTCCTTCCATCCACCAGAACTTCTCCGCTGGTAGCCTGATCCATACCCCCAAGAATGTTCAGCACTGTTGTCTTGCCCGCACCGCTGGGACCAACGATCACTACAAACTCTCCCTTGGCAATCTCAAAGCTGATCTCATCTACTGCAACGATTTTTACTTCCTTTGTTCCATATATCTTGGAAACCTTATCCAGTTTTACATATGCATCTGTCATCTCATTCATCCGCATTTCCCCTGTAATTTTATTTTGCTACACCGGTAATTTTATTTTGTTACAATTATTAACGATTCTTTTGACCCCGATTTATTTCCGTATGCATTTACAGGCAGGTCAAATTCTGACCTGCCTGGTAGTCTTAATGGTTATATTTATTGTAACACATTATACCTGTAATTAAAAATAAAATATTCATAAAAAATCCAGATACTTCAAAACCGCCTGATCATCTCAGGCGGTTCATCATTTTGACTATACACAGCACATGCCCCTTTCTTCTTAATTGTATGTACCAGAACATCTTATATCTTCTTTACCCGTTATTATTTTACAGTAAACTGATGCAGAAAATATAAAAAGGGAATAAACCTGCATCATCTGACCTCGAATCTTTATTTTTATTCTTACCTAATTTCCGCATGAAAGAAAAAATCATGCTCATATACACACTTATGGTTTACAAATCACCAAAGCAGCATCTTTATATAGTGAATTTGCAAATTCAAAAAATTTAAAGGAGACAAAAATTATGCCAGAAACATTAACTTTCAGTGTTGTAAACTGGAAAGAATCTGATGCAGAATGTACATTCACAGTCGTAAACTCAGGTTTTGGTTATACCACACAGTTGCAGAATAAATACTACCATACTTCCTTTGGATTATTTATTCTGACAAACAACACCTTCTTTTTTGATATATATATGCAGAAAAAAATAAATTTCTGGTCTAAATCACTTTTCTACTTCACAACTACTTTCTTTACCTCTGACCATTTCGTATAATTTTTTGCATATCCTTTTACATAAGCACGTCCTGTAAGATAATAAACTCCAGGTTTTACATTTTTAAAAATGACTGTAGTTTTCGTCTGATTTTTCTTAGTATAAGCATAACCGCTGACATATGTATAACTTCCATCTTCGGATTGAGATACTTTCTTTGCCAGTACCCAGTCCGTTCCGTCACAGGCTTTTGGTACAGTAAACTTCACCGTTACTTTTCTTTTTGTTCCCTGTCTGGAAACCTTTGCCGATTTAACAGCTGGTTTTCCTGTTACAAGGCTTGTCTTTACCGTTACTTTTTGAACTTCCGCCCACTTACTCAGTACTTTTTTATTTGATCCATCCAGATATTTATAGCCATGTACACCAATATACCAGTTTCCTTTCGGTACTCCTTTTAGAATGAGTTCCTTGCTGTTTCCTGAATATTTGCATTGTACCTTTATATAATCTGATGGCTCATCCCCGTCTTTACTTCTGGCAGCAACAACATCATAACCATCCAGTTCTTCTGTATTACTGCCAAGGATAATTTTAACGTCATTTTTCTTCACCTGTAGTTTTTGAACCACAGGTGCATTTGGTGTCTTTATATTTACCTTTAACAGAAATCCTTCAGACCATTCACCATATTTCTCCGTATGACCACTTTCCTCTTTATATGCCCTGCAATAGAGATAATGCGTCCCTTCAGGAATATATTTCAGTTTAGGATAATGATTCAGTTCAGATTTTGCGACCTTCACCTGTGCGATATAATTTTCTTTTTCCAGTTCCTTTTGAGATTCTGCTGCTACAAAAAAATATCCGTCTGCTTCATTAGAAGTATCTCTTAAAGAAAGTTCTGCATAATTCGTGATCACTCTGGTCCATGTCGAATCAATCACCGGTCTGTTCAACCCCTTGTACGCATCCACCTGTACCTTTATCTTTACAGACGTATCCAGCTCTTCATTGTTTTCACCTTCACGCAGTTCCAATTGTCCGTTAACTGTGAAACTTTGAGACGCCGTATTTTCGGGTTATATGCACAATTCTCCACATCCCATTTTACATCGGCAGAAAATGTCGTTTTTCTCCATCCACTTCAGCACCATAGACTTTAAGAACCGATGGCAAATGTAAAGCATCAGCAGTTTTTCTACGCCATTGGTAATTCCGGTCACAGGTTCAATGGTATCCACCAGTCCCTGAAATGTCCTTGAATCTACTCTGAAAGAATCCCAAATCTTCTTTGTTATAGTCTCTCCTGTCGCTGTTTTCGCAGTCACTGTCACTCCAAGATCATGTTCTCCAACTGGCAGTCCCATCTGCGGACAAAGGCTCAGTTCTGTACTCTCTCCAGGTGCCAGACTGGTATTTCCGCATAATGATACACTACAGTCTTTGCTATAATCGAAAGACAGTTCCATATCCATGTCCGTAAAATTTTTTCAAAACATAAATTCTGGCTTCCGGAAGTGTCTTATATCCCCAGTGCATTATCGGGAAACTCTCGGAAGATTTTTCGGTAATTTCCAGACTCTTCTTTTCCGTTGGGTTCTTCTCTCTATTCATTGTGATATGAACCGGATATCTGCTTCCGTCATCTGCAAGGAAATCAAACGTTTCATCATATGTTCCGTATTCCTGCTTTGGCAGTACAAAAAAATCCAGAGTTTCTCCCGGCTTCAGCAGTCTTTTGGAATCCTGTTCCTCATAATCCTCTGACCACTTTGCCATCTGATCATCTACCTCAAAATTCTTAAGACCAGAAGCATCTACCCGGACTCTTGTTTCTTTTTTCCTGAATTTCTGACTTTCACATATTTCTCTACACGAAATTCCGGATCATAAAAATCACTTTCTGTAAGCTCTACATCCGTACCTGTTTCTATGCTTAACTCATAGTCTCTTTCAGAAGATTCACCAGACAGAGCCGAATCTGTTACTATGTCAGGAATATTTTCTGTTCCATCACTGAAAGATTCCCCTGTCGAAAAACTCTCCGCTCCCCATACGGTTAATGGAGCTGTACCCAGCATTACTGCTGACAAAAAAAGTGCTGTTATAACCTTGTATTCTTTCATCTCTTTTTCCTCCATTCAATAATATTTATTATCATAGTATATCACCATTTATATAAACCTCTGTAATTCTGGAATAAAATGTATTCTAATGGATATGAGTGTTTTGCCTGTATATTGAATTAATCTGTTTTCTTACCTGAATGACAAAAGCCCTCCCTACTGTGACATTCATTTTGTAGAGAGAGCTTCTATTTCTTTTTCCTATTTAATTTTTATTAAGAAGATTATCCTTAATCTCTTTCAGATCATTCTGAACCTGATTTAGAATTTGGAATTTTTCAGTCAAATTCTCAATCACTGTCTGGTAATTTTTTTCCCTTTCTTCCTGCTTTGCATCCCTTTGTTCATTGGATTTTACAATGTAAATCAAAAGAAAAACTGCCAGGACGGCCCAGATTCCCTGCGATATTGCAGTTTCCATAACCGTGGATTCCATATCTTCATACCTCCTTTCTCAGTAGTAAAACATTTCAGTTCCTCTGAGAAAGACAGAAAATCTCATAATTTGTCAACTCAATTCCTTTTAGAAGCTTATTTCTTCTGTTGTCAGACTTCGCTTCTTTATTTTTCTACAATAAATTCATATTTTTTCTATTTTCAGTTTCTGATTTAGTCACTTCTGACTACTTCCTCCAAAAAGGAGGTAGTTTCTTATGAAGTCATTATTACAGTTAATTCACGATTATCATTCTGGTGTCAAAAATGCAGGTGAAGAAATTCTTAAACGTATGGAACCTCTGATCAAAAGCTACGCTTCCCGCATCCACTGTATGGAACGGGACGATGCCACACAGGAATTGTATCTGACTCTGCTTAATACACTGCCTTACCTGAACGGCAAAAATTTTTCCGAAGGTGAATGTGTCAGATATATGCAGACCGCTATAGAAAATCGTTACAGAGCTTTATGCAGATACCATTTGTCAGAACCTGAAAGAGAAGACTTTGATACGTGTTCTCTTACTTTACAGGCAGATAATCCATTCGATGAAACTCTTTATGATATAACTACATATATCGAAAGCTTTCCTGTCCAAAGTATGGAATACAAAATTCTGTCTCTGTTTTTCTACCAGTATAAAACAGATTCCGAAATTGCATCAATTCTTCATGTCTCCCGTCAATACATTAATCGTCAGAAAAAGAAACTGTTAAAAACTTATTTTTTCAGACATCCTGATTAGAAAGGCTGTAAATGCCTTTTCTAATCCATGTTCAGCAACATCATTGCCATTCCAACTCCGGTTATTCCATTCATAAATGCAGGATTTAATGTCTCAGTAACCATAAGACTTCTCATATCTTGCAATTGTTCCTTCAGGTTCGAAAACTGCCTTTCGTATTTCTGTCTTAAATCATCATCCGGATTCTTCTCCAGATACTTTTTCATAATTAAAAGATTTCCTGTCATTCCATGGCACAGACATATTTTTTCTCACGCTCATTGTGAAATAATGTGGATACTGCCCGCAGGATATCCTTTTTAATCTGTTTATCATCTGGCAGAATATCCATTATCGACATACGGCTAAGTAAAATCCCAGGAGCACCATGGCACCATCCACGCATTGTCTTTCGTCCGTCCGGATCACGCAGATCTATCCAGTTTTTCAAGTCTTCTGAATATAAGATATCCTCATAGGAAAGCAACAATTTTATTTTTTTCAGATATTCCTGGTCATATGTCATTTTATAAAGTTCCACATACGCCATCAAAAAGCCACTGTTTCCATGAGAAAGTCCACTCAGCGGATATTTCAGATTTTTCAGTTTCCATCCATATCCCACTTCCATTCTCTGACCTTTTTTCCATAAATCTTTTTCAGTTTCTACCGCAGCTGTACAATATTCAATCTCTCCAGTTAATTGATAAAGTTTCATGGCAGCCACGATTGCGCCTGCATTTCCACTGAGATAATCCATATTTTCATCCTTTGGAAGCAGTTTAGCTACTATCTCAAAATGCTTCTGAGCATTCTTGATCCATTTTTCCTGACCTGTGATCTCATATAATATCAGATAAACATATACAATTGAACTCTCTCCATCGTAAAGTCCTGTTGCCAATGGTTCAGGTACTTCATTTTGTTCACATCGCAGATCTGTATATTTTTCTAATTTTTCAATAGCCAGTTTATAGATTTTTTCCACGTCTTGCCTGCATGACGAATCCTGATACCGGTCCAGATATTTTGCCAGAAACAAAACAATCCCCGCAATCCCATCATATAAATACATACCACATGGTTTCAGGCTCCAATATCCATTATCCCAGAAATGCAGTCCAGCCCATCCAATATCAGCTCCGTCAATTACAGCTGTTCTGCAAATCCACTCTGCAATTTGATGTATACAAGTATTTTCATCTGCCCATCGCGGATTTTTTTCGCCGATATACCCATGATTTAATAATCCCATAGACAATCGTATGTAATCACATTGTTGCTCCATATCCTGACAACTCAATTGCTTCATATGCTCTATCCATGATTCATAAGGTGTACATGGCAGATATCCCTGATATTCTTTTCCATTTCCATCAAAAATTGATCTGCTGTTTCCGTCAATTTCAAAATATGGAATATCCAGTTCCAGCAGGCTCTGTATTTCATAATCTCTTAATTCTTTCTGCAACTGGGTTTCCCCTTTTTATGCAATACCTGAAGAAGTTCCTCTCGTTGTTTCCGGTCCTTCATATAATCCGGATGGAACGACGCAAACAGATACATATAATATTGCTGCGTATGTCGCAAAATTACTCTGGATTTTCCCTGAAAAAAGTTTTCAGCATATTTCTGAGTTTCTGATTTTGCAGTATTTCTGTATAAGCCATCCGAAATCCCCTGATAATCTCTCCTGTATATTCTTCGGAATTAACCACCTCCCCATTTAACCTTACAATGCACTCTTTTATCTCAAATTCTACCTGTTCATATTCTATGTGAATATTTGATGTTTTATCATCTTTGACAACAGGCATCTTAAACGGAGTCCTTATCTTGCCATGCATATTTACAGCACTCATAAGAACTCTATTGTTTCCAGTTCCCCATGTGAGAACAGGAAGGATACCCGTGTTTAACACGGATGTCATAATTTTTTCTCTTATTTTGATTTCTGCTTTTTCTTCTGTACTACTTCCACTATTCTTTGTAATATAGCCGGGATATGTTTCCATATCTATAATCACCGGATGTTCTCCATACGCAACAATATTTTCTCCATGAAGATCTGTTGCTCCCAATGCATACCCGAGAAACAGATGGATGCCCAGCCTGAAATAATAACGCTCTATTTCTTCTTTTGTGTTACATGATTTATTCTCTATATTTTCTTCCCATCCATATGTCTGTCTGGATAAGCACCTCACCTCCCGACAGGATATTCCTGCTTTTTCGCATAAATATTTGTATAGTTGTTGATATTTTATGTCTTTGTCAAGGCTGTGAGGTTTGTAATACAATATACTGCCATTATCAAACTCAATCTTTGATACACTGCGACCATTTTTGTGTATATCTCCTTGATCCTTATTCAACATCTGAAATTCATTCATATTTTCATGAAATTTTTTACTTATCATATCCTTATCTATATTGATTTTTTCATTTATCTCATTTTGTAATATTACAAAATATTTTTCCTTTAATTTCTGAAGTCGACTTCCTTCCGCATAGCGTATTGCCAAATCACATTTATAAGACTCATTTTTCCAGAAATGTTTTATATAAAAGTTATATTCTTCGTGCACTGTAAAGCCATACAACTCATGGTTGCTTTTCTTTTCAGAAATATCCAAAATCAATATTCTAATACAAATATTTTCAAGCATTCATTATATGTCCACAACATGACAGACTAAGCAATACCGTTACAATTGATTTTTTTTCATTTTCAGCAACCCCTGCATTATCTATTACTTCTAATTTCTCTGCTTCTGCTAATTCATACTTTATATTTTCGTCCATTTTTATTCTCCTTCAATCATAATAACCGTTTGAAAAAACATTTCTGTATATTCAAACTCAATAATTCCATCATACTTTTTTACTATATACTTTACACTTTCCAATCCCCACCCATGACCTTTAGAATCATGTTTATCAGTCACAAATCTTTCTTTTTTCACTTTCGGCTTTTTACAGCTACTGTTCCATAGCTTTAATACAAGCATACTATTTATATTTTTTATGCTGAATTTAATCTCTTTCTTATTTGCACATTTTTCAACCGCCTCTATCGCATTGTCAAATAAATTTTCAAGCAAAATAATAATATCAATATCTTCCATAACGATATCTGTTACATCTGTTTCTATATGAAATTCTATATTCATATTATCCATTTTTCTTTTTTCTATTGAAATAACATTATCCAATACTGTTATGCCCGTCCAGTAATACCTCTCACTGAATTTATTTCTGCTTTTTTTATGATTTTCTGCGCTTCTGAGAAATTTCCCGTCCCTATACATTCTTCTATATAATCCATCATATGTCTCTCGTCATGTATCAGACATCTGTATTTTTTATAACTTTCGTTTAATTCCTCATACTGACTTGCTATAACATTATTCCTAACTTCCAGAATATTTTTCTCTGTATATATGCTCTTAGCCCAAAAACGTGCAAGAACAAATAATAATATTAATGCAATTCCCGATATAACTCCAAAACTAATTATCAATTCTCTGTTTTCTATGTATCCCCAGTTCATTGTTAATAAAAAATACAAAATACTACATTCGCTTAAAGCTACAAATAAAATCATTTTTTTACAGTCTGTCAGTAAATCCTTTAACCATTTCTCCACGCAAAAATTTTTTTGTATAATCAAAAAAAGTACATAGAATATTAAAAGATACACAACACCAGCATAAAAATGTACAGATTTACTAAAAAGAAAATTCTCAATTCTTCTATGTTTAATCATTCCTATAATGTAAATATACAAAATTTTTGCAAGTCCAATATTGACTAAATATAAAACTTCCCATAAATATGCTTGAATGAAATCGCACTTATAAAATAAAAGCAAGAAAAATGGAAGATACAAATTAGCTATTGCTATAATACCAAAAGAAACATAAGACACCCAATACTGCCACGTCAACATTATTGATATATATGAAAACAGAATTATTTTTTCGGTCTTCTTATTGATTCTGAAAAAATCTCTATATTTATATAAGATAGCATCTGATATCATGACTCCAGCATAAACAACTATAAAAAAAAATTTTTCATATATATATTCTTGTCCATATGCTCTATGCATAGTATATGTTGTCAAAATCAAGAGCGTTAAAAGTATCATTTTTGCCCATCTGTATTCTGAACTGGATTTCCGTTCTGGAAACATCCTACCAAACATCCACACCCCAACCCCAGTTTCCATAAACGTTGCCACCCCATATAATAATACCATCCACATATTTTAAATCTCCTTCCAGTAGTCTAAAATAGCCTTCCTGACATGCTTAAATCTCTCCCTTCCTACCGTAATAATATTACCGTTTCGCATATAAAGCTCTCTGCTCTTCATTTTCATCACATGTCTGATATTTGCAAGATAGCCTCTGTCCGCCACGATAAATTCTCTGGAACCCAATGCCTTTTCTACCGCTGACAGACTGTCTCTGACAGACGTTTCTCCGTTTCTGTGAACAATCACCGCACATTTTCCCTCTTTTTTTACATAGAAGATATCGGAATATGCTATTTTCTCCAATTCACTTCTTTTCTTTACAATATAGTATCTTTCCTCTTTCGCCAGCAAAATCGGAAGCAATGTTTCATAAGCAGCATTCAGTCCCTTCTCCATTGTATCTTTTGCAATATAACGATAAGTATTGACTTCATACGCCTCCACCGCATAATTCAGATGATTCGTAACATAAATAATCACCGGTTCCGGATATAATTTCCGGATTTCCTTTGCCACTTCAATTCCATTTTTTACTGGCATCTCTGCATCCAGAATGTAGATATCAAACTGTTCTTCGGTGAGGCCCAGCAGAAACCATTCCACGCTCTGATATGTTGCAATCTCAGATTCTGCCTGTCTGTTATAAAAATACTGTCTTGTAATCTGTTCTTCTTTTTCCAGATCTGCTTTCTCATCATCCAGTATTGCAATTCGTATCATTTCTTTGTTTCCTCCATGAACGTATAAAATCTGAATTTCCTTACATCATAAAAATAACTCTCCTCCCTGCCTACTACCAGTTCATAAATTTCCGCATCTTCTCCTGAAGTACAGTCGCTTCTGCAATATCGGTAAATATACCTTCCCGTCTGGTGCTCTTTTACTTTTTTAATAATATCCTCCACCAATTCTCCTATTGTCATAGGATTCTCCCTGGACGGCCTCCATCTCCCAATCATACTGCGAATCTGCGCTTTAGTCAGTTTCACTCTCTTTCCAGGTAAAGAATCTTTAGGGTAGAAATCAGCTATTGTCTGATCCAGTATACTTATTATATCACGTATTGTCTGATTTTGTTCATTAAGTGCAAATCCCATATTTACATACGCCTGCATATGCTGCTTTGCCAACAGAAGATACCTTTCTTCCCCTGACTCCTGATACCATTCCCACAAATAATCCAGACTTCTCTCTACAGTTTTTTTTACAGAAAGCCCATAATTTTGCAATGATTGGAGTGTAAACATCATAATATACATATTTTCTCTTTCTTCCGCTTTGTCCGTTCTGTCTGCATCTGTCATATTTTACTTTTCTCCTCCTCTAACACTTCAAATTTTACTAGTCGCACGTCATTTATGTCCTTATACATCTTTCTTCCAATCTGTTAAACTCAGATAAAGAAAGGAATTTTTTACCAATGAAGAAAAACACGATTGGAAAACGAATTGCAGAAGCCAGAATAAATCTGAATATCACACAGGAACAACTTGAAGAATTAAGTGGATTTTCCGTCAGCACGATCAGTCGCTTCGAAACAGGAAGGACGCAACCCAGCATTGAAAATCTGATAAAACTCTCAAAAGTTCTAAATGTAGGAATCGACTATTTCCTTTATGATCTTATTCCTCATAATGAAACAATTCAGAGTCCCACAGTCAAAGATGCCGTTACTGTTCTTTCGCAGATGAATGAAAGACAGGCTCAATATATGCTTGATATTATAAAGATTTATCAGGCTTCACATCAGGATTGATTTTATACTCTTTTTTCTTTTTATACAGTTTTTGTCCTCAAAAAGCACTTTTTTGTCCCTGAAAGGTTTAAATCACCTTCAAAAGTGCTTTTTTTGTTTCTATTTTTTTATTTTTCTACTCTTTCTGCTATGGTGTTGCAAATAACGCCATCTTTATAAAAACCAAAGAAAGAGGATGATGAAAATGACAAAAATTGAAAAAGCTGTAACATGGGCACTGGCCATCGCAAATGACAACACTCATGGATACGATCAGCAGTACAGATGGGGACCTGATTATGACTGTTCCTCCCTGATTATTTCTGCATGGCAGCAGGCTGGAGTTCCTGTAAAAACAAAGGGAGCTGCCTATACCGGAAATATGAAATCTGCGTTTCTTGCCTGTGGATTCACAGATGTCACTTCCAGAGTGAATCTCCGAACCGGAAACGGTATGAAACGCGGTGATGTGATCATTAATACTTTGCATCACACAGTAATGTATATTGGAAATGGCAGAATTGTAGCCGCAAGAATCAATGAGAACGGAAAAGTCAGCGGTGGAAAAACCGGAGATCAGACAGGCATGGAAATCATGGTCCAGGATTATTATTTTTATCAGTATGGATGGGACTGCGTTCTTCGCTATATGAAAGAAGATGCAACTACAGATATCAGTTCCCCATCGGCTCCAGCTGCTTCTTCTGAATCAGAAAATGTCCGCAAAGGTCAGACATATGCGAATCGTTTTACCTCTGCTCAGATTCCTGTCACCGGTCAGAGAGATACTGCCACAGTAAAAGCCGGTATCAAAGTCTTCCAGACAGCTCTGAACAAAGATTATGGTGCCGGTCTGGTGGTCGATGGTATCTTTGGTTTAAATACAGATAAAGCACTTGGAAAACATTATGTTACATCCGGAGAATGTCAGTATATGGTAACTGCTGCCGAAATCCTTCTTCTCTTACACGGTTACAATCCAAACGGCGTGGAGATTCCGGGGATTTTTGGATCGGGTCTTCTGACAGCAGTCAAAACATTTCAGAAAGCACAGGGATTAACTGTTTCCGGCACCTGCGACCGAAATACCTTCCTGAAACTGATCCGGTAAATAAGATTTAGAAACGATACGTCTTTTTACATTTAAAAAAATTTCTTCTATCTTAGTTTCCTGGTTTACAAATTCAGTTTTACTGACTCTTTATTAAGTGTAGCTGATAAACAACAGCACAAAAACATTAATCAAAGGAGGACACTTATATGTCTACAAATGCAAAAACCAGATACAACATTTCCAAAGTATTCGGACCGGCTGTTCCTGACAAGGGAAGTAAAGACTCAGATCCAAGTGCTGACAACATGGCAGGTATCGCTATCAATGGAAAAACTGCCTATTGCGCAAAAAGAAGCCAGACAAGTTCAAATATTTTTGTAATTGAAAATATTGCTTCCGCCAGCTTCGACGCACTTAATGGAAAAACACCTGTTTCTATTCCCTATGCTGTACATGGTATGACTTACCATAATAACTATCTCTATATGACCTGCTATAAAAACACAATTATCAAGATGCCGGTTTCTTCTATCGGTAAAATCGCAGCGGAATATACTGTTACAGAAGATGGCAATGGTTACATTCCTCAGTCTATTACTTATTATGGCACAGTTAACAATGAAGATCTGTTTATCGTAGGCGTTGAGAAGATGCAGAAAAATGGTGCATTCTTCTATATGATTGGCAGCCTTTCCAATGGAAATTTGTGGAAAAGAACGTTTTATGTAAATAACAGTGCCGGTTATGAACAGCCACAGGATATTTTTTATCACTCCAAATACGGTCTTTTGTGTCACAAACAAAAAACTGACGGTGCATTCACTATCTACAATATGCTTCTCTGCGCCAAAAATTCCTGATGAACTGAAGTTCTGTAGAAAATGGAAACACCTATTACCCAACAAGTGAATTCAAATTTAACGGAAACCGCAATTACAGCAAACTTGTTGTAAAATCCATCTATATTACTGATGATGGAACCTTGTATTTATCCACTAATGCAACTTCTGCTCCATCCGTCCTTGAAAAATATTCTAAAGATGCCATTTTACCGCGCGACCAATCCGGTTTTCAAAAAGATGGTATCCTGGAAATGACACTTTCCTGCAATGGTGATACAGAAATTCCTAATGCAGTGGGAACTTATAATAACTCTACCTACAGTTGCATCAATCCTGGGGCATTTACTCTTGATGGAAATACAGGGTATTGTTTTAAAACTCACACTACAAAAGATACTGTTCTTAGAGATAAAATCAGTATTCTTTTTAAGAGTTCTGATGTTTCTTCCCAAAATTTTTCAGAAGCATTCTCCCCAAGAAAATTATTTACAGAATTGGGACATTGTAATGGTATGGTTTTCGTAAATGGCTTCTTATATGTAGCAGCTTACGACAGGTATACTACTCCTGAGAGAAAACAGATTACAAAAATTAATCCTTCTACTGGAAAAATAGTAGAAACATATGAATGTGATTCTATGTTTGGTGGTATCGGATATTATGGAAATAACAAGTTTATTGTTCTAAACTATGAGCAACTTGCCGGAGAACCTGCATTTAGCCAGACACTGCACTTTTACATTGGCTCTTTCAAAAATGGAAGTTTTGATTCTGAAAAAGAGTTCACGGTCAACAATCCTTTTTATCTTAGTAAAGTAACTGTTCTGCAGGATATTCATTATGATATTAATCACGGATTATTTTTCATTACCCATCGTACTGATGTGGAAATTTCCAAAATTTATCGAATTAATCCTGACAAGATTACTAATGCATCTGTCAAAGAGCCTCTTATCCCTGACGAAGTTTTCATTCCAAATTCTTCAATTTCAGAAATTGAATCTGTTTGTATTGCTTCTTCCGGTATAATGTATATTGTTCAGAACAAGAGTACTTCTAAGCCGGATCTTGTAAGCAAAGTTTCTGGACTTACTTTTTCCAATTAAGCTAAGTCTCATCTAACCACAATACAGCCACCATATGTTCATCATATGGTGGCTGTTTTACTTATTTATCATTTTTTCACTAATACACAATACTTTTGGAATAATCATTGCTCCTGCTATATATTTTTTATTCTGATAGTCCATACGATAGCTCTTAATCCAATAAATATAAGTAGTGCCTTCTTTCAGATTTGTATCTGTAAAGCTCGTCACATCCCGCCTTTGATGTTTTTATGCAAACACCTTTCTTTCCATCTACCGAACGCCATACCTGATATCCTATTGCATAATCTGACTTTTTCCATTTAACAGTTAACTTTTTCCCTGCTTTCTTTGTCAGAGATGTAATCTTTGGCTGTACCGGGCAGAAAGTTGTTTTTACAGTATTTGATGGCTGGCTGTATATGATTGTTCCATCCTCATCTACAAAATATGCTTTGACTCTGAAAGTGATATTTTTCCCATAAAATTTACTATAATTCCATAGTTCAATATCTTTAGTATTAACTTCACTGCTTTTAATCGTAGAACAGTGAACATATTCTCCCTGTGCATTTTTTCTTTCTACCTCATATCCCTCTGCAAGATATGGCTGCGATATTTCCCATTTCAGTGTAACTCCATCCTTCTCTTTTTTGGTTACTCGAAGATTCGGTTTCACATCATTCAGGATATCCTGCGAGGTTGCAGATACCACCACTGGAATATTATGTTTTCTTGCAAATTTTTCCGCATAGGAACCCTTAGGGGTATAAATTACCAGAGAATTACATCCATCAAACGCATCATCCGCAATGTCATTTGTAGTATCCGGTATATATACTCTTTCCAGATTTTCACAGTCAAAAATGCTTTTGTTTCAATATATCTGTTCTGACTTCCCAGTTTCACAACTTTGATTTTTTCGCTCCCATAAAACGCTTTTCTTCCCACTCCTGTCACATTTGTATCTTTGACAAATACCGTCTCCAGTTCATCCTGCACATCCAGAATCCTTGTTCCCTCATGTTCTCTGCTGATACCTTCCATATCCCCTGTCATATTTGGATCATAACAAACATAAGTGACTCCACTTTCTTTAAATACATAATCTTCATCAAATAAACCAGCTACAAAATACTGCTTATTGCCTTTAAAATTGTTACTTTCTTCCCCCAGATATACACATACTTTGTTATCTGGATCAAATGCATCTCTTTCGATAAATTCTCCCCCGTCTATAAAGAGATTGTCAATACTAATATATACACATTCAGAAAGCTGTGGACAATTTCTGAAGGCATTCTTTTCTACCTTAATCACGCGATTTAACATAACTTTTCGCAAATGAATGCAGCCTTCAAATGCAGACTGTCTGATAATCATGGTTTCCTGGTCCCAGTCCCGGTTTACCCTGACATTTTTATCCGGTCACAGCCTGCAAATGCTTTTTCACCGATTTCGCTCACTATTTTTCCATTATATTGTTCCGGAATTATAACACTCTCCACATTGACACCTTTTACCAGATGATAGGTATCTGTTTCCGCATCATATTCATACTCCAAACCTTCGGTACCTGTCACCTCTTCACTTCCACTTTCCGTATCCGAACTCTGCGCCTCTGCCACTTCATTCTCCGTGTCATCCGTAAATGCAGAAGCCACATCTTCTTCTGTAAATTCATCGGTTTCCTCTGCTGACGTAACCCCGGATTCATCACTTTCCTGATTCTCCTGTGCATTACTATCTTCTTCCAGAGCAGTATCTCCCGTCAGAATTTTTTCCGGTTCTGCCACTTCCTGCACACTTTCCAGATTTCCATCTGAAAAATCCGCGGCATATACTGGTGTTCCTGCCGCTGTCACGGTAAGTGCCAGAAGCATTGCAAGCATTTTCTTATTCTTCATATACTCTTCCTCCATTTCTGTACAATTTCTTACTGTTATAGAAATATAAGAATATTACATCTTATTTTTTTAATATACCATATTTATTTCCATTTTCTGTAAATACGGTTTTAAAAAGCTCTTAATGTCCCTGAATTTTTCCACATATGCGTATATTACAAAAAGCCCTGTCCGGTATTCTGATGCCGCAGTTTTTTCAGCCGCAGCACCAGATTATCACCATCCAGAGCTTTTTCCTGTTTTATTGCTATTCCACACTCGTGAATTATATCCTCACATGACTGAAGTCACGTGCTTCCAGACGCTTTAGGCGTCAGACTAAATATCGGCGGATACGCCTGTAACTTAGGTTTGCGCAGATATGCGCTTTTTCCCATGCCAGATATGGCAGGTTCCCACATTACAGGTAGTCCGCTGTATATCTGCCTGCATCTATGCAGCCATTAAGAGTCCCATCTCAGAACTGAGTTCCCTTAGATCTGCATAAACACATGAGGTTCTACGCTTTACTGCAGGGACTTTTGCCTCCAGCAAAGACCTTTCCGTTGCCGGAAGGGGTTTTAAAAGTTCACGGATAAAATATCTGGCCCCGATATTATAAGAAGCTGACAGGTCACAGTTATATCTTTTTCCCGTCTGAAATGCGCAGAGGCTGTGTTTTCTCCAGTCACGCAGGACTATCCCTGATCCATCATACGCAAGCCTGCTGGTATTCCATGCACAGATCCTGGATATGCGCATCCTTCCTGTGTGCCTGATGTTCACACCGT
>ENA-OQOA01000199-OQOA01000199.1-human-gut-metagenome-genome-assembly--contig:-NODE-199-length-31313-cov-6.463670_pt1 | contig 31313 bp, 29 predicted proteins | sample MGYA00242633_ERZ504888 | MGnify/ENA primary metagenome ERZ504888 (study PRJEB26092, sample SAMD00036372) | human gut metagenome | host: Homo sapiens | study: EMG produced TPA metagenomics assembly of...
CCGCTTCTCTGTATCCCGCAACTGGTCTTTCAGGACAGGCAGCCGGTGTTCTCCTGCTGCTGGGCTTCCATGATCAAATCTATCAGCCGTTCGATGATTTCATCGCTAAAAATCACTTTAATAGCCGGTCTCCACCACGAACCGTTCCAGCGGCTCTTTGCGGATGGCTTTCACGGTCGCCCAGTGCGCCTTGCCGTGGCGTTTGGCGTTGCCGCACTTGTAGTAATAGTAGGTGTTTTCCCATGTGGCTTGTGCCGCTTTCGCCGCCCATCAGGGTGCCGCACTTGCCACAGAACAGCTTGGTCGTCAGCAGATAGCTCACATCCTCTTTTGCAGGCCGACCGTGGGCGATCTTGTTTTGCTCGAAACGCTGCTGCACCCGGTCGAACAAGTCTTTGTCAACAATGGCCGGAATGCCGCCCGGCGTCACGATGTCCTTGTAGCGGTATTCGCCGATGTAGCGGCGGTTGCGGAAGATCTGGAAGAAGCTGTTCTTCACGAACGGCTTCCCGGTGCGGGTACGCAGGCCGCGCTCGTTCAGGGAGGCGGCAATCTTCTCAGCCGGTTCGCCGTCGGCATACCGGGTGAAGATCTCCTGCACGATGGGAGCCGTCTCCGGGTCGATATGGTACAGCCTGTCCTCCTTGCCAATGGTGAAGCCCAGCGGAACGATACCGCCGTTGTACTTGCACTGGAGGGCATTTTCGCGCTCACCGCGCGCTACTTTCAGGGCAAGTTCGGCGGAATAGTATTCCGCCATGCCGATAAGCATACTCTCCACCATAATGCCTTCAGGCCCCTGCGAGATGGGTTCCATGGCAGACACCAGATGGACACCGTTCTTTTCCAGCTGGTACTTGTAGTTCACGGCATCGAAACGATTCCGGGTAAAGCGGTCAAGCTTCCAGACCAGAACCACATCGAAGATTTTCTTTGCGCTGTCCTTAATCATCCGCTGGAAGTCCGGGCGGTCATCTGTTTTGGCGGAGTAGGCACGGTCGATGTAGGTGCCGACCACGGTGATACCGTTCTTCTCGGCGTAGTCCTTGCAGTCGCGCAGCTGTCCTTCAATGGACGCTTCGCGCTGGCTGTCGGAAGAATAGCGGGCGTAGATTACAGCGGTCATGAAAGCCCTCCTTTATTTTGCTGAGAGAACATATAAAAAGACAACCATTGATTTCGTATAATATACCACAGGCAAGGAGAGAAAATCAAGTGGTATCAACTAGGCGTTTCATGTAATTTATTTCTTGCGCGAAATGCTATGGAAACTGGTTGTGGATTTTGGTATTCTAACAAAAAAGAAAGAGGTATCTATATGAAAAGAGTAATAGGAATACTTTTGGCAATTGTTTTAACAAGCTCCATGATATGTTCAACATTGTTTACCAGCTATGCTGAAGAACCATCATCGACATCGGTTTCATCATCTTCGTCACAAACCACCGACCCAACAAATCCGCCAGTTGAAGGTGATGCAATGACGGGTGATGGCGAAATTGCTTAATGATTGAAATCAATATTTAAATACTTTTTAGCTTCATTTCGTGTGATTTCCAGATCCTCCTTCCGTCCAATTAGTTTGCAGAGATAATAGGCTTGATAATAGGCTTCTGTGCTTTCGTCATCCATACCAAGAAAATGGCAACATTCAGCATATATTTCAAGGCAACCGGGGAGTGTTTGGTAGTGACCGTATTGGATGCATGCATCTCGACCTTCTTTAGCCAATTTCATTCCATCTTCGTAACGCCCACAAAGGTCTAAAGCTCTAGCATAGTTATAAAGAACTAGAAGCGTAATTTTTCCAGATGTTATAACTTCCTGATAGTGATTTCTCACATATTTTAATAGTTGATAGAATATATCAATAGCTTGGTCATTGCGCTTGAGATTCAAATAAATATTAGCAATTTGTATAATCGCTTTTATTTCATCGAAAGCGTATAGGCATTTGTTGATTTCTTCAATATTAAAGTCAGGAACCGTCAAATGAATGGCAGACATCAACATATCAATTTGCTCATCGTAAGTGTACCTTTTATCAAACGATCCAAGTAAAGCTTTGGACCTTAAAATGAATTGACGAGTCAAGTGATCATCAGAAACGGTAAGATTTTCTAACTGAGAAAGTTTTTCAAATCCCAGTGAAACATTTCGAGTCACACCACAAGCAATAATATCCTTTTTCAGTGCTTCGATTTCCAGCTCGTTTTTAGATTCTAAAACATAATAACGAGCCTCTGGCATTCCAAGTCTTTGTAAAAGGGCACTTATAACACTTTTACTTGGAGTTTGCTTTCCGTTTTCAATCCGAGACAGAGTGACTGGATCGCAGATGCCGCTACACACCTGCTCCTGAGTCAATTTCAACTCTTTTCGACGTTGCTTGATAAATGCTCCGATATAAATACAATTCATAAGAAATCCTTTTGATTTTGTGCGATACCTAACTATTTTATATAGTATATGGTTCATTTCGGAAAAGTCAATGGAAAATCATAATATAAATGGATTATTGATGCAAAATTCCCTAACGAACCACTTTTGCTGTCGTAAGTAAAGGTTAAGTGACTTTTACTTATAAATAATTAGCCAAAGGAGGGATAAAAATGAAGAAGGAATGGACTTCTCCGATGCTCCTGACTCGCGACGATAACACCAATTGCTAACGAGAAAGAGGGCTGCTGCTTTCTGCAGCAGTCCTCTTTCTTTTTGTGAGGAGATCAATATGGCAATTATTCGATATTTACATTTAGGGCTTACAGCTGCTTGTAACTTGAACTGCAAACACTGTTTCATAAAAGAAAAGAATCAAAAGAGCTTAGCTTCGAAAAAGCAATTGCTTTTATCGATGTATTGGAGAAGCAAGGCCTAACACATATCTACTATACCTATGGCGAACCGCTTTTTTATCATCGACTATTTGAATTTTCCAAGAATATCCGGCTCAAGGGGATTTATCAAGTTCTAATGACAAATGGAACACAAATAAATTATGAAGTTGCTCAAAAAATTGCAGCATCTGGGATAAATCGAGTGATGGTCAGTATAGACTCTTCCATAGAAAAAAAGCATGATATGAACCGAGGAAAGCAAGGGAGTTTTGGTCTAGCTGTACAAGCAATACAACTTCTCAAAGAACAAAAAGTAAATGTGGGGATTGCGTCAACCATAACAAAGCAAAACTATTTAGAACTGGCCGCAATAGAAAAGTTGGCTCAAGAAAATCAAATTCAGTATATCAGCTTTCTTGCTTGTCGAGAACAAAACAGAATTGCTTGCCCGCTTGAAAAGGAATACATAGACTTTGTTTTAAATTCAATAATCGAAAACAAGCAGTACACGTTTCATGATTTGCGTTTGATTCCATATATAAAAAGCTGGTATAAAAATAATAGAATAACAGAAAGGCAGTGTGCTGCTGCCATTTCTGCAAACTCATGTTGCGCCAATCAGACGCTCACACTTGCACCGAATGGTGATATATTCACCTGTGATTTAATAGACCATACTCCCATTGGCAATGTGTATAATATAGATCTTAATGATTTCTCACTTTCAGATATTTTAAGAAAACAAACATGAAAGGATGTAGCATTGTATGAAATATGATGTGTTGTTCGTACACCCCCAGAATTATGGAAATCTTCAAACATATTTAAAACTGCCATCGTTGGAATTGTGTCAAATTTCTGCAGTTTTGAATCAGAATGGTTATAGCAATAAACTCGTCGATTGCTTTATTGATGGACATGACATTCAGGAATTGGACAATATGCTTCCAATTGAGTCTCCTCGAATTGTCTTGATCTACTGTTCTGAATATAATCATATAAACGCACTTCATACAGCGTACTATCTTGCTCAAAGATATCCAAATGCATTGATTGGAATTTTAGGAATGATCGTCACCTTCATTCCTGAGTATCTTTTAAAAAGATATCCATTTATTGATTTTGTTTTGCTTGGTAATGCAGACTACGTAATCAAGGATATTTTGGAACGAGACAACAAGCTTTCTTGCTGCCAAGACATCAAAAATGTTTGTTATAAATGCGGTGGGAAAATCATCAACAATGGAATGAATTACAATTATTCATTGAATGATTTGCCGACTTCAAATCGAGAATTATATGATTTGAAAAAATATCATTTTCATAGTCCGGAAGCTATTGTGAGGTCGAGTAGAGGCTGTCCCAGTCATTGTGCATTTTGTAATAAAACAGCATATTCTCCATTGATGGTTGAGTCAATGAAAAACTTTTTTTCGGAGATTGACATATTAATAAAGAACGGATTTAATCAGTTTTTCTTTGCTGATGACACCTTTGCATTTACTTACTATCGTCTACTGGAGTTTTGCGATTATTATCGTAATCACAATTATTCTTTTAGATGGACATCAAACCTGAGATTGAATGATATTACAGATGAACTTATTTCTAAAATGAAAGAGAATGGAGCATATAGAGTCTTTATCGGAATCGAGACCTTGAATCATAAGTCATGTGAATTAGTTGATAAGACACAAAATATTCTTGACTTAGAATCAAGAATCGACATTTTGAAAAAGCACAAAATGGAATTTCACGCATCACTTATTGTTGGTAATCCCGGTGATACGATTGAAGACTTGGAGCATACCAGCAAATTTATTAGAAAGATACAGCCTACATTAGCAACCTTTAATACGATTAAGGTCTATCCGGGAACACCCTTGTACGATAACCCTGACCAATATGGTATCTTAGCAGAAGACATGATGTGGTTTGAAAATCCAGATTGGAACAAGCGGCCAATGATTTATACTAAAGATCTCTCTCCTGAGCAAATAGCGTTTTATTCAAAAAGATGATGGTGGATATGCTTATATGACAGTATGCCTATACGGAAGAGGAGCAGATTTAGATAAAGTCAATAAGTATCTGAGCTTTTCGCCATTCGATATTATTTTAATCTCAGAATATGTTGATGATATGAAACTTCCGGACTGTGAATGCTATTATATTGCCAAATCGGAGATTAAGAATACAAAATCGATAATATTGCAGATATCAAGAAAAAGACATCTGCAATATACGTCAGTTGTTCTATGCAAAGATATTCTTTTGGACTCTAAACTATCAAAAATAATATTTGAATGCTCTGTAAAAAACATAACATTTGTGCTTAATATTAATCGTATGTTCGATTTACATTATTTGGATGATTGCAGGAAGAATATCAGTACGGAAACTCATCAGATTATCGAAGTGTTCTCGGGAAGAAAACTACCCCAATACCATTGGCTATTTGCGGTTTTACCGAGTGTTCTTTATTTGGATGATGATGTGCTTAGTGCGCAACTATCCTGCGATAAGAGTTGTGCAAAAATAAAAACGCCAAATTATGAATTTGAAATTCACATATGTGATGATTCAAGTTTGGCAGATACTATTGTGCAAATCAATGGAACAAAAATCTGTGAGATAAATTATTATAGTGCTATCATCAATACATTTGATCCGGCTTATGATAAGTTGAAGAGAAAAAAGACGATAAGATGTTTTATGGAATTAATGGAGAGCTTTTATAATGAACAAAAAGAAATGTCGAGCTGAAATTTGTTTGGCAACTATTTTTTCTACTCAAGCGTTATTTACGCCTGTGAAGACTTTATTTTTACTCCATTTTATGATGCAAACTCAGGATATTTCTTTTTTGAAGTTTGTTTTCACATTTGCTTCGTTTGTCTTTGAACTTCCAAGTGGATATTTTTCTGATAAAGTCGGAAACAAAATTTGTTTGGTATGTTCTAGATTTTTAATGATTATGTCGTTGCTTGCCTATTGTATGTTCCCATACTTTTGGGGATTTGTTGCAGCTAATTTAATATTGGGAATTGCAAATGCGTGGGAAAGCGGTGCGGTTGACTCGTATTTTTTGATTTTGTGCAAACAGTTTGAGGTTGAATACAGTTCGTTGAAAATAACAATAAAGAAGATTTCTTACTTATTCAACTTTACATTGATGGCCATTAGTACGCTACTCTACTCGATCAATCCTTTTCTTCCTTTTTGGGGAACAATTATTCTTATGACGATTTCGCTTACTATTATCATAGGAATGCCTAAGGAGATGGAATCCACTCGAGCCAACAAAGCTTTATCATCAAATTTCACCCAAAACAGTAAAGTTGTTCTTGGTAAAATTGTTCATAACAAGTGCCTTCTCTGGAAAATGCTTTATACCATAACTTGTACAGCCATTTATATTTTGAACTTTGAATACTATACTGTTGTTTTTCAGAAAGCAGGCATTGGTGAAAAAATCATTGGACCGATTTATTCCACGTTTATGATTATAAATGCACTCGGAATACTTGTTTATCAAAAAATAATTTTCTCGTCTTGAAAAAGCTTCTTCTTATAGTAGCACCATTTAGTTTTGTAATGTTGATAAGTTACAAAGTTCCGCTAGTTCTATTGGCAATATTCATTCAACAGATGAGCTTTTCCTACTATAATTGTGATCTCGATATTTTCATCATAAACAGTATTGACGATTTAACAACAAGTTCTTATTATCAGTCAATGATTAGCTTTGTGAATATTATATATCGGATGATTATAACGTTAATAATTACGGCTTCATTTAAGAACCTGTCATTTAATGCCAATTATATCGGTTTTACAATTATTCTTTTTATTGCATATATGATTGATCATGTGCTTCAGAGAAGGCTCAAAAATGGACATTGAAGAACTATATCGGTGTGTTTTTAATAATGTTTCAAAAAATCAATATGACAAAGCGTTTGAAATTGCTTTGTCTGCATATCAAAGTTATACATTGAATGAATTGGATGAGTTCTTTAGAAAATCTCCACCAGTGTATAATATGGTTGGTATTTCAGGGAGTGGAGGCTCTAATATAGCCAAGCCAAACATTGGAACGTTGACGGCATATCATTTGGCAAAAATATTTCAAGTTGAAAATTTTAATATTTCTATTGTTAAATTTGGAAACAGAAAACGGACTTCAGTAAGTGGATCGGTAGATTTTGGAGAAACAATCAATAGCATTCCATTCAAGTTGGTTGATGACAGCTGTTTTAATAAAACTATATCATATTTGACGTTCAATGAAAGTATTCACAAATATATTGATGAACATTACGTTGTCTCAATCCCGACAAGTAAGAGATTGGTTTTTTGCAAAAGCAAAGTAGAGGCTGATCATATTTTGATGCGTGATTCCAATAACATTGAAGTGGAAGTGATTTATAGTTGTCTGAACGGAAAACCTTTTGATGAAATAATTCCAGAACACTATGTTATTTGCCGTGAAAATGGAACGGTTTCGAAATCCTTTCCCCAATACACCGATAAAGACTATGAGATTACTTCCTCTGATGTGACTGATTTAAATCAAAGGCTGCTAAATTCAAAAGATTTCTCGGAACCATGGGGAAGATGCTTGAAATATTCGATTGCAGAAGCGATTTCTTTTTTTGTGACAAAAAAATTGAGGACGCTTTTGATATTATTCATAAATATTCCGAACACACTTAATATGAAGCAAGGAGCATAAGATGTACAGATTATCTCAAGATGTAATTGTAAAACAACGTGGTGGAATTTACTTTGGACTGAATATGAAGACGGGAACAACTTACGAAATGAATGAGTCACAATTTGATATTGTATCTTTTTTCAAAAACGACTATCATTCAAAGGATGAGCTGCTTACGTATTTGACCTCGATTTATGATGTGACGTCCAAAGAGATAGAGGCAGAAGTCGATTTTACGTTAAATGAGTCTGTGAGTGTTGGCTTACTAATTGAGAAAATCGCTAACTGATTTTTTATACATCAAGGAGTGATTTCCAAAGTTTTGATGTATTCATTATCCGAAATCGTTGACATTAGCTGATGTTTATGCTATCATTCCCAACAAATCCACAGAGATTTCTGTAAAGAAACGATTCTGTGCGGTTTTATTTCCTGCGAAGATTTACCGCCCCGCAACACACCCGATTCATTTTGCCGCCGATTCACCCCGACAAAATCATCGCTGCGCTGCGTGGGCGGTATTTTTCTTTTGTGGGGAACGTACCTTGAAAATTTCATGAGCCGTCCGAACGTGATACCGGCTTTCCAGCCCACGCCGCTGCAAAACAGGGGCAGGAACTTCGTTCGGCGTGAACGGCGATTATCATATACGAGCAGTGACCCTTTACTTATTTTTGCGTCTTAACAATTCGGAAACAACTCTCAAAAACGTGTTTTGAGCGAAGCGGTAGAGGGCAAGAACCGTCCCGTGGCCACAAATTTTCAATTCTTGAAAATTTCCTGTCCATCCGGGACTTCACTTCTTCAATGCATCTGCATTTCCGAAGTGATCTTGTTGGGGCGTGCCTGCCCCAAACCCTGCTCATATTCGCACCTTGCGGTGCGAAGGAACGGCGTGTCGTGCTTACATAACTTCACCGAGGAGTTATCGAACAGACAGGAGGTACAATGACCAAAACGAATGTTCAATCGACCCCTAGCAATTCCCAGCACCACGACACGCCGAACAACAAAACGCACATCATCAAGTTCCGCGTGACGGAATCTGAAAAGATGGAACTCCAATGCACAGCAAAACTCCTTCATCTCTCCCTGTCCACCCTCATCCGCCGTGCACTGCACAATGCGAAGATTGAGCACACTGTTGTCGTTGCTGGCGGCGGAGAAGAAACCCTGACCGCTGTTTCCACCCTGCTTGCCCAGTGCAGCAGGGTGGGCGGCAACCTGAACCAACTCGCACGACACTTTAACTCTGGCGGAGCAGACACCGAACAGCTCCGGGCGAAACTCCTTGACGAACTTGCAGACCTGACTGCATTCCGGCTCCACGCCGAGAAAGTTCTGGGTGAACTGTATGGCAACGCTCAAGCATATCGCCTCTAAGAACTCGGCCTACACCGCCATCGAAGCGTACCTCGTTTACCAGCACGATGCGTTCACCGGGAAGCAACTTTTGGACGAACATGGCAGACCCATGCTGCGAGAATCGTACATTCTGGACACCCTTGAGTGTGGCGATTTCTCGTTTGCAACTGCCTGTCTGCTGGCAAACCGCAAGTACGGCAAGAACAACCACCCGGATGATATCAAGAGTCACCAGTATATCATCAGCTTCGATCCACGGGATACAGCCGACAACGGCTTGACCATGGAAAAAGCACAGGCTCTCGGCCTGAACTTCTGCAAAGAAAACTTCCCCGGTCATCCTGCCATCATCTGCACTCACCCGGATGGGCACAACCATTCGGGAAACATCCACGTCCACATCGTGATTGGCAGTATCCGAACACGAGAAGTGGAATACAAGCCTTATATGCAGAAGCCCCGCGACTGGCGTGAGGGCATGAAGCATTCCAGCACCGCCCAGACCATGCGGCACCTGCGTGTCGAGGTCATGAAAATGTGCCAGAAAGCAAAGTTGCACCAGATCAATCTGCTGGAAGCACAGGGCGACCATATTTCCGAGCAGGAATACTGGGCGCGGCGGCGTGGGCAGAAACGTCTTGACCATGCTAACGCCAGACTGATTGCTGAAGGGCAACAGCCCAAGCAGACCGTCTACCAGACGGAACTGGAAACGCTGCGCAGGCAAATCAATTCCGTGCTGAAGAAAGCCACCACCTTCGAGGAATTTTCTGTATTGCTCATGCAGGAACACGGCGTTGCCGTGAAAGAGAGCCGAGGGCGATTAAGCTACCGCCCGCCGAACCGGCTAAAGTTTATCACCGCCAAGAAACTGAGCAAGAAGTTTGAAAAAGAGCAGGTGCTCGCCGCACTCGCTCAGAACATTCGGCTTGCTCCGACCATTCAGCCCGTTGCTACAGAAAAGCCCGATAAGATTCAGAAGCTGGTCGATATTCAGGCGAAGCTGAAGCAAGGCAAGGGCATCGGCTACGAGCGTTGGGCGAAGAAGCACAACCTCAAAGCGATGTCCCAGACCTTGATTCTCTTGCGGGAGAAAGGTTTACTGGACGAGGCTGCACTCGACCAGAGAATCACAGAACTTGACACCAAGTTCCATGAATCGCTGGCCGTGGTGAAAGACCTCGAAACCCGTATGGCAGAAAACAAGAACCTGCGCAGTCACGCTACTGCCTACAAGCAGTACCGCACGATTGCACAGAAGCTGAAAACTGCCAAATCCACCGCAGCCTTTGAAGAACAGCACCGTGCAGAACTGACAGCGTACCGGGCGGCAGTGGCCTATCTCAAGGCGAACAACATTACCAAGCTGCCCAGTCCGAACAAGCTGGAAGCGGAATACTGTGCACTTGCTTCTGAAAAGGCGCAGTTCTATGAGCAGTACAAGGAAACCAAGACGGAGCTGCTCAAACTGAAAGACGCGAAACAGAATGTTGCACTGTTCTTCCGGGAGGACGAACGGACGCAGCATCACGAGAGATAAGGAGTTGTGCGTATGATCAATCTGAAAATCGACCCGGAGTTCCAGAATCAGATTCCGCCGCTGACGGACGATGAGTACAGGCAGCTGGAAGAAAATATCCTCAAGGAAGGCAAGCTGCTCTCTCCTTTAATCGTCTGGAACAACACCCTTGTTGACGGACACAATCGTTATGCCATCCTCCAGAAGCACCCGGAGATTTATTTTTCCACCATGCCGCTCCCGTTTGAAAGCAGAGAAGAAGTTCTAGCATGGATCTGCAAGAATCAGCTGGGACGGCGTAACCTCACGCCGGAGCAGAAGCTGTTCCTCATCGGCAAGCAGTACGAAGCGGAACGTGCGGAACATGGCTGTACTCGTGACGATGTCCAGCGCACAAACGGTCAGTTTAGCCGGAGTTCCCAAAATGGGAACTCCGGTGAGAGCGTTAAAACGTGTGAGCGTATCGCCAAGGAAAACGGTGTCAGTAAAAACACGGTTCTTCGTGCCTCGAAGTATATGAAAGGCGTGGAGATTGCGGAAGAACTGATGCCGGGTCTGAAGCAAAGCATCCTGTCCGGGCAGACGAAAGTCTCCAAAGCAGATATGCATAGCCTTGCCAATGCGAACTACAATGACCGCAGGCAGACCTTGCAGGACATCCTGCACCCGGAACAGAAAGTCGAACCGCAGCCAGATGCAGATGGGGTTATCCGGGAACCGGGAAAGGTTCCCGTAATGCCGTTCCAGAAAATCGAATCGGTTTACGACAGCGATGCTTACCCGAAAGACCTGCGGTACAAGTATGTAGCACTGGAGGATGTGACTACTCGTTTCCGCATCGCATTCAACTATCAGCTGGAGCAGATGCCAGACACGGCACAGCGGGAAGTCATTCTCGAAATCATCCACAAGCACAAGGAGTACCTTGCTTCTCTGGAATCTGCACTCGCAGAGGACGAGCAGACAGCATAATAACAGGTACATTATATGCTGTTAACGGAAGTCCAAAGGAGTGTGCGTTTGAACAAAAAGAAAAAGTCCACAAACATTTCCCCGTATCCCGATGAAGCCATTGAACGTCTGGCACGGGCATTCTACTCGGCGATTCTTGCCTGCTGGAACAGCGAGGAAGGTCAGCGGGAGTTTGCTGCGTGGCAGACGGAACAGGCTCATCACGCAAACAAGAAAAACAGGAAGTTCCCGCTGGGGAACTCCCTGCCTTACTTATCGTGTGTGGATTTTTGCAGGGTGCGTCCGGGTGGACGCACCCTCTTATTATAGTATAATTCTGATAACTATGTACTCCTAGAGTTACACGAAAATTTCTTATGCTATAATTTGTTGATGCTTCTATTCGACGATAATCTTATTCTCAATGCATTTTCCTGATTTTGGGTTCAAAGAAAAAACATTAAAAATTGATTTGTTTAGAATTGATAGCCAATTTATATATGATCACCTATTGTTGGCCATTGAATTCTCTTGTCCTTAAATGTATAATGCCGCATATATGTGTTAAATGCTGCACCACGCGCTATACCATATTGCCCACCTTTTCCAAGAACAATTTTACAGTTACTTCCAGAGAAAGAAAGTGTGTGACTGCTTTTTAGAGCTTCTATATCTCCACGAAGTTCTTCTATGTTATCAAATATTCTTCCACTTAAAATCAAAACATCCGGATTAAAAATGTTTATGATAACATTTAATAAATAGCCCAGATACTGTGTCAACTTTTTATATTTTTCTTGAGATAAACTTTTTAATTTCTTAGTGGTTGAATTTTCGCGGTAGTCTCTAATAGTCGAAGCATCGAAAACATTTTTTCGAATAAGCCACTCGATACATTTTTGATGACAAAATGGACAAACGTCATGATCGTCTTTTCCAAATTCTGTAAGATCGTCTGATATACTGATATGTCCAATCTCGCCAAATGAATTTGTGGAACCTGTGATTAGCGTCCCATTAATGCAACCGCCTAAGCTTATACCTGTCCCCATATACAAGCAAAGGACATTCTCTTTGAAAGCAACACTATTTTCACTTTGGTCACTGTAAAGGAGTTCTTTTTCATTTATAAAATTAGCTTTAGCATTATGCTCTATATAAATTGGAATCGCGTATTCTTTTAACCTGTCATAAAGTCCATGCTTTAAGATTCCGCGAAGTTCTTTTCCGTTTAAGCTTGGAATATTAGGACATGCTATAATCTGTTCTTTTTGCGGTTCAACTACTCCCGGAAAAGCCAAACCAATTCCGAGCAATTTTTGCGATGCATCTCCTAGAGTGAGATATGCTTCAATTATTTCCGTAATAATATCAGCAATCACATCCTGTGCGGAAGATGATTCAAAACAAAAATATAAACTATCTGCTGACATTGTTCGCTCTTTTGCCACTTGGTAATCACTACTTTTGCGTATAAGAGACTCTACTCTACTATCAGGAATACTTTTTACCAAAGCTCGAATGCCACTATAAGATAATACTTGAAACTGTGAGTCGCAAAAAACTGCTTTGATTTCCCTCGTTCCAATTGAAATGCCAAGAAGTAACCTTGGTTACATACGAATTTTTTGCATTTTGTTCGTTAGTGCTACTTTGGATGTTCTCTGATTCCTGCAATTGTGAGAAAATCTTTTTACTGTTGGCCACGATAAACCACTATATGTTTCAAGGATGGCTCTGTCTAGTGAACCGGATCTTCGTATCGCATCAAGAACAGCGAAGTCGGTTGAGCTGAGTTCATCAAAATTTTTCATAAATGCTTCCCCTTAATCATAGCATGAATGCAAGATTATACAATGATATATTAAAGAATAGCATATCTTCGGTAAGAAAGTCAATCGCTCGAACGACAATTTCTTAATTGCTTTTCAAATAGACACACTTTTTATTTCAAACAGTTTCAGCCACTACATCAAACGATTTTACACTTTTCACAAAAGCAATTGTTCATCTCTGTTAATCATGCGAATTGAAACCAAATGATTTACATGGTATGATAATGTCATCATAGAGTGAGGGAGGGGTGTAAAGATGTTTAAGAATTAAAGGGGGACGAATGGCAGAGCCCCCTACGGACGAACTGTATGGAAACTGAAAGTGAAAGGGGCGTCGCACCATGAAGAGAAAGCAGTATATTTTTGTTGTTCTTTGTCTCGTTCTAATTGTTAAGTCGAACTCTTCGCCGATTGTCATCAATGTAAACGATAGCCCGTTATCTGATGTAACCCTTACACATTCTTCCTCGATTCGGTTATCCTGAAATCGCATGAATCATATATACGATGGTTTTTTCATGATTAACGACTAGGAAGCTAATATATTTCAAAAGGCAGGATACCACCGCCATGGTGATACCCTGCCTTTGTTCGTTCCCACTTACTGTTCCGAGTAGTGCCTTCTCAGAACTTCCTGTAAACAAAAAACGTACCCGAACCCTTTCTCATAGAGAATCGGGTTCGAGTACGAACTGTATGGTGGACGGTACAGGACTCGAACCTGTGACCTCCTGCACGTCAAGCAGATGCTCTACCAGCTGAGCTAACCGTCCATATTCTGTTTTGCTGTAGTCAGCTCAATTATGATAGCATAGGATGGAATAAAAATCAAGCCCTTTTTGCAAAAATCTTCAAAAAATCTTTCCAGGGCTGGCCGGGACGCCTCTGACGGAGGGGCGGGAAAGCGGGCGAAGGCTGGGAGTTAAAAGGTTATCGTTGCCCCTTTTTTATAGGTGTGCTATAATAAGATGATTACAATAGGAAAGGTATCGCAGAATGAGAGTATTGGGCATCGACCCGGGCTACGCCATCGTGGGATGGGGCGTGGTGGATTACGCGGGAAACCGCTTTGCACCGGTGGATTTTGGCGCGGTGTGTACCGACGCCGGCGTGCCGTTCGAGCGGCGGCTGGACGAGGTGTATGCGGGCGTCAAAGAGGTCATCGAGCGGACGCAGCCGGAGGTGCTGGCCATCGAAAAGCTGTTCTACCAGCACAACCAGACCACCGTCATCGGCGTGGCCGAGGCGCGCGGCGTCATCCTGCTGGCGGCGGCGCAGGCGGGCCTGCCCATCTACGAGTACACCCCGATGCAGGTCAAGCAGGCCGTCACCGGCTACGGCAAAGCCGTGAAAAAGCAGGTGCAGGAGATGACCCGCATCCTGCTGCATCTGCCCGCCATCCCGAAGCCCGACGACACCGCCGACGCGCTGGCGATGGCCATCACCTTCTGCCACACCAACGGCAGCCAGCTCAACCGCTTCGTGCGGAGAGTGCCCGGCCCTATCTGAGCTGCCCTTGACAGCAGGGCGCTACAGTTTCCGAAACAACAAAACTTTCTCGTATCCGATAGACCTGCCCGGCACGCCAGTGGCTCTCCCACAGGGAGAGCTGGCAATGCCGGCAGGCATTGACTGAGAGGGCTATTATGATATACAGCTTAACCGGAAAAATCATCAAAAAGACCCTGAACGCTGTGGTCATCTGCTGCGGCGGCGTGGGGTACTACGCCCAGTGTCCGGCCAGCGTGGCCGGTGCGCTGCCCGGCGTGGGGAACGAAGCCACCATCTACACGGTGATGAACGTCACCGAGAACGACGTCAGCCTCTACGGCTTTGCCAGCGAGGAGCAGCAGGCCTGTTTCGAGCTGCTCACCTCGGTGTCGGGCGTGGGCGCGAAGGTGGGGCTTGCCATCCTGAGCGTCATGGAGCCCGACCGTGTGGCGCTGGCCATCTCGGCGGGCGACCACAAAGCCTTCAAGGCCGCGTCCGGTGTCGGCCCCAAACTGGCCCAGCGGATCGTGCTGGAACTGAAAGATAAGGTCGCCAAAGGCTTTGCCGCCGGCATCGACCTGGAAAACGTGGCGGGCGCTGCTTCGGACACCGCCGCCGCACAGGGGGCGGGGCAGGCCATCGCCGCGCTGGTGTCGCTGGGCTACAGCCAGAGCGAAGCCGCACTGGCCGTCTCCAAGATCGACGGTACGCTCCCGGTGGAAGAGATCATCAAGCTGGCGCTGCGCAGCATGGCGGGCAGGAGGTAAACGATGCAGGACGATACCGCGCTCTATGGCGCAAAAATGATGCAGCCCGGGATGACGACGGCGGACAGCGAGGAAAACAACCTCCGCCCCCAGCATCTGGAGGACTACATCGGACAGGAAAAGGTCAAGCAGAACCTGAAGATCTATCTCGAAGCGGCCAAGCGCCGGGGCGAGCCCATGGACCACATCCTGCTCTACGGCCCTCCGGGCCTGGGCAAGACGACGCTGGCGGGCATCATCGCCAACGAGATGGGGGTGCAGATCCGCATCACCAGCGGTCCGGCCATCGAAAAGCCCGGCGACCTCGCCGCCCTGCTGACCAATCTGCAGGAGGGCGACGTCCTCTTCATCGACGAGATACACCGCCTCTCCCGGCAGGTGGAAGAGGTGCTTTACCCGGCACTGGAAGACTATGCGCTGGATATTATGATAGGCAAAGGCCCCAGCGCCCAGAGCATCCGCATCAATCTGCCCCGGTTCACGCTGGTGGGTGCGACCACCCGTGCGGGCCAGATCACCGGCCCTCTGCGCGACCGCTTCGGCGTGCTGCTCAAGCTGGAGCTCTACAGCCCCGACGAGCTGAGCAATATCATCATCCGCTCGGCGGGCATCCTCGACCAGCCCATCACCCCCGAGGGTGCTTATGAGCTGGCCAAGTGCAGCCGCGGCACGCCCCGTGTGGCGAACCGCTTCCTCAAGCGTGTGCGCGACTTTGCCACCGTGCTGGGCGACGGCATCATCGACCGGGATGTGGCGCTGCTGAGCCTCAAGCGGATGGACGTGGACGCGCTGGGTCTGGACGAACTGGACCGCAGCCTGCTCCGCGCCATCATAGAAATGTACAACGGCGGCCCGGTGGGTCTGGAAACACTGGCCGCAGCCCTCGGCGAAGAGGCCGTGACGCTGGAAGACCTGTGTGAGCCCTACCTGATGCAGATGGGCTTTCTGACCCGGACGCCCCGGGGCCGCTGTGCCACCCGGCTGGCTTATGAGCATCTCGGTCTGAAAGCGCCTGAGAGCGGCAGCGCCGAGGACAATGGACAGCAGAGCTTATTTTAAGTGAGGTATTTACTATGGGAAAGTATTTTGGTACCGACGGTGTGCGCGGCGTGGCCGGTGCAGACCTGACCTGTGAGATGGCGATGCTCATCGGACGCGGCGCTGCCGCCGTGCTGACCAGCAGCACCGGCCATAAGCCCCGTATCCTCATCGGCAAGGACACCCGCCAGTCCGGTGATATGCTGGAAGCTGCCCTGACCGCCGGTCTGTGCAGCGTGGGCGCGGACGTCGAGAGTCTGGGCGTCGTCCCCACTCCCGCCGTGGCCTATCTGGTGCGCAAGTACAACGCCGACGCCGGCGTGGTCATCTCGGCGTCTCACAACCCGATGGAATTCAACGGCATCAAGATCTTCGCCGGCACCGGCTACAAGCTGCCGGACGAGGTGGAGAACGAAATCGAAGCCTATATCGACAATCAGTGCGCGGGCCTCAAGCTGGCCACCGGCGACGAGGTGGGCCGCGTGACCTGCCGCACCGACGGCATCAAGGACTACACCGACCACCTGTATGAGTCCATCAACGGCGACCTGTCCGGCCTGAACATCTGCATCGACTGCGCCAACGGTGCCTCCGCAGCAGTAGCCCGGCAGCTGTTCCCCCGTCTGGGCGCAAAGTGTACCTTTATCGGCGTGGAGCCTGACGGCAAGAACATCAACGCCGGTGTGGGCAGCACCCATCTGGACAATCTGGAAAAGGCCGTCGTCGAGGGCGGCTTTGACTGCGGCGTCGCCTTTGACGGCGACGCAGACCGCTGCCTCGCCTGCGACGAGAAGGGTCAGGAGATCGACGGCGACAAGATCATCGCCCTGCTGGCCATGAACATGAAGGAAAAGGGCTGTCTGGACGGCAATACTGCGGTCGTCACCGTCATGTCCAACCTGGGCTTCATCAAGTTTATGGAGTCCCAGGGGATCCACACCGAGAAGACCGCCGTCGGCGACCGCTATGTTCTCGAGAACATGCGGGAGAACGGCTACGCCATCGGCGGCGAGCAGAGCGGCCACGTCATCCTGCTCCACCACACCACCACCGGTGACGGTGAGCTGACCGCCGGCAAGCTGCTCAAGCTGCTGGCAGGGAGCGGCAAGAAGATGAGTGAGCTGAACGGCATCTACGCCCAGTACCCTCAGGTGCTGGTGAATGTGGCGGCCAATGCCGCCCAGAAGGCCGCCTACAAGGAAGACAAGGTGCTGGCCGACTTCATCGAGAACGAGCAGCAGAAGCTGATGGACATGGGCCGTGTGCTGGTGCGCGTCTCCGGCACGGAGCCGAAGATCCGCGTCATGGTGGAGGGTCAGGACCTCGAGGCCATCGACCTGTGCGCCAGGCGCATCGTGGATAAAATCAACGAGCGGATCATCGAAGGTTAAGATAGAGATAAAAAGCAGGAAGGAGGACGCATATGCGCCCTGCAGATACATGGAAAGACTACGAGCTGCTGGATGCCACCGACGGCAACCGGCTGGAACGCTGGGGCGAGACGCTGCTTGTCCGGCCTGACCCGCAGGTGGTGTGGAAGACGCCTCAGCAGAGCCCCCTCTGGGCCAAGGCGGACGCCGTTTACCACCGTTCCAATCAGGGTGGCGGCGAGTGGGAGTACCGCCGCCGTCTGCCCGAAAAGTGGAAGATCACCTGCGGCGAAGGGGAGGATAAGCTGACCCTCATCGTCAGCCCCACCGGTTTCAAGCACACCGGCGTCTTCCCGGAGCAGGCCGTCAACTGGGCCTGGTACGCCAGGAAGATCCGCGCCGCAGGCCGGCCCATTAAAGTTTTGAACCTCTTCGGCTACACCGGCGGCGCAACGCTGGCCTGTGCGGCGGCGGGCGCTACCGTCTGCCATGTGGACGCCTCCAAGGGCATCGTGGCCTGGGGCAAGGACAATGCCGCCGCCAGCGGCCTCGCCGACCGGCCCATCCGCTGGCTGGTGGACGACTGCGCCAAGTTCGTCGCCCGCGAGAAGCGCCGCGGCAACACCTACGACGGCATCATCATGGACCCGCCGAGTTATGGACGCGGCCCCGGCGGCGAGATCTGGAAGCTGGAAGACTGCATCTACGACCTCATCAGCCAGTGCGAAGAGGTGCTGAGCGACAAGCCGCTCTTCTTTGCGGTCAACAGCTACACCACCGGCCTTTCGCCCGCCGTCATGGAGTATATGCTCAAGACGACGCTGATCCCCCGCTTTGGCGGAAAGACCAGCTGCGACGAGATCGGCCTGCCCGTCTCCGCCACCGGCGGCGTCGTCCCCTGCGGCGCGACGGCGATTTGGGAGGAATGACCCTCTCAGTCACCTTCGGTGACAGCTCTCCCAAAGGGAGAGCCATTGGCAGGCCGGGCAGCTTTGTGCTGCCTGCTGAGGGCATAATATGGCGCAGAAGAGCGGGCCTTGCTTACGAGGTCAGCGACTTCTGGACAAGGCATCTTGCAGAACGGCTGCTGGCCTCTATAGCAGGGCGATGCAGCTTCTGAATATTGGAACTCTGCTCGTCTCGTGCAGACTTGACCGACACGCCAGTGGCTCTCCCTTTGGGAGAGCTGTCGAGCGAATGCGAGACTGAGAGGGTATGGGGTACAGCCCCTTTTCAGAGGGGCGCACCACCAGAAAGAGAAAACAAATGAGTGAAACGATACTGACAGCAGAAAACTTAAAGTTCCGCTACGACTCGGAGCAGCCCGGCTACGCGCTCAACGGCGTCTCCATGCAGGTCGGGCGGGGCGAGTTCGTGGCCGTGCTGGGCGCAAACGGCTGCGGCAAATCCACCCTTGCCAAGCACTTCAACGCCATCCTCCTGCCGGAGGAGGGCAAGGTGTACGTCGAGGGCATGGACACCGCCGATGATGACAAGCTCTATGACATCCGTCAGACCGTGGGCATGGTGTTCCAGAGCCCCGATAACCAGATCGTCGCCACGGTGGTAGAGGAAGACGTGGCTTTCGCGCTGGAAAACCTCGGTGTTCCGCCGGAAGAGATGCGCCGCCGCGTCGATGACGCCATGAAGATGGCGGGCATCTACGAGTTCCGGGAGCGCGCACCCCACAACCTCTCGGGCGGCCAGAAGCAGCGCGTCGCCATTGCGGGCGTCGTCGCCATGCGTCCCGACTGCCTCATCCTCGACGAGGCCACCGCCATGCTCGACCCTCGCGGCCGTGAGCAGGTGATGCAGACCATCCACCACCTCAACAAGGATCTGGGCATCACCGTTGTGTCCATCACCCACTACATGGAAGAGGCCGCGCAGGCCGACCGTGTGCTGGTGATGAGCCAGGGCAATGTGGTGATGGAAGGCACCCCGAAAGAGGTGTTCAGCCAGACCGAAAAAGTCCGTTCTCTCCGCCTCGATGTGCCGCAGGCCGCAGAGCTGCGGGATGAGCTGGTCAAGGCCGGCATCCCCATGCCCGAAGGCATCATCGACACCGGCGAGTGCGCACAGGCTCTGTATGAGCTGCTGAAGTAAGGGGGACGGAAACATGGCAAGCATTATCAAAGTAGAACACCTGAGCTATGTCTACAACCCCGGTATGCCGAACGCAGTCACCGCGCTGGACGACGTGAGCTTTGAGGTGGAAGAGGGCGATTTCGTGGGCATCATCGGAGCCACCGGCTCCGGCAAGAGCACCCTCATCACCCACATGAACGGTCTGAACAAGCCCACCAGCGGCAAGATCATCATTGATGGCCGCGACCTCTGGGCCGAGCCGGAAAAGATCCGGGATTTCCGTTTCCTGACGGGTCTGGTGTTCCAGTACCCGGAGTACCAGCTCTTTGAGGAAACGTGCTATAAGGACATCGCCTTCGGCCCGAAGAATATGGGCCTCGACGAGGCGGAGGTCGATAAGCGCGTCCACGAGGCGGCAGAATTCGTCGGCCTTGATGAGGCGCTTTTGGAGCGCAGCCCCTTTGAGCTGTCCGGCGGACAGAAGCGCCGCGTGGCCGTGGCGGGCGTCATGGCCATGAAGCCCCGTATCCTCGTTCTGGACGAGCCTGCGGCCGGCCTCGACCCCGAGGGACGGGATGAGATCCTGTCCGAGGTGAAGGACTACCACAAAAAGACCGGCACCACGGTGCTTCTGGTCTCCCACAGCATGGAGGACATTGCCAAGTACGCCGACAAGGTGCTGGTGATGAGCCGGAAGAAGATCGCCATGTACGACACGGTGGAGAAGGTCTTTGCCCGCGCTCCCGAGCTGCTGGAACTGGGCCTCTCCGTGCCGCAGGTGACGAAGATCTTCCTCAAGCTGCGGGAGATGGGCGTGGACGTCCCGGCGGACGTCTACACCATCCCCTACGCCGTCAAGATGATCCTGGCGGCAAAAGCCCGGCGGGATGCAGGGGAGACCCTCATCTTACCCCGGGATGAAGATCAGAAAGGGGGTGCAGCCGGATGCTGAGAGATATTACCATCGGCCAGCACTTCCCCGGCAACAGCCTCGTCCATCGTTTTGACCCCCGGCTCAAGCTGGTACTGACCATCCTGTATATCGTGCTGCTCTTTGCGGCGTCCAATCCGCTGGGCCTTGCGCTTTCGCTGGTCTTCCTCGCCGCGATGTACGCGGTAGCGAAAATCCCCTTCAAGCTCATCCTCAAGAGCCTGAAGCCCATCTTCCCCATCATCGTCTTTACGGCGGTGCTGAACCTCTTCTTTGTCTCGGGCGAGGGCGACCCGGTGTTCAAGCTCGGATTTCTGACCGTTTACGCGGAGGGCATCCGGTATGCTGTACTGATGGCGGTGCGCGTCATGGCCCTCATCGCAGGCACGAGCCTTTTGACCTACACCACCAGCCCCATCGTCCTGACGGACGCCATCGAGCAGCTGCTCAAGCCTCTTGGCAGGCTCCACTTCCCGGTGCATGAGCTGGCCATGATGATGAGCATCGCGCTGCGGTTCATTCCTACCCTCATCGAGGAGACCGACAAGATCATGAACGCCCAGAAAGCCCGTGGTGCGCAGCTGGACAACGGCAAGATGACCGAGCGTATCAAGGCGCTGGTCCCGGTGCTGGTGCCGCTGTTCATCTCGGCTTTCCGCCGCGCCGACGAGCTGGCCATGGCCATGGAGTGCCGCTGCTATCGCGGCGGCGACGGACGCACCCGCCTCAAGGTGCTGCGGTGCGAAAAGCAGGATTATATCGACCTTGCAGTCTGCATTGCGTGTTTTGCGGTGATCCTCGCTTCGAGATTGGTGTTCCCGAATTTCTAAGGTGCGGGGGAGAAGTTCTCTTTTGCGCGCCAAAAGAGAACCAGAAAAGCGCCCGCTACTTTCGAAGCGCGGGAGGCACGAGAAAGGGGCTACTCGCCCCTTTCAGACCCCAAAGAGGATGTCGAAACGGAAAAAGCTAGCCGCTTCGCTAAACGCTTTTTCTCGTTTCTCCGATTTTGAAGGATACGGACGGGAAAGTTGTAATATCATTGATGAACTATCTTCTTACTTTAGCATACGACGGCACGAACTACTGCGGGTTTCAGGTGCAGCCCAACGGGCGGAGCGTAGCTGCTGCGTTTCAGGACGCCCTGGAGGCGGTGCTGGGCTGTCGGCCCGACATCAAGGGCTGCAGCCGCACCGACGCCGGCGTCCACGCGCTGGGCTTCATGCTCAACTTCCACGCCGACACCCGCATCCCGGCGGCAAAGCTGCCGCTGGCGCTGAACCAGCACCTGCCCCCGGACATCCGGGCGCTGGAAGCGCGGGTGGTGCCGGACGATTTCCACGCCCGCTATGCGGCCCACACCAAGACCTATCTCTACCGCATCCACAACAGTCCGATCGACTCGCCCTTTGCCGCGCGGTATTACACCAAAAGTGCCGGGGCGGCTGGACGCGGACAGGATGCAGCAGGCGGCACAGTATTTTGTGGGAAAGCACGATTTCCTCGCCCTCTGCGCCTCGGGCAGCTCGGCTGCGGCTCACGGCGACACCGTGCGCACCATCACGGCCTGTGACGTCCAGCGCCGGGGCGACGACATCGACATCACGGTGACGGCGGACGGCTACCTTTACAACATGGTGCGCATCCTTGCAGGCACCCTCTGTGAGGCCGGCGCGGGGCGTCTTGCGCCTGAGGCCGTGCCGGGCATCCTCGCCAGCCGCGACCGCAAAAACGCCGGGCCGACGCTGGCGGCGAAAGGGCTTTTCCTCAAGAGCGTGGACTACGACACGCCCATAGAATAACGCAAACACGACCGATGCTCCCGGAGGGAAAACGCCCCTTTGGGAGCACTGTCATTGCACGAAGGGACAGGAGAGTATGAGAAAAAGACAGCGCGGCCCCCGGCCTGTGTCGGACGAGCCGCTTTCGGCGGGACGGGTCGAATACCTCGAGCAGGCCCGCGAGCGGGTGCGCAACCGGCGCATCCGCCGCACGGCACTCATCGTCGTGGCTCTGACGCTGGTGGTGCTGTTCACCACCGGCATCGTGGGCAGCTCTGTTGCCATGGCCAAGGACTGGGCCGACACCGCCCGCATCCTGCTCTTCCCCGGCACGGGCTGGCCCCAGCAGACCGGCGTCATGGAGGTGAAACAGCTTGCCGCCATGAACAGCAGCTTTGTGGAGCTGGGCGAGGAAGGGTGCGTGGTCTGGTCCCGCACCGGCACCCGGCTCAACTCCATCCAGAGCGGCTACGCCCGCCCGGCGCTGGCTGTGGGCAAGAACCGCTTTGTGCTCTACAACCGCTCGGGCAATGAGCTGCGGGTGGAGAGCCGGACCCAGAACCTCTACACCAAGACGATGGAGAACAGCATCACCCTCTGTGCCATGGCCGACAACGGCACGCTGGCCGTCGTCACAGAGGACCCCGGCAGTGCGGCCCGGCTTCGGGTCTACTCGTCCTCAATGGAGCAGCTGCTGAGCTGGAGCCTCACCATCGCCGACGGCACCCCGCTGCGGCTGGCCTTTTCGCCGGATGGGCGGCGGCTGGCAGTGGCGGCGGTGACGGTGAACGGCGGCCAGATGGTCACGAATTTCTATGTCGTCACCCTGGCGCAGGGCGCCCCCCTGCTGGTGGGCAGCGGCAGCGGCGCGGCTCAGTGGCTGAGCTGGACCGGTTCTCAGAGCATCCTGGCCGTCTGCGACAGCCGCGCTGTCCTCTACAACGCATCGGGCGGAGAGCGGGCAGCCTATGACTTTACCGGGCAGACCCTCCGGGACATCTCGGTGGACGCTTCGGGCAATACTGCCCTTCTGCTGGCCTCCGGCCAGCTCTGTCAGGCCGTGATGCTGGGCCGTGACCTCGGCGTCGAGAACACCACGCAGGTGCAGGCGTCCAACCGCATCGTCCGCTCCGGTGCGCAGTTCTATCTGCTCACCGATACAGGGGTGGAGTGCCTTTCCACCGACGGCACCTCCCAGTGGACCCAGAGCCTTTCGGCCCGCCCGCAGGGTCTGCTGGCCGACCGCAGGCAGCTGCTGGTCTTCTGCGGCAATACGGTGCAGGGATTGACCCCGCCTGCGGCGGAAAACAACGCTCAAAGCAATACATAATAAGGAAAACAAGATATGTTCAAGAATCCGTCATTTCTTTTTGATATAGTATGTACCGTGGTCTGGCTGCTTCTGGCTGTGCGCTATGCCCGCAAGGGCTTTCTCGCAGCCAGTGTCCAGCTGGGCGGGAATGTCTTCAGCCTCGTAGGCGCCCGGGTCTTTTCGAGCTGGGCCGCTGCCGAGGTGTTCCAGCGCTTTCTGGCCGGGAGCTTCCGTACCCAGATCGCCGAGAGCATCTCGGCCGGAGGGGTCGTGGACCTGACCGGCATCGCGGACAAGTACGCGGGCTTTCTGCCTGAGAGCTTCCGCGCCTCCATCGTGGAGACCTGCGAGCGCTCCATCTCGGCCGTGCTCAGCGACAACGCCGTGGTGCTGGCGGACGCCATCGTCCAGAAGGTGCTGGCTCCGCTGCTCACGCCGGTCATTTCGGTCGTGCTCTTTTTCGTGGTCTTTGCCCTGCTGCGGATGCTGGTGAGTATGCTGGTCACTGTGCTGGGCCTCGTCAACCGGCTGCCGGTCATCGGCACCGTCAACCGCTGGCTGGGCTGGGTCACCGGCTGTGTCGCCAGCACCATGGACATCTATCTGGTGCTCTGTGTGGTGTGGGCCGTCATCGTCATCACCGGCGGCAATTTGACCGTCCTGAACGATACGGTCATGAGCGGCAGCCTTTACTATAAAGCATTCAATCTGTTCAACCCCTTCCTGTAAAGGGGAGCTTTAGGAGGAACCTATATGGTCTGCAATCGCTGTCAGAAACGTCCGGCCATCATCTTCGTCCAGCGGATGGAGAACGGCCAGATGAAAAATGAGGGCTTTTGCCTGCACTGTGCGCGTGAGCTGCACATCAAGCCGGTGGAAGACCTGATGAAGCAGTTCGGTATGTCCGACGAGGACATGGATAACATGGAAAACCGGATGGAGAGCATGATGGATGAGATGGGGGACGCGAACCCCCTCTCCCTCATGATGAATATGGGCCAGCCCATGGACGGCGAGGAGAACGAAGGGGACGACGACCTTGTCCCCGGCTCCAGCGCTACCTTCCCACTGGGCGTCAAGGCGGAGGGCGACGCCGGAAACAGCAAAAAGGCCCAGAAGAACGGCAAAAAGCCGCCCCGCCGCAAATTCCTCGACACCTACTGTGAGAACCTGACCCGCAAAGCCCGGGAGGGCAAGCTCGACGACATCGTGGGCCGCGACCGCGAGATCTACCGCACCATCCAGATCTTGAGCCGCCGCCAGAAGAACAACCCCTGCCTCATCGGTGAGGCGGGCGTCGGCAAGACGGCCATCGCCGAGGGCATCGCAGAGCGCATCGCCAAGGGCAATGTCCCTGTGGGCCTGAAGGATAAGGAGATCTTCCTGCTGGATCTGACCAGCCTCGTGGCCGGCACCCAGTTCCGCGGCCAGTTCGAGCAGCGGGTCAAGGGCCTGCTGAGTGAGGTCAAGGCCGCCGGCAACATCATCCTGTTCATTGACGAGATCCACACCATCACCTCCGCCGGTGAGAGCGAGGGCGCGATGAACGCGGGCAACATCCTCAAGCCCGCCCTCTCCCGCGGTGAGATACAGGTCATCGGCGCCACCACCTTCAACGAGTACCGCAAGTATATCGAGAAGGACCAGGCCCTTGAGCGCCGCTTCCAGCCTGTCCGCGTGGAAGAGCCCAGCGTGGCCGACACGCTGGCCGTCATGAACGGCATCAAGAAGTATTACGAGGAGCACCACCATGTGCAGGTGGATGCCGATGTGCTGAGTGCCATCGTCACCCTCAGTGAGCGGTATATCACGGACCGCTACCTGCCCGATAAGGCCATCGACCTGCTGGACGAAGCCTGCGCCTGCTGCAATCTCGCCCACCCGGTCATCTCGGAGTATCTCGAGATGCAGAAGGAGCTGGACGGCCTCAGGCAGGAAGAGGCGGACATGGAGTCCTCCGACGTCAATGAGGCCATCGACTACGAGCAGGTGGCCCAGCGGAAGACCCGCATCGCCAAGCTCGAGGCAGAGCTGCCCGCAAAGCAGGCTGCTGCAAGCGAGATCAAAGTGACCATGGACGATGTGGCCAAGGTCATCGAGCTGTGGACGGGCATCCCGGCGGTAAAGATCCAGGAGACGGAGTTCGTCAAACTGGCCGGGCTGGAAGCGGAGCTGAAAAAGAAGATCATCGGTCAGGATGAGGCCGTCCATCTGGTGGCACAGGCCGTCAAGCGGAGCCGCGCCGACCTGTCGGGCCGCCGCCGTCCCGCAAGCTTCATCTTCGTCGGCCCCACCGGCGTCGGCAAGACGGAGCTGGTCAAGCAGCTGGCAAACCAGCTCTTCGACGGCCCCGACCCGCTCATCCGTCTCGACATGAGCGAGTATATGGAGAAATATGCGGTGTCCCGCATGATCGGTTCGCCTCCGGGCTATGTGGGCTACGAGGAGGCCGGCCAGCTCACCGAAAAGGTGCGCCGCCGCCCCTACAGCGTGGTGCTGTTCGATGAGATCGAAAAGGCCCACCCCGACGTCATGAACATCCTGCTCCAGATCCTCGACGAGGGCAAGATCAACGATGCACAGGGCCGGACGGTGGACTTCTCCAATACGGTCATCTGCATGACCTCCAACGCCGGCAGCAGCGACAAGACGACCTCCGGCCTCGGCTTCAACAAGAGCGAGGAGCAGCTGAGTGAGGAAAAGACCCGCAAGGCTCTGAGCCAGTTCCTGCGGCCTGAGTTCCTTGGCCGTGTGGATGAGGTCATCGCCTTCAAGCCGCTGAGCCAGCAGACGCTGGAAGGCATCGCGGCTCTCATGCTGGATGAGTACAAGCCCAGCATGGAAGCCAAGGGCATCGCCTACAGCTACACCCCGGCGGCTCTCTCTGCCCTCGTGGCCAAAAGCCAGGGCGGCAAATTCGGTGCCCGCGACCTGCGCCGCGTCATCCGCAAGGCTGTGGAGGACCCCGCTGCCGAGCGCATCATCGACGGCACCCTGAAAGCGGGCGGCAGCCTGACGGTGGATGCCGAGAATGGCGAAGTTATCTTGAAGTGAATGCTTGACTTTTCTGTACGATCGCATATAATAAAGACAGAAAGACAATGAATTCGTGCATAGAATTCACACCAAAAGAAGAAAACCCCTTCCTGGAGTTGCAGCTCCAAAGAAGGGGTCTTCTTTTTAGTGCTTACAGTCCTTGTTCAGCATTCTGTCAAGCCACTTGCTGATGAGATTCGAAGTCACACCAGCTGCGACAGATACCATGAAAGACAACATCTCGTGCATAGGACACACCTCCCTTCCCAATGAAATTGGGTCGGTAAGGACCGTGAGACGATTATAACATATAATTCGACCAAAAGATACAGTAAACGGCACTCCGAAGCAGTTCGGAGTGCCGTTTGTCATAGGCGGACTTAGTCGAGGGAGACCGGGAACTCGGGCTTGTTGGCCATACGGGCATTGGTGCGGCCCTCGGGGATGATCTCGCCGGCGGAGGTCAGCGCCAGCTTGGTGAGGGTGGGGCCTACCAGCTCATACACCAGCACCGAGAAGAGCACGACGTTGCGCACCATGTGGCCGTCGGAAAGCTCAGCGGCCTCGGCTGCCATGCCCAGCGCCACGCCAGCCTGCGGCAGCAGGGTGATGCCGAGGTACTTCTGGATGTTGTGGCTGCAGTGGGTGGCCCGGCCGCTGACGAAGGCACCGGAAATTTTGCCCAGAGAGCGGAAGGCGATGTATACCACGCCGATGAGGAGCACCAGCGGGTCGGAGAGGATGTTCAGATCCAGCTCCGCACCGCTGAGCACGAAGAAGAGGATGTTTACCGGCGACACCCAGCGGTCGAGGCGGTCCATCAGCTCATCGGAAGTGGGGCAGATGTTGCAGAACACCGTACCGGTCATCATGCAGACCAGCAGCAGCGAGAAGCCGCAGTGCAGCGGCCCGATGTCGAAGGTGACCATGGACAGGCCCACCGTCAGCAGCACGAAGGCCACGGAAAGGCTCATGCGCTTGGAGCGGGAGTGAAAATAAATTTCCAGCTGGTTGAGCGCGAAGCCCGCCGCAGCGCCCAGACCCAGCGAGAAGATGATCTCCACCACCGGCTCCACCAGAACACTGATGGCGTCGATGCGGCCCTGCTCGAGGGCGTTGGCAATGCCGAAGGAGGCGGAGAAGAGCACGAGGCCCACGGCGTCGTCGATGGCGACCACCATCAGCAGCAGGCGGGTGAGGGGGCCGTCGGCCTTGTACTGCTTGACGACCATCAGGGTGGCGGCAGGGGCCGTGGCTGCTGCGATAGCACCCAGCGTGATGGCCGAGGCCATGGAGATGATGTCGGGCCGGATGAAGTGCAGGATGACCAGCGCCGCATCCACGAGGGCAGTGGTCATGACGGCCTGTAAAATGCCGACCGTGATGGCCTGTTTGCCCATGCTCTCAAGAGCCGAGAGACGGAACTCGTTGCCGATGACGAAGGCGATGAAGCCCAGCGCTACCTGGGTGATAAGGGACAGGCTGTCCACCTGCTCGAGGGAGCCGAAGCCGATGCCAAAATTACTCAGGCCCAGACGCCCCAGAAAGAAAGGCCCCAGCAGCAGGCCCGCCAGCAGATACGATGTGACCGCCGGCAAATGGATCGCCTTTGCGAGGCGCGACATCAAAAGACCTGCGATGAGCGCCGCGGAAAGGCAGATGAGAAGCTGTTCCATGCGATATTGCGGGCAGCAGCACGATACCGACGCGCAGCCGCCCTTTCCTCCTTTTTCTCAGTCGGGCGCGTTTTCTTGCTGCTTGCCAAAAGCCCAAAAAACACAGCACAGTAATAAATTATACTATTCCACTTTCTAAAAAGCAACATCTTTTCAGGCGGCAAAATTGAAGATTCCTTAACAAATGGCCGAAAAAGGCAAAAAAACAGGGCCGCTGCGCAGGCAGCGGCCCTGTTGTATGCAACAATCGTGAATTTAGTTGAACTTGAAGATCTTCCGTGCGATGCGGTAGCCGCCCACCACGATGGCGTCGCCCTTGGGGAAGGGCAGGTTGGTCACGCCGCCAAAGCCGAAGCGGATGGAGCGGTAGACTGCGGCGCTGGTGTGCTCGCGCAGATACTGCCACAGGCCCTTCTGCTTTTCTTTCGCCTCGGCGCTGCCGTCCAGCAGCAGGAAGATGTCGCTGACGGCCATCATCATGGAGAGGTAGTGGAGCATATAGGCCCGCAGCTTCTTCTCGCCCTTGAGGGCGTCGAGGTCCTGACAGTCGATCATATGCCTGGTGACCCGGAGCTGCTGGTCCACGCGCTTGACCATGATGCTCTCGTTGACGCTCTGGTCGGCGCGGCCGATGAAGTAGCGGTAGAGGTCGAGGTCCATATAATACATGGTCTTGACGAAAGGCAGAGGCTGGTAGACGAAGATGTTGTCCACGTAGAAGGTATGCTTGGGCAGCACCATGCCGCACTTGCGCAGCACCTCAGTGCGGTACATGACCGAGTGCATCAGCAGGTTCTGGTCGGGGCGGAAGTGGCCGACGTGCATCCAGGTGAACAGACGCTCCTGCGGGAAGATGTTGGTGTACCGCACAGTGTGGCTGGTGCCGTCCTCGGTGTGCTCGTAGACATAGTTGCAGATCATGAGGTCGGGGCGGTGCCGCGGGTCACGAGGGTGTGCAGGCGGGCCAGCACCTTCTGGAGGGCGTCGGTGTCCAGCCAGTCGTCGCTGTCCACGACCTTGTAGTAGAGGCCGGTGGCGTTGCGGATGCCCTGGTTGACGCCCTCGCCGTGGCCGCCGTTCTCCTGATGGATGGCCTTGACGATGGTGGGGTACTTGGCAGCGTACTCGTCGCAGATGGCCGGGGTCTCGTCCTTCACGGAACCGTCGTCCACGAGGATGATCTCGGCCTGCTCCCCGGCGGAGAGCAGCGTTTCGATGCAGTGGCGCATATATGCCGCCGAGTTGTAGCACGGGACGGCAAACGTAATGAGTTTCTGTTGCATAAAAATAAGCTCCTTATCGTGCTTGCCCGGCCATGTTCAGAACAAAATGGGCCGGAGATGGAGATATGTATTCTTATTATAGCATTTTCGCGCACAAAAAGCTAGGAACACCAGCAAATACCTGCCAAAAAACGACGACAGAAGAGCGATCTGATACCATTTCGGGCCGGGCTGTGCTATAATGATACGGATACAGATCTGAAAAACGCAGGAGGCACCCATGGCAGACCCGCATTCTATCTTGAAAAAAGTTTTTGGCTACGACAGTTTCCGCCCCGGACAGGAGGACATCGTCCGGCGGCTGCTGGACGGGCAGGATGTGCTGGCGGTGATGCCCACCGGTGCGGGCAAATCCATCTGCTATCAGGTGCCGGCCCTGCTTCTGCCGGGAATCACCATCGTGGTGTCGCCGCTGGTCAGCCTGATGAAAGACCAGGTGGGGGCGCTGGTGCAGGCGGGGGTGGCGGCGGCTTTCCTCAACAACAGCCTCACCGACAACCAGAAGGCTCTCATGCTCCGCCGCGCCCGGGAGGCTGGTATAAGATCATCTATGTGGCACCGGAGCGGCTGGAAATGCCGGGGCTTCCAGCGCTTCGCGCAGGAAAAGCTCATCAGCATGGTGACAGTGGATGAGGCCCACTGCATCAGCCAGTGGGGGCAGGACTTCCGCCCCAGCTATCTGCGCATCAAGGAGTTCGTGGACAGCCTGCCGAATCGCCCGGTGGTGGGCGCGTTCACGGCCACGGCGACGGCCCGGGTGCGGGAGGACATCCGCAGCCACCTCGAGCTCCATCAGCCCTATGAGGTGACGACCGGCTTCGACCGGCCCAACCTCTACTTCGAGACGCGCCGCGCCCTGCCCAGCCAGAAGCCGAAGGAGCTGCTGGACCTTGTGCTCCGGGAGGGCGACAACGCGGGCATCGTCTATTGCAGCACTACGAAGCAGGTGGACGAGACGGCCCGCCTGCTCCAGAGCCGGGGCATCCGGGCGGCGGCCTACCACGCCAAGCTGGACGCCGAGGTGCGCCGGAAGAATCAGGACGACTTCCTCTACGACCGCGTTCAAATCATGGTGGCGACCAACGCCTTCGGCATGGGCATCGACAAGCCCAACGTCCGGTTCGTCATCCACTATAATATGCCCAAGGATCTGGAGAGCTATTATCAGGAGGCGGGCCGCGCGGGCCGCGACGGTCTGCCGTCCCGCTGCATCCTGCTCTATTCCGGTACGGATGTGCGCACCATCCGCTTCTTCATCGACAAAGAGATGGAGGCGGACAACGGCCTGCCCGCGACGTCAAGGCCGAGGCCGCCGC
>ENA-OQOA01000200-OQOA01000200.1-human-gut-metagenome-genome-assembly--contig:-NODE-200-length-31305-cov-3.005196_pt1 | contig 31305 bp, 36 predicted proteins | sample MGYA00242633_ERZ504888 | MGnify/ENA primary metagenome ERZ504888 (study PRJEB26092, sample SAMD00036372) | human gut metagenome | host: Homo sapiens | study: EMG produced TPA metagenomics assembly of...
CAATGGTAATGTCAATTTACACACTTACAGATGCAATTATAATTGGACAGGGAGTTGGGGCTAACGCCCTTGCGGCACTTGCATCAGGGCTTATGGGCTGTAATGCCGGTGGTGGAAGCGATTCAGCAGAAGATTATTGAAAATGGAGAAGAAGGTAGGTCTACTTGGTTATATGTAGATGAAGTGCATGTGCTTCTTAGATCGCCTTTTAGTACAGACTACTTACAGCAGATGTGGAAGAAGGTAAGAAAGCAAGGAGGACTATGTACCGGTATTACTCAGAATATCATTGATGTACTTAGAAGTGAGACTGCTACGACAATGCTTTCAAACAGTGCTTTTGTTTATTACTTAATCAGTCTAACAAGAATATCGAAAAGATAACAGAGGCTTTGGAGATAAGTCCTGAGCAGCTTAATTATGTGATTGATTCACCTTCTGGTACAGGATTGTTGAGGTTCGGTAAGAAGATAGTGCCATTTGACAATACGGTTGAGAAGGGTAGTGAGTTGTATAATCTTTATAATACGAATATGTATGAGAAGATGGAGAAAATAAGGTGTAAAGTAATGATTGAATTGTAATAATCGAAATATCGTAATATAATCGATTTAAATAAATTTTGCTTAGGTAAATGCAAATTTATTCTCCAACCTTGAGGCATGATTAAATGCAGGGATAATCCGTAAGATTTTTCTTATTTGGGTTCAGCTAAGAAGTTGACAAAGTTGTCCGCTATCTTGTGCGTAATCATTTATATGAAAACATATGGAGTCAAGGAGAAAGGAGAAGTGGCTTATGGCAAATAAAAAAGGTGTGTCATCAAAGACACATACAAAGAAACAGCTTGATGATTACGCTAATCAGCATAATCCAAATATAAAGCGTATAAAGCTAGAGTTGAAAATGACAGAAACACAAAGAAAGTGTCAAGTAAACATGAAGCTAAACGTCAAGCTAAGCAATGGGCTAAATTTGAAGAGGAAAATGGTGTGATGTACCCTCTCGATTGGATGTGTTATAGTGATCCATATGATTTTTGATTAAACACCTAATGGTCGGTAATCAAAGATAAGGGGATATTTTCCTTAAAAGGAATCCTTCTTAACTGTTATGTTAAGGAGGATTCTTTGTTGTGTAACAGTAAAATAAACCCCTGCTATGCAGGGGGTGGGAAGATCTTTAGATAAAAGTAACTCCTGTGTTAAAATAAATGTAGGTCTGCAAACCACAAATAAAAAACACAGGAGGTCCAAAACGGACAATAATAGTTTAGCCCATACAAAATGGGAATGCAAGTATCATATAGTTTTTGCACCAAAGTATAGAAGACAGGTAATATACAAGAATATTAGAGCAGATGTAGAGCAGATTTTAGCAACATTATGTAAAAGAAAAGGAATAGAAATAATAGAAGCAGAAGCAATGCCGGATCACATACATATGTTGGTAAGGATACCACCAAAATATTCAGTATCAGAAGTGATGGGATATCTAAAAGGAAAATCAAGTCTAATGATTTTTGAGAAACATGCAAATTTAAAGTATAAGTATGGAAACCGTCATTTCTGGTGCAGGGGATATTATGTAGACACGGTAGGAAAAAATACGGCTGCAATCAAAAAGTATATACAAAATCAAATAAAAGAAGATATGGAATATGATCAAATGTCTTTGGTAGAGTATATAGACCCGTTTACGGGCCAGCCGGTGGGGAAACACAAGAAATAAAACTCTTAAGAGTTAGTAGGGAACCAAAGCAAACCAGCAAGCCTTTTAAGGCTGGGTCGGAATAAGGAAGCACTGATAAAGCCCTTTTAAGGGCAGCTGTGAATGTGGTACAGTAGGCAGACTTCGGTGCGCCTTCCGGGCGCAAGTTGGGGAAAGCCCCGTTATAGGGGCAGAGCAAGCCACAGGCTAAGCCGGTGGTGTTGACTTTATTGTGTATATCTCTACCTAGCGTATATCCGGCACCAGCACAATGCCATGGCAGCGAATAACGTTTCATATGATAAAGTTATCATTTGCAAAAATCTCCTTTCTTTAACTACGGCACAATTTACCATTTATCCGATAAACTGAGCTTGTACTCTCAGATTGGAGCGTAACCGTCCTACCGTACTGAGGTAGCACCAATATAGTTTAACATAGTTGTCGAATGTTATCTAACAATTCTGACTTTTTACGCCAAAATCAAACCTTATTTTCTCTATGATATAATTAATGTACAAGTAAGATACTTGTTCGATTGAGTATCTGCTTAAACTTTTTCCTCCAAATTATTAAAAAAGTAAGTTCCTTAAAGTAGAAGGGACTTATTTTTTATTATCTTTTTTATTTTTATATTCATATTTCATCATATTAAAAAGGAATAAAAAAAATAAGGAGGATACATAAATGTATATAAAAAGAAATTAAGCTACAACAGTAGCAGAAGTTGTAGAATTAAATACGGGAATAAAAGCTGAAGAATTTATAAAACCATGCAAGTTACCATTTATAAAGAATATAAAAGAAGCTAAAGAAAAAGAAGTCCCTATTAATATAATAGGAGATTATGAGTATTTGGAAAAGTCCATTGAATTTTGCCAGAAGCAGGGAATGGAAGTATTACTTTTAAGACCACCGGAGAGAAAAGGAAGAAGAAAAGCTGGGATATGATTTTGAAGGATATAAAAAATATATGGATAATTCGAGAGAGTTAGAAAAACAAATTCAGGCAGGAAAACAACTGTGGAAAGAATAGAAAGGTGAATAATATTAAGGCTGTCAGAAAATAAACAATTATTGTAGATGTTTTGTTCTCTGGCAGCCTTTTGTAAATATTATTGTTCTGCTCAGAAGACATATAGGCGAAAGAATTTATAAAGATAAAATGTTAAGAGCGTAAAAACGATACAACGAGAAAAAAGTCCAAAAGTAATAAAAATTACCTTAAAGTTCCATAGGCTTAAAAACTTTTTATAAATTATAATTATTTTAAACAATGATACAATACAAAAAAGTGAAAAGGAGGAAAAAAGATGAAGAGACATTTAATATCTTTGATTTTAACAGTTGTATTAGTCGTAGGTGGAGTAAATGTTATTCCGGCAGGGACAAAAGATGTGTCTGCAGCTATGCAGTTAAATGATTTTGAATCGTATTATAGTCGTGATTTAGGACAGACAGAGAATTTGTTAGGAACAGTTTCGAAAGAAGAAAAAATGGAATATTGACGAAAATGGTGTCATTACAGATATGAATAGTACATGGTGGAATTCTGGCGACAATCTCTGGCCGGATATGTCGGTACTGAAATATAATATATCTCAATACAAAGATTTTACATTAACAGTTGATTTTAAGAATCATATCCGTGGTGATTATGAAGAAGACGGAGTTACCAAAAAAGATAATTGGGAAATGAGATATGGGGCATTTGTTGGTTTTGGTATTAAGAATAATGGTGGTGATATCACAGGTTGGAATGGTGACAATACAGGAATAATTATAAAACCATATGGAACAAATTCTATAAAGTTGGCAGGAAGTTTTGATGATATTAATAGTGGAACGCATCAGTCAGCAACACAGTATGAGACAACAATTGATGGCGTTAATATTGCGAATGAAGATTGGCATACAATGAAATTAGAGGTCAAAGCGGGAATTATAAAGATTACTGTAGATGAACAGCAGGCATGGCCGACTCAGCCACTTGGATATTCTGACTGGTATGAGGGAGGATATGTATACATAGGATCAAATAATGGTGGCACACAGTTTAAGAATATAAAGATAGCGGGCGATAAAGTAGTGTTAACTTCACAGGAAGAACGACTGAAGGAGTACAGTGCTTACTACGCTTCTGATTTAGGAACAACAGGAAATATCCTTACATCTGTAAATAAAACGGAAAATGGTATGTAGATGATGATGGTGTTATTACAGATATGAATAGCACATGGTGGAATTCTGGAGATAATCTTTGGCCGGATATGTCAATGTTGGCATATAACGTTCAGAAATATAAAGAATTCTCTTTTTCCGTGGATTTTAAAAACAATATCAGAGGCGATTATGAAGAGGATGGTATTACACATAAAGATAACTGGGAAGTAAGACAGGGGGCAATGATTGGCTTTGGGGCACAGGTTGTTGATGAAGATGTACTAGGATGGAATGGTGAAGATACAGGGGTATGGATAAAACCATACGGAACAAATTCTATCAAACTGGCAGGAAGTTTTGATAATATTAATAGTGGAACGCACCAGTCAGCAACACAGTGGGATACAAAAATTGACGGTGTTGATGTGTCAAATGATAATTGGCATAATATGAAATTGGAAGTAAAAGATGGTAGAATAAAGATTTATGTAGATAATTGCTTGGCATGGCCGGAACAGCCACTATCAGTTGGTGATGATTATAATGGCGGATATCTTTTCCTGGCATCAAATAATGGTGGAACACAGTTCAAAAATGTTCAGATTGAGGAATATAATAGCGAGGAAGGGGAACCAACCAATGACTTTAGTAAAGTAAGCAGTTATTATACAGAAGATAATGCAACTTCTGATTTGAGATTAGCAGAGCCAACAGATTATTGGACTGAGACGAATGGAAGTTATAAGAGAAAGGCTGTAGAAGATAATCCAGAAGCAAAAGATGCGTTGTATATGGCACAGTTATTCCTTAAAGATAAGCAATATTATGAATTTGAATTGGAAGCCGACATTAATATAGGAAAGAATAACTGGAGAAGAACGATTATTGGCTTTGGAGCTCAGGAAGGAAGACATTTTCGACAATCAGGTGGTGGAATGGGTATCTATTTTGATGGTATTGATTCACCGACAGAAGCAAGCGTATGTCATGTAGGAAATTGCTTTAATGATGATGGCGTGTTCAAAAACTGGGACACATGGGGAGATCAACATTATAAAGGTATTGATGCAAATGGTACAGTTCATGTAAAAATGATAGTAAAAGACCGTGCTGTTACAATATACGTTGATGATAAGGAGACACCGACTAAGTTTTCTATTCCATATTGGTATAAAGGAGGATACATTTATCTGGCATCAAACGCTACAGGAGCAAAATTCTCTAATATAACCATTAAGGAAATCAGTGGAACAATATCAGAAGATACAGAAAGCCCATTATATAAAAAGTCTTCATTGTTCATAGGAGATTCTATCAGTTATGGAGCTGGTGCAGATCTTGTAAATCCGGTAGGATATTCCTGGGGTGGAATTATTGGTGAGAAAAATGAAATGGATTGGTTGAATGTTTCTGTAGGTGGTGCAACGATAGCAGAAAGTCCGGCGACAATTATTGAAAATGAATTAAATGCACCATGTGTAGAAAGCAAAGATTGGGGATTATATTATTGTAGAAGGTGGAATAAATGATGCTATGAAAAATACTGAAAATGGGAGTTTGTCCATTAGGAACAATAACCCCATCTTTAAATAATAAGTTTGATAAGACAACCTTTGCAGGAGCACTCGAGGCACTATTTAAAAGATTGATTGTTACATATCCAAATGCTAAAATAGGATATATTGTGACATTTAATATTAAATGGGAACCGGCATATGATTCTGACAAGTATTTTGATTTAGCAAAGCAGATTTGTGATAAGTGGGGAATTCAGTACCTGAACCTCAGAGATAACAGCATTTTAGACAATGAATCTTTCATGGAGAATCTTTTGATGGATGGCTGTCATCCAAGTACACAGGGATATGAAAACTTTTATCTCCGATTATTGAAGGATGGATGAAGACATTAAAAACAGATAAGATAGATATTCCAAAAGATCCGGACGAAACAACGAAAGAACCGGTAACAGATGATATAACAACAAAAAATCCTGTAACACAGGAAACTACAACGAATAAGACAGATACTCCGGGTACGACAACACAGAGACAGGTAACGGTTCAGAAACCTGCAAAAGCTGTAATAAAGAAATTGAAAAATACAAAGAAAAAATCAATTAAAATATCTTTAAAGAAAGCAGTACGTGCTAAAAAAGTATCAGATTCAGTATTCGTTGAATAAAAAGTTTAAAAAAGCAAAAATAAAAACTACAACAAAACTTACTTACGTAATTAAGAATTTGAAAAAAGGAAAACTTATTATGTAAGAGTAAGAGGAGTTAATGGAACGAAAAACGGAGCGTGGAGTAGAATTAAGAGAGTTAAGATAAAAAAATAACAAATTGATAAAAGGATAAAATAATAAAAAAGACGTAGTTTGGATTGAAAAAAGATAAAAAGAATACGTGAAAAACTAGAATATAAGATTTTTTGAAACGAGTTTGAATAATTTGAAATGCTTTAAGAAGCCAGTATTTATGCGGGTTTCAGCGACTTCGATTAGTCTTTTGATAACAAATTGATAACAGTCATAGCAAGTGCCATTATTCTTGTTATCCAGTGGTTTATGGGTAACGGAACAATTAACAGGTGGCTTGCAGACTAAAGTTCGGAGCTTGGCTCTGAACAAATTCCATATTATAAACTAAGCCCTTAGCTGTGGTTAATAACCATAGTTAAGGGCTTTTTTGTCGTTGCCAAAGCATCTGTAGGGAGCTGCCAGTGGCAGGTCCTGTAGGTGCTTATTTATCTTTCAAGTGGTCTTTGAATGCTTCCACGAGAGCGTCACTTAATTCCTGTGATGGAACTTTTGCCCAACGCTGTGTGGTGTCGAACTCTGGATAATGGTAACGCCAGTTATCGTATTCTTCTCTGTTGATTTCTTCGGAAGATAGCTTGTCTGCCTGTTCTTTCCAAGCATACAGCATTTTGAGGAGTTCATATGCTTCTCTGCCTTTGTCCTTGTTGACCTTTAAGCATACCTCTCCGTCTGCTTCACTGACAGTAAGACCGTAAATATCTTCAAGGGTAAACAGAGTGTGCATAAGACCGATATAGCTGTCTATGTCAGGAACATCAAGAGCCTGTGGAGAAACATCAAGCACCTGTGCCAATGCATTTGTAAGGTCTGCTTTCGGTTTGCGTGTACCAGTTTCGTACTGTGCCAAACGCACATCAGCACTCTTTTCTGGAAAACCGATTGCTGTACCGAGATACTTTTGTGTCATACCACGCATTAGTCTGAAAAAATGTATTCTTTCGCTGATAGCCATAATGATACGCTCCTTTTATATTTAGTGAAATAAGTATAGCAGAAATGTTTAGTGGAAGTCAAGAAAAACCGAAACAAAAATGTTTAATATTTTCTTTGCAACCACTTGACAATAGCAAATATGTTTAGTAAAATAAATTACGAATTAAACAAATATGCTTAATGCGACAACTGAATGACCGTCCGAAAAGCCAAACCGCCAAGACCTCGTCGGAGCAAGTTCCGTATCGTTCGCTTGTGTGCAAGCACAAAAGCTCATTCGCTGCACTGCTCCTCCTCTTCCCCAAAAGTCTCCGACTTTTCGGGAACCCCTATACGAGCGAGCGCCTGATGTACTGCGGTGCATTGGGACAGCACAGCGCCTGCCGACAAGCAGGAGTGCCTGTTGGAACTTTAACACGGAGAAAGCGGCAAGCAAAAAATTATTTTAAGAAAGGAAGAAAAAGGATATGGAAAACAGATTTATCCGAGCCGAAGATGTGGCTCAGGAACTAAACGTATCAAAACCTTATGCATATAAACTCATCAGACAATTAAATGAGGAATTGAAAGCAAAGGGCTTTATTACGATTGCAGGGCGTGTAAATCGCCAGTATTTTTACGAAAGGCTCTACGGAGCAGGAAAGGGGGAAATGTAAATGCCGGTATTTAAGAATGAAGATAACGGTACTTGGTATGTGATGGCAAGGTATGTGAACTGGAAAGGGGAACGCAAGCAGAAATGCAAGCGTGGCTTTGCTACCAAACGAGAAGCACAGGAATGGGAAAGAATGTTCAAATTGCAGACTTCTTCAGACCTTGATATGAGTTTTGAAGCCTTTACGGAGCTTTATATCAATGATGTGAAGAACCGTTTGAAGGAAAACACGTGGCTTACCAAAGAGCATATCATACGCACAAAGATACTTCCGTATTTCGGGAAACTGAAAATCAGCGAGATTTCCACAAAGGAGATTATTACTTGGCAGAATGAAATGCTTGCCTATCGTGATGAGAAGAAAAAGCCTTATTCACAGACGTATCTGAAAACGCTGCACAATCAGTTGTCCGCCATTTTCAATCACGCTGTCCGCTACTATGAACTGCGTTCCAATCCTGCGGCAAAGGTGGGAAATATGGGACGTGAGGAACACAAGGAAATGCTGTTCTGGACAAAGGAAGAATACAAGAAATTCTCTTTTGAGATGATGGACAAGCCTGTTTCCTTTTATGCGTTTGAAATGCTTTACTGGTGCGGTATCCGAGAGGGCGAGCTGTTAGCTTTGACTCCGGCAGATTTCAACTTTGATAAGGAAACAGTCACAATCAATAAATCCTATCAGCGTTTGAAAGGGCAGGATGTGATTACTTCTCCGAAAACGAAAAAGAGCAACCGCACGATTAAAATGCCGAAGTTTCTGTGTGAGGAAATGAAAGAATATCTCGGTATGCTTTACGGATTGAAGAAGAAAGACCGTATCTTTACGGTGACGAAAAGCTATCTTCATCACGAGATGGACAGAGGGGCAAAGGCGGCAGGCGTGAAGCGTATCCGCATTCACGATCTCCGTCACAGCCACATTTCACTCTTGATTGATATGGGCTTTTCTGCGGTGGCGATTGCTGACCGAGTTGGTCACGAAAGTATTGATATTACTTATCAGTACGCACACCTCTTTCCGTCAAAGCAGATTGAGATGGCAGAAAAATTAGATGATTTAGGGAAAGGAGATTTTGAAAATGTCAGCTAAGAACAGAGATAACAAAAATCGTTGGAGGAATATCACAGTAGGGTTTCGAGTATCGCCCGAAGAAAACGAACTCATTAACAGAGCTGTAGCTCTATCAGGATTGCCAAAACAGGAGTATTGTTACCGCCGTTGCTTAAATCAGGATGTGGTGGTACAGGGCAATCCGAGAGTGTATAAGGCGTTGAAAACGGAATTTGCCACAGTCCTTGCGGAACTGAAAAGGATTGAAGCAGGAAAAGGTGTGGATGATGAACTGCTGAGTGTAATAGAACTGATTTCCATTATTCTCGGCGGTTTGAAAGGAGAGGATGCGAATGGAGAATAAAAAAGAAATGACTATTCCAAATGTATCTGCGGCAACAGATGCGGAACAGTCACTTTCCAAATGTACTGACAATAGTATAGTCAATCAGGATACGGATTTCAAGGGGTACGAGCAATCTTTTGAAGAAATGCAAAGGGAAATACTCAGACAGTTAGACCCTTCCTATCTGAAAACAGTATCAATGACAACGCTGTATGATACGGTGTTTGAGGTTCAGACACCACTTATCGACGGTCTGCTCCAAAGGGGAACTTACCTTTTCGTAGGTTCCCCGAAAGTGGGAAAGAGCTTTATGATGGCACAGCTTGCCTATCATATCAGCACAGGCACACCGCTTTGGGAGTATAAGGTGCGTAAGGCAACGGTGCTTTATTTTGCCCTTGAAGATGATTACCCACGTTTGCAGAAGCGATTGTTTCAGATGTTCGGTGCAAAGGAGACAGGCAATCTGTATTTCGCAACGGAATGTAAAACGGTCAATGGCGGACTGGAAGAACAGATAAGAGGGTTTATGAGGGAACACCCAGACACAGGCTTGATTATCATAGACACCTTAAAGCGTGTGCGTGAAGCAGGCGGAGCAGATTACAGCTACGCAAGTGATTATGATGTTGTGGCAAGGCTGAAAGCGTTGGCAGACAGTTACAAGGTTTCAATGCTTATTGTTCATCATACACGCAAACAAAAATCGGAAGATATATTCGATATGATTTCAGGCACGAATGGTCTGATGGGTGCGGCAGACGGTGCATTTGTTCTCAGTAAGGACAAGCGTACTTCCAACAATGCCACACTTGATGTTGCTGGCAGAGACCAGCAGGATATGAAAATCCATCTTGTAAGGGACAGCGAGCGATTGGTGTGGAACTTTGCAAAATCGGAAACGGAGATGTGGAAAGAACCGCCCGAACCTCTGCTTGAGAAGATAGCGGATACGCTCTTTTCGGAAAGTGACAGATGGGAAGGAACTGCTTCGGAACTTTGCGAAAGGCTTGCGGTGGATATAAAGCCGAATGTACTTTCTTTAAGGCTCAGTATCAACGCAAGCAGGCTGTTTCGTGATTACGGTATCCGTTATCAGAACAGCCGCACACACGACGGAAGAAAGGTTTCACTTTGGAAAGAAACCGAGCAGACGGCGTGACAAACGGTGTCAAAGGTGTCAATGTTTTTGAGAGCAGCACGCTGTGAAAAACATTGTCACCATCGTCACACTTTGACACCGGATAAAGTTTAGGGGAGTGTGCAGAGAGTGCCTTTTCAAAGGCGGCTCTTTGGTCTCGCCTGCTGGCTCGGTCGGTTCGCAGGCGTGTGTGCCACCGGCACACGCTCACCCCTCGGAGAGCCTTCGGAGAACGCAAAACCTGTTTACAGGTCGCATTTTTGATGGGTGTACCCGTCAAAAGTGCTTTTGCGTTACTTTTGACAAAAGTAACAAAAACCTGAGAATGTTGAAATTTACAGATGGGAGATGAAAAAATGCAGAGAACGATAAGTGCAATGGTCGGTAAAGGCTCGGTCAATCACAATAGCCGAAAGTTCCGAGCAGAAAATGTAGACGGAACTCGTACTCATCTCAATATCGACTACTGCAATGAAAATATAAAGACAGTTTATCACGAATTGTTTGATGAAGCATTGGAAAGATACAATGCCAAGCAGATAAGGTCAGACCGAAAGATAAAAGATTATTATGAAAAATCCGAAGTTCCAAGCAGGAAAAACCGTTCCACGAAATCATTTTACAGGTGGGCGGTAAGGGAAATATGAACGCCGATACGGAAAACGGAGAACTGGCAAAGCAGATTTTAGATGAATACTATCAGGGTTTTCAGGAGCGAAATCCACAGCTTCGGGTGTTCTCGGCTCATCTGCATATGGATGAAGCTACACCACATCTGCACATAGATTTTGTACCTTTTACCACAGGCAGCAAGCGTGGACTTGATACAAGAGTGTCACTAAAGCAGGCTCTTGCAACGCAAGGTTTTAAGGGCGGCAGTCGTGGCGATACGGAGTGGTCGCAATGGATACAGTCCGAAAAAGAACAGCTTGCGGCGGTGATGGAACGTTATGGGATTGAGTGGGAACATTTAGGCACACACGAAAAAACATCTTTCTGTTTTGGATTATAAAAAGCAGGAAAGAGAAAAAGAAGTGGCGGCATTAGGTGCGAAAATCGAGCAGAAACAGATTGAATTTGATGTGTTGTCGGAACGAGTATTGAACTATGATAAGGCAAAAGACGAGCTGTCAAATCTTGAAATAGAGCTTGATACTGCACCGAAATATCAGTTGCCAGAACCAGAGAAATTTATGACTGCAAAGGCATATAAAACCAAAATGGCAGAGCCGGTTGTAAGGAAATTGAAGCAACTTGTCAAAACGGTGCTTGCCCGCTGCTTTGAGGGGTGGGACAACTATCATAGGCTGAATACAGCGAATGCACAGTTATACCGCACCAATCAGCGTTTGGAGAAAGTCAATGAAAGATTGACCGAAGAAAACAAAATCCTAAAAGCAGAAAATAAAGATTACAGCCTGCTCCGTAAGGTTTTTGGTCGCAAACAGATAGATGATTTGTTGGAGCAGGCAAGAACAGTTAAAGGTCGCAAGCGTGATAATACACGATCACGATAGACAAAAATCACAGGAGGAAAAGGAAAATGACAAAGACAATTTTGAAGAAATGGGCGGAACTTATAGACAGGTGGGTGATTATTTATTGCCGAACATCACAGTACCAGCCGAAGAAGAAATAGAGCCGATTGGTTTATGGGGGAAACGACATGCAAGGCATTTAAAGGAACACTATAAAGTGTTATATATGAACCTGCTGACAAGCGGAAAGCTGCATAGTTATCTTGCAGAAGTCGATAAGCAAGCAGAGGATATGTTTCTTCGACTGGTAAAGGAATATGCCGACAGACAAGATGTGACGGAACAATTAAAGAAAGATAATCCCTACGAATGGATTGGAAGAATGAATAATATTCAGGCTTGTGTGAGGGAAGTTGTAGGAACGGAGTTGATTTACACATAAGCGTTTTACGGTATGGTGCTCCTGCGTTTGCTGGAGTGCTGTGGTTGTGGTTGTAAAGAGGTTGTGAAAGATTGAATTTCGTAATGGTTGGATGTATAATTAGGAAGTGAAAATTTTAATTTGCACTTCCATAAGGTGAAATGTATTGACACAAAAAATACAGTATGATAGTATTGCCATTAGAAGAAAGAAAGGCACATTTTGTGTAAGGTGAGGAAATGATTAATAGATAATTTGATTTAAGTAAGACACATATAGTTATTGAGCCTGTAGAGAATAGGTTTGTTTTGTGTACGCTTAAGTTGGATTATCGCAAGAGGCATTTCCTTGTTTCCTTTTGGAAAAGAAATAAGGGTCTATTTAGCGAGTCTATTTTTGCGTATGCAAAAAAGACTCGTTTTTGTGTGTTCAAAATAATAATTGGCTCAGACTTCGAAAAGGAGAAACTTTAATGTTGCAGATAAAAAATTAAATTTAACACATAAAAAAGACCTGAGAATAATTCTTAATGATTTCAACCTTGTGCTAAATGATGGAGATAAGGCAGTTATTATTGGAGAAGAGGGAAATGGGAAATCGACATTAATGAAGTGGATATACAATCCGTCGCTTGTAGAAAACTATATAGAAGCAGATGGGGAAAGGATAATGGGACACGAACGTCTTGGTTATCTTCCGCAGGAGATGCTCGATGAAGATAAGGAAAAAACAATATACGAATATTTTTCTGAAGAGGAAATATTCTGGGAGAAAACGCCTAAAGAATTGTCTGTTATTGCGGGAAAATTTGGAATGAAAAATGATTTTTTCTACAGTAACCAGACAATGGGTAGTCTTTCAGGAGGCGAAAAAGTCAAGACACAACTTATGAGGCTTTTCATTCGCGATGTTTCTGTGCTGTTGTTGGACGAACCTTCCAATGACATCGACATTGCGACGCTTACATTACTGGAAAAAATCATAAATGACTGGAAGCACATTGTGCTTTTTATTTCACACGATGAAACGCTGATAGAGCGTACTGCCAACATGGTGATACATATCGAGCAGATTATACGAAAAACAAAGGCGAGATATACCGTGGCAAAGCTTCCCTATAGACGCTATGTGGAAGAACGGCTTCATAAATTTGAAATCCAAAAACAGCGGGCACTGAGTGACCGTAGGGAGAAAAAGATTCGCGATGAAAAATATCAAAGAGTTATGCAGAGTGTACAAGGTGCATTAAGAAGTTGTACCAGACAAGCACCGTCTGTTGCCAAAAACTTAAAGGACAAAATGCATACGGTTAAGGCAATGGAACGAAGATTTGAAAAAGAAGATGAAAATATGACTCAGATGCCGGAACAGGAAGAAGCAATCTTTGTCAAATTAGGGGATGAAAACTCACACATTCCCGCAGGAAAAACGGTCATAGAATATGAACTTTCAAAGCTTGTGACTCCGGATGGCAAAAGAATTTTAGCAGAAGGAATTCATTTAAAATAAAAGGTTCAGAAAAAATCTGTATGATAGGAGCCAACGGGGCAGGAAAAACGACTCTTCTAAAAAAGATAGCGGAAGAACTCCTAAATCGGAATGACATTAAAGCAGAATATATGCCTCAAACTTATGAAGACCTGCTGGATTTGGATGTTACACCGGTTGATTACCTTGATAAAACAGGAGATAAAGAAGAGCGTACAAGAATTAGAACATACCTTGGTTCACTTAAATACACACCAGATGAAATGGAGCATCCGATTCGGGAGTTATCAGGCGGACAAAAGGCGAAAGTGCTTCTCTTGAGGATGAGCTTAAGTGGTGCAAATGTTCTTATTCTGGATGAACCGACAAGAAATTTTTCACCATTGTCCGGTCCGGTAATAAGAAAAATGCTCCGAGAATTTCCGGGGGCTGTCATTAGCATTTCTCACGATAGAAAGTATATTGAAGAGGTGTGCGATAAAATATATCAGCTAAATCCTAATGGATTACAGCTAATTGGTGATTGATAACAAAAAGGATGAAAGACTGACAAATTTCAGGCTTTTAGTGAGTTGGAAAGCATACAAAGATTTGAATTTGGAGGATAGATTATGGTACGTACAGAAGATGCATGTGAAATTATAAAATATGCTTTGCAAAACGAAATTAAAGTATATTTAGATGGCGGATGGGGTGTTGATGCACTTCTTAAAAGAGAATCAAGAATACACAATGATATTGATTTGTTTGTTGAACTGAAACATTATCATGATTATATTTATGTGATTAAGCAGCATGGATTTGAGGAAGTAAATACTGATTATACAACGGATGGTCATACTGTCTGGAAAGATGATAAACAAAGAATCATTGATTTACATTGTTTTGAATTTACAGATGACGGAATTGTTTATGAGGGAGATATATTTCCATCAAAAACTTTTTCCGGTATTGGAAAAGTTGGAGATATAACTGTTTCTTGTATTGAACCATTGAGTCAGGTAATGCTTCATTTGGGATATGAACACGATAAAAATGATGTGCATGATGTGATGCTGTTGTGTGAAACATTTCAAATAGCAATACCAGATGAATATAAGGAAAAGTAAAATTTCAGTTTTGTGTTGAATCTCTAAGCAAAATAGCTTATAATTTGACATGCTACATATAGTTATTATCCACAGTTATCGAGTAGGTGTTATCAATGCCGATAACAAAATGATAACATTAGCTCGTATAGGCAGGATAATATGGATATATCAAATAATCAAAAGAACGAGAAACATTACAGAGAATAATTCCTAAACAAAAAAGCGTTAGTCTTTGTAGAGTTTGAATAATCCATACTATTAATTAGCACACTTCATTATTCACAAATTAGTAAAAATGATTATCCTTTAAAAGGATGATAATAGGAGAGTTCTAAACATATTTAAGGTATGTTTAGGGCTCTTTTTGTTTTTCTACTAAAAACGGTAATGTTTTTCTTGTGTACAGCAGAGCACTATAGTATAATAAATCCGATTTTATTGCATAAGTTTAAAGGCTATAATAAGGAAAACGGCAAACCAGATGAAAGTCTGGGACGCAAAGCCAGAAGGGACTAAAGTCAGAAAGTTTGACCAGGTCAGCCGGTTGCAACTGTTTCTATATCATATATGGAAAAGATGTGAAAGCGGAAGAGATCTCGATAACTTTTATACTTTATCGATGAGTGATTCTAAAGAAATATAGTAGGGATACGGGCATATTTGGGCAAGTATCCTTTTTATATGCCAAAATGGGTACGAAAAACTGGCAGGGACAGATTCTCTGTATACAGATAAAAGCAGGATGAAGAAGGCATAAGACGAAGAGAGGATTTTTATAAAATGGGAAATTATGAAGAAAAAATATATTCTTTAGGTGAGACTGTAACGGGACAGACACAGGCCATGTCACAGGCCGTGCAGAAAACACTGGAAAATAATGGCGGGGTAGGTATAATGACAGGATCTTATGACCAAAACCTGTCTATTTTGTCTGTGAATAATCTGCTGTTGCATAGTACAGGATATACATTCGATACTTTCATGGAACAGACAAAAGGCTCATTGAGAAACTTCTTTTATGACGAGGAAGATATACTGGAGCGAGACCGTTTTTTGCAGCTTCACGGAACAGGGGAAGCACAGATCCTTGCAGCAGACGGTACAGTGAATAATGTACGGCTTTGTAAAGAGGATGCGACAGATGAGGCGGGCAGACAGATCTGGGTTATGTCCGTACAGGTCAACTGGGATCATGTAAATTTGGCACTGCTCAATGAGGCTATCTATTCCGGCTTCTGGTATTTTGACTGTGACGAAAACAGTGAGATTGTGAATGCAAACTGGAGTCATGAATTCCGAAAAATGCTTGGCTATCATGACACTCTGGACTTTCCGAATAAACTGGAATCCTGGTCAGATCTTCTGCATCCACAGGATAAAGAAAGAGTAATGGTGCAGCTTCAGGCGGCAATTAAGGATAAGACGAACCAGATAAAATACCAGGTAGAGTATCGTATGAGAATGAAGGATAATCAATACCAGTGGTTTCGGGCATCGGCAGAAGTAATACGCCGTCTGGATGGTTCTGCCAGCAGGATTGCCGGGATTTTTATTAACATTGATGCGGAGAAAAAAGAAATCATGCAGGCACAAAAATCTGCTGCTTTCCACCGGGCTTTTACGAAAGCAGATCTGTGCGAGTATTATGTGAATCTGGAAGCGAATACTTTTGATACCTTTAAGGTTGAACCGTCCCTGATGACAGTTTTTGAACAGAGTCGTACATGGGATGAACTGATCCGGCATTTTGTGGATTCCTATGTTGTGGAAACAGATAAGAAAGCGGTAGCTGCTTTTTATGACCGTGGTTATATTGCAGAAAAACTGAAAGGTCTGGAAACAGAATTATCTTTAGAGTGCCGAATCACTCTGGATGGAGAAGAACGATGGGTCCGCAATGTGGTCATACGTGGCGAAATAGAGGATTCAGAATATGCCATGATCTTTCTGCGTGATATCACAGAGGCAAAGGTAGAGAGCGCACGGCATCTGCAGATGGCAGCGGATAATGCTTCCATGGAGCAGCTGATTCAGAGTATTGTGCGTCTGGTTGACCGCTTTGTTGTCTGTGATCTGGAAAATGACAGATATGAATTCTACAATCTGAATGGACAGATGATATATAAACCTCTGGGATTTTATCATGATTTTCAGATGCAGGTTCTTGAAAAATATAAGACACTGGAACCATTGGAAGCTATAGATATCCTGATAGCCCCGGATAATATTCGGAAAAAACTGAAAAGTGAAAATGATATTTATAAGTTTGAGTATTGCAGCCTGGATGAAAAGACTTATAAAATCGCTTCTTATATTCCCTTGGAATGGAAGAATGGAAAGCTGGAAAAGGTATTGCTGGCATCCATGGATGTGACACAGGAGAAGAAAGCAGAGATTGAATCCCGTCAGGCACTGAAAGAGGCTTACCGGTCCGCAGAAAATGCAAATCGTGCGAAAACAGAATTCCTTTCCAATATGTCCCATGTTTTGTTATGTTTAGATTGGTTGTATCTTATAGATGCGGCAGAGGTCGATAAGAAAGGGCGCATAAACTTATGTATATAAACTACTACGGCTATTGAATAGCCGATTTTGTTAAACTCTTTGATATCCGGCAGTTCCATTGCTGTGAGTACCATTTTATCCCCATGGAGGCTTTCTATGTAAGTATCTACAGCATTGTGGATAGGATGGGGGAATAATCCATGTCAGGATGCAGGGATGCTGGCAGTAGATGCAGTTGGATGAGATGTTGTTTCAGCGGATATATAGCGGGTACTATGGAGCATCACATGATATTCCTGCTGCGGATAGACCGGTTGGTATCATAAGGTGGGGAGAGCTGGAGTGCTGGTGATCTATTCCGCGGAGGTGGTAGAATGTACAGGATACCAGAAAAAATATTCTGGATATCTGCCCTTTTGTTGACAATCCGCATACAAAAAGGATTACACTTTCATCAATAAAAAATAAAGGAGCACCACGAAATGGAATTACAAAAGGGAAGACCTGAGAATACAGATAATCGTCTGGACAAAGAAATCCGTGTCTATGATTTTTTAGACAAACTTGGAGTTCAATATCAGCGTATTGACCATGAGGCTGCTATGACTATGGAAGCCTGCGAAGAAATTGACCACGCCCTTGGCGACAACACCACGATCTGCAAAAATCTGTTCCTGTGCAATCGTCAGGAGACGGATTTTTATCTTCTTCTGATGCCTGGTGATAAACCGTTTAAGACAAAAGATCTCTCTGCGCAGATCCATTCCGCCAGATTATCTTTTGCCAAACCGGAATATATGGAGAAATATCTTGATATCACCCCTGGATCCGTCAGTGTATTGGGACTGATGAATGATTCTGAGAAGAAAGTACAGCTTCTTATTGATGAAGATGTCATGAAGGAGCCATACTTCGGCTGTCATCCCTGTATTAATACCTCGAGTCTCAAATTCACAACTGAAGATCTGATGCAGAAAATTATTCCAGCACTGGAGCATGAGCCTGTCACAGTGACTCTGCCGGTTCCGGAATAAGGAAAACACATAACCAAAGACACAGGAAAGCCCTCAGCCATAGATTTTGTCTATATCTGAAGGCTTTCTGAATATGGACTATTTTAAAATGCCATAATCCTGCATGAATTCCTGCTATCCTTGATACTCCAATCGCATTAGACTCACGCACTGCGTCCAGACGATTGCATATGATCACTCTGGGACAGCGAACACCAAGTTCCGGTTCCGGCAAACAATTATTACAGAGACGGGTATAATTTACTCCTGAGAATGGAGAAATATATGCAGAACCATCTGCTGTTCCTGCATGATTCCCGGATACCTGCCACTAATAATGAAGCTGAAAGGCTTCTAAGAAACTATAAGCTGAAACAGGCGCAGGCTGTGACATTTAGGAGTTTCGAAAGTATCGATTATCTCTGCCAATGCATGAGCATGCTTGTTTTGATGCGGCTAGAAGAACCAGCGAATATATTTGACAGAGTATCCAGAATATTTGGATAAGAAAACCGATGGCTTTGACTGTTATTAGTCTACACCATCGATTTTCTCATGTCCAGCTAACCTCTGAACAGTAACAAACTAAAAGCGAAATTCCTAGGAAAATTCAATTGCTTTTGACAACAAATGCCAGAATGACTATAATGAAAAAGGAAGCTACAGTTCTTAAATATGTGAAACTGAAGATTCCGGGAAATTATTATATAGGGAGGACAAGAAGATGAAAAAAGTACGTTTGATTTTATGCAGTTTTCTAGCACTTTTGATGATGGTGCTGACTGCACCGGTGATAACGAAAGCAGCTACGGAACCGGTATGTTTAAAAAAAGCCACATTAAGATATCTCAAGTGGACAAACTATGTGGTTGATGGTAGAGAAAAGTTTTCTACAATCGCATGGGATCCATTGTACATTGGAAACTTATCCGGTTCAGCCGTTATAACAAACATTAAATCTTCAAATAAGCATTTTACGGCACGTAAAGGAGTAGGTGTAAATGCTATTTATGTTGAGGAAAAGCCAGATTATGTTATAAAAGATGGTATAAAAACAACAATAAGTTTTAATGTTACACAAAATGGAAGAACATATAAACTTTCATCCAGAATAACTTTCAAACCATATGGGGCATTTTTTAAAAGCTTTAAACTGGGAACGAAAGATTATGCATCGGATGTTTCAGGATATAGACTAAAAAAAATGTCACCACTGAAAAGGAATACGGGAAAAATCCAGATTACTCCGAGTAATGGTTACAAAATTGATGAGATTATAGTTAATTACCCAAATAAGTCCAGAAAAGTAAAAAATGGGTCCAGTATTTCCTTAAAAAATGTACGAAAAATATCAGTGTGGTATCATACAACAAAGAAACCTGCATATTATCAAAATCCAGGAAAAGACTATAGGGGATGGACGGGCTCTCCGCTAAATTATTGTTTTGATCTGAGCTTTTGACCAGACGTATACCTTGTTTATAACACCAGAAAACATATCCGGTGTATAAACAAGGTTTTATTATTAAACAAGGGAAGATTGTGCGACGAGAGATGCCTTTAACAGGGGATGGAATAAAAATATTAAAAGCGAAATACCTGGGAATGTTGTTCTGTAGTTGACAATGACTCTGGGAATGATATAAAATATAGAATTGAAATTCAGCGGTTGTTCTGATACTATTTTCTTGACCATATAACCTCCGACAGAACCATTCTGTTTAGAAGTCAGGTTACCGTTGTACCCGTCTGTAAGCGGTACGCCTAATTCATTTGCAACCTCGAATTTGAAACGGTCTAACGCACCTTTTGCTTCCGGTACAGCTGTCTGGTTAGAAGATTTTTGTGTTTGACATATCAATTTCCTCCTTGGTTGTTGTTTTCTTTTGAAAGTGTTTTTGTGTTGCAATGCTAGTATATGAAGATGCAGAAATAATACACTGGAAGTTTTCGCATGGACAGGAAGAGCATGGAAACAGGAAAACTTGCATGATGACTGTAAGAAAATATTAATAAATTATGAATTATGTATATTTTTAAGTTTTAATTGCGTTTTATTTAGTGCTTTGTTATAATTACAGTTAGGATTGTGGATAAAAGATAAAATCCGCAAAATAAATAGGAGAAACGGAGAGGAGAAACTATGAACTTAGGTATAATCGCACATAACAGTAAAAAGTACTGATAGAAGATTTCTGCATCGCTTATAAGAATATACTTGCCAAACATGAGGTCTATGCCACAGGTACAACCGGACGGAGAATAGAAGAAGCGACAAGCCTTCATGTGCATAAATTCCTTGCCGGCAGTATTGGTGGAGACAAGCAGTTTATGGAGATGGTAGAGCGTCAGGATCTTGATATGGTCATTCTGTTCTACAATCCGGTCATGATTGATCCTAAAGAACCGGATATCACAAGCATCGTGAGAAGATGCGACCAGTACAATATTCCTGTAGCGACAAATATTGCCACAGCAGAACTTCTTATTTTAGGGCTTGCAAGAGGAGACCTGGATTGGAGACTGAATCTGAAATGAGAGTGATCGCAGGTAAAGCCAGAAGGCTTAATTTGAAAACAATTCCGGGGATAGACACAAGACCTACTACTGACAGAATCAAAGAAACATTATTTAATATACTTCAGCCGGAGCTTTTGGAATGCCGTTTCCTGGATCTTTTTTCCGGAAGTGGCGGGATCGGAATCGAAGCTCTGAGCAGAGGAGCTTCTTATGCAGTGTTTGTGGAGAAGAATCCAAAAGCTGCTGCATGCATCAGAGAAAATCTTGCATTTACAAAACTGGCAGAAGATGGTAAACTGCTGAACATGGACGTGTTGCAGGCATTGCGTTCCCTTGAGGGAAAAGGTGTTTTTGACATTATTTTATGGATCCCCCATATAATAATGAACTGGAAAGACAGGTGCTGGAATATCTGAAAGACAGCACAGTTGCAGATAAGAATACACTTATTATTGTGGAAGCGGATCTTCAGACGGATTTCAGTTATGTGGAATCTCTCGGTTACAGGCAGCTGCGTTCGAAAGAGTATAAAACAAATAAGCATGTATTTTTAGAACGTGCATAATTAACTATAATAATTTCAGAATGAATACATTGCTTCCTGAAATTATCATAAGATTGCTGCCTGCAGGCAGCATTCGTGTTGTTATGCATATGTGTATGTGCCAGAGGAAAGAGAGAGTAAAAATAAATGAAAATAGCAGTATATCCCGGCAGCTTTGATCCGGCTACCTATGGACATCTTGATGTGATCCGGAGAGCAGCAGTTTCTTTTGACAAAGTGATAGTGGGCGTTTTACATAATTCTTCAAAAAGTCCGTTGTTTTCTGTGCAGGAACGTGTTAATATATTAGAAAAGGCGACTCGGGACGTTCCTAATGTCGAGGTAAAACCATTTGAGGGATTGTCTGTGAATTTTGCCAGAGAGAATCACGCTCAGGTGATCATACGTGGACTTCGTGCAGTTACAGATTTTGAGTATGAGCTCCAGATGGCTCAGACCAATCGTGTACTTGCACCGGATGTAGATACTGTATTTCTGACTACAAGTCTGGAATATGCATACCTGAGTTCTACAATATTGAAGGAAGTTGCACATTTTGGAGGCGACCTGAGTAAGTTTGCACCGGCCGAGATAACGGATGCAGTTATTGAGAAGATTCGTCTTACAGCAGACAACAAATAAGTTATTGTTCACATAGAGCGTACAGTAACAGAAATAGAAAATAAGGAGTGTATATACTATGAGCAGCAGAATTGAACAGATTATCGGTGAGATTGAGGAATATGTGGACAGCTGTAAATTCCAGCCACTGTCAACTACTAAGATTGTGGTAAAATAAAGAAGAAATTGAGGAACTTCTGAGAGAACTCCGCCTGAAAACTCCGGATGAGATTAAACGTTATCAGAAGATCATTAACAATAAGGACGCTATCCTTGAGGATGCTCAGACTAAGGCAGATGCACTGATCGCAGATGCGCAGGCAAGAGCACAGGAACTGGTAACACAGCATGAGATTATGCAGAAAGCATATGCACAGGCAAATGATACGATCAATGCAGCTAACAAACAGGCACAGGAGATTCTGGATTCTGCAACACAGGATGCAAACAGCATTCGTCTCAGCGCGATCACCTATACAGATGATATGATGGCCAATATTGGCAGTGTGCTTAATACAACATTAGAGGATGCAGGTGTGAAATACAAAACATTTATTGATTCCCTGCAGAGCTGTCTTGATGTTGTAAACCACAATCGTCAGGAACTTGCACCTCAGACAGCACAGGCTGCAGCAATACAGGCTCTATCATGATAATGACGGAGCGAAAGATGATGATGACGATCTGTTAGATGATCTGGGAGAGAACTAAAATAAATCAGTTATTAAATATAGAAGATGAGAAAACAAGGGGCAGGAAAATTTCCTGCCCTGATTTTGTATAATGAAATGATGACAGTTCCCGGAAAGAATTTATTTTCACAGATAGGAAATCAGACAGTAAAGAATACCTGCTGTAAGGAATGTACAGATACACTTGGAAATAAAATAAGGCAGAATGCTGAGGTCATGGTGGAGAACACCTTTTGTCTGAGCAAGGATGCACAGACCGCCGGATGCGGTGGTTGCAGCGGACAAAAGTATACGAGTCATGTATGGCAGTCCGGAAACTGAAATAAGAGAAAGTCCGGAAGTGATCTCTGTAAATCCGAGCAGCAGGTATTGATAGAGAAGTGGAAAAGGCGCATAATATCTGATACATCCTGCCAGAATGGAGAACAATAGAATATATCCTCCGAGACGTGTAATGGTTTCAAAACCGTTCATTATAGAAAAATCAAGTATATTTTTTCGAGAAGAAATCTCGGGTGAAAATCCTGGGGAATCTGAGATGGTGGCATTTTGGTACACAAAAAAACGAAGAACAGCATACATATCAGATTTGCTGAAAAAATACTCGCAAAGACCATGCCGGCAGGTACTGTATCCTTAAGACAGGACTTACAGAGATAGGTAATGATAAAGGCAGGGCTTGGATTGTTACAGAAGGTAGTGAGATAAAGAGCTTCTTTTTTGCTGATTTTATGTAATCCATACAGATCAGAGGCAAGTTTGGCTCCCAGAGGATAACCACACAGCATTCCGAGAACGAAAACATAACCACCCCAGATGCTGACACCCGGAAAAATATGAAAGAATGATTCAAATGGCAGGAGAAGTTTCCGGATATGACCGGTATGTGTAAGCATTCCTGTGAGAATAATAAATGGGAGAAGCGTTGGGATTAATGTATTCAGCCACAGAGTCATTCCGGCTCTGGCACAGGACAGACTTTCAGCAGGATGTAGCAGAAGAAAGACAAGAAGAAAACAAATACCACCGGTGAGTATGGTGTTTTTGGACATACAACAACCTCTTTGCAATTGTTTGCCATTCTTTATAAAATTTATATGGCGCAGAATGAAAATAAATGCTATAGTATTTGGGTAAAATATATCTGGAAAATTTGTCGTATATCGGGAAAACAATGGTATATTATAAGACAAATGTGTGATTTTTGGAGGTAATATAATTATGGCAGTTTTAGAGAATTGTGAACCCAAAAGAGTGTTCCATTATTTTGAGGAGATATGCAAAATTCCTCATGGCTCAGGAAATACAAAGCAGATCAGCGACTATCTGGTTCAGTTTGCAAAGGATCATGATCTGAAATATGTTCAGGATGAGATGAATAATGTGGTTATTTATAAACCGGGCACAGCGGGATACGAGAATGCTCCTGTAGTGATCATTCAGGGACATATGGATATGGTATGTGAGAAACGTCCGGATGTAGAGCATGATTTTACAAAAGACGGATTAAAATCTTTCTGTAGAAGGTGACTATGTATCTGCAAACGGACAACCCTTGGTGGTGATGACGGAATTGCTGTTGCTTATGGTCTTGCACTTCTGGAAAGTGATACAATTGCTCATCCGCCGCTTGAAGTGTTTATTACTGTAGATGAGGAAATCGGTCTTCTGGGTGCAGTTGGATTTGACTGCAGTGTATTAAAAGGAAGAAGATTTATCAATCTGGATTCTGAAGCAGAAGGAAGCCTCTGGATCAGCTGTGCAGGCGGACTTTCCGGAGTCAGCCATATTCCAGTGACAAGACTGGATGCAGAGGGAGAGAAGCTGACAGTTAAGATCAGCGGACTGATGGGCGGTCATTCCGGAGCTGAGATTGACAAGAATCGTGCAAACGCAAATTCTCTTCTCGGAAAATTTCTCCATGGTCTGGATGAGAAAACAGATTTTGAACTGATCAGTGTGCAGGGCGGACAGAAAGATAATGCCATTACAAGGGAGGCTACAGCAGAAATCCTTGTTCTTGAAGAAAATGTAGATGCTGTCAGAGAATATGCGGCTTCTGTGCAGGGAGCATGGAGAGAAGAGTATGCAGGAACTGATGAGGGTATCACAGTAACTGTTGAAGATGAGGGAAAACAGGAAGTAAGGGTTCTTCATCCCACAAGTAAAGAAAAAGTAATTTTCTTCCTTGTAAATGTACCTTATGGTGTTCAGAAAATGAGCGGAACGATCAAAGGACTGGTAGAGACTTCTACGAATATTGGTATTCTGAAGACTTCTGAGAATGAGGTAATGGGAAGTTCCAGTATCAGAAGTTCTGTGGAGACAGCCAGAGATTCCCTTTCTGACAAGATTGCCTATCTGACGGAGTTCCTTGGCGGAGAGTATGAGAGACAGGGCGTTTATCCTGCGTGGGAGTATCGCAAGGATTCACCGCTTCGTGATAAGATGGTGGAAGTATATGAGGAAATGTATGGACAGAAACCGAATGTGGTGGCAATCCATGCAGGACTTGAGTGTGGACTTTTCTATAAGAAGATGGAAGGACTTGACTGTGTGTCTCTGGGACCTGATATGAAGGATATTCATACGTCTGAAGAGGTGCTTAGTATTTCTTCTACAGAGAGAGTCTGGAAGTATCTGGTGAAAGTTCTGGAGGCTCTTAAAGAGTGATGTTGGAAGCATCCCTGTTGCGCTTTGGCGGCAGGGGTGCTTTTTTGAATGTTCTATATGTCCGGTGCTTTGCATATACTGTATCAGAATGCGGAACTAGGCATTTCTAAAAAAAACAGAAACTATTCATATTAGCGAGATATTTTTCAAAATCTATGCTATAATAACAAAATGTATGAAATGCAAGGAGCGAGTGAAAATGGAAATACAGTTATGGAGAAGCATTTTGTGCCCGTATGAACTGGCTGTGAGAGAGCTGGAAGTGAAATTCAATCACATTATTGATGAATGTAAAGAGAATGATGTTTACTGCCCGATTGAGCAGGTGGAGGGCAGGGTTAAGAGCGTGAGCAGTATTCTTGAGAAAATGCAGCGCAAGCATATTCCTATGGAGAGAATGGAAGAAGAACTGGAGGATATTGCCGGTGTTCGTATTATCTGCCAGTTTGAGGAGGATATAGAGACGGTTGCTTCCCTGATCCAGAAGAGAAGCGATATGGTTATAAAGAGTGAGAAGAATTATCTGAAGCATATTAAACAGAGTGGTTACAGAAGTTATCATCTGATTATTTATTATACAGTGGATACGATCAAAGGGCCAAAGAAGCTGCAGGCGGAGATACAGATCCGTACAATGGCTATGAACTTCTGGGCGACGATTGAGCATTCCCTGCAATATAAATATAAAGGGGATATGCCGGGGCATGTGGCAGAACGTCTGAGCAAGGCAGCAGATGCCATTAATGCTCTTGACCATGAGATGTCTTCTGTGCGGAATGAGATTATGGATGCACAGAATTCGTCACAGATGCAGTCTAATCTGGTGAAGGATATTCTGATCAACATTGAAAATCTGTACAAGATTGCAAATAAGCGGGAGATTATGAAGATTCAGGATGAGTTCCTGAGAGTATTTAAAACAAAAGATCTTCAGCAGCTGAAGCGGTTCCACAGACAGCTTGATATTATATCTGAAGGATACCGGGCACAGGCAGTGTATCATCATGTCTGATTATTATCCGGAAATGATAATTTGAAAGGTTTGCTGCAGATGTAGAACTGTGTGGCGGATGATCATATCCGCATGACTATAATACATACGAGGAAAATATAAATGCAGGATTTTTACCGGTAACAAAGAAAGAAATGAAACAGAGAGGGTGGGAGCAGGTAGATTTTGCCTATATTACAGGTGATGCCTACGTGGACCATCCTTCCTTTGGTACTGCGATCATCAGCAGACTGTTGGAGAGTCGTGGGGTATAAAAGTGGGGATCATTCCTCAGCCTGACTGGAGAAAGAAGGAGAGTATTCAGGTATTTGGAGAGCCTCGACTGGGATTTCTGGTGTCTGCGGGAAATATGGACTCTATGGTAAATCACTATACAGTCTCTAAAAAGCACAGGCAGAAAGATTCCTATTCACCGGGAGGCCAGATGGGACTTCGTCCTGACCGCGCGGTGATCGTGTACAGCAATCTGATCCGTCAGACTTATAAAAAGACACCCATTATCCTGGGTGGGATTGAAGCCAGCCTGAGACGACTGGCACATTATGATTATTGGGAGAATAAAGTAAAACACAGTGTACTCCTTGATTCCGGGGCAGATATGATTTCCTATGGAATGGGTGAGCATTCGATCATAGAGATTGCAGATGCGCTGGCGAGTGGACTGCCGGTAGAGGAACTTACCTATATTGCAGGAACTGTATTTAAGTGCAGGGATCTGTCGAGAGTTTATGATCCGATTATTCTTCCTTCTTATGAGGAAGTAAAAGTAAACAAGAAGGTTTATGCAGACAGCTTTGCCATTCAGTATCAGAATACAGATCCATTCAGCGCCAGACCAATGGTAGAATCTTATGGGACAAAGGGATATATTATACAGAATCCTCCTGCTCTGCCCCTGACACAGGAGGAAATGGATGATGTATATGCCCTGCCTTATACGGAGAAAGTTCATCCCATGTATGAGAAGCTGGGCGGAATTCCGGCACTGGAAGAAATCAAGTTCAGCCTGACAAGCAACAGAGGGTGCTTTGGCGGCTGTAATTTCTGCGCCCTGACTTTTCATCAGGGAAGAATTCTTCAGACCAGAAGTCATGAGTCTCTGATCGAAGAAGCTACCAGAATGACAAATGATCCTGAGTTCAAGGGTTATATTCACGATGTGGGTGGTCCCACAGCAGATTTCAGACAACCATCTTGTCAGAAACAGCTCACGAAAGGGGTCTGCAAGAATAAGCAGTGCCTGTTTCCCACGCCATGCAAAAACCTGACTGTAGATCATTCGGATTACGTTTCTCTGCTTCGGAAGCTGCGGAAGATCCCGGGAGTGAAGAAGGTATTCATCCGCTCCGGTGTACGCTTTGATTATGTGGTGGCAGACAGGGACAAGACTTTTTTGCGTGAACTGGTGGAACATCACGTAAGTGGGCAGTTGCGTGTGGCACCGGAACATGTGTCTGATCAGGTTCTGAAGTATATGGGAAAACCAAGTCACAGCGTCTATCAGCAGTTTCTTAAGGAATATGATGCGGCAAACAGGCAAACAGGAAAGCAGCAGTATGCTGTCCCGTATTTCATGTCCTCCCATCCGGGATGTACCATGAAAGAGGCAGTAAAACTTGCGGAATATGTCCGGGATCTTGGCTTTACCCCGGAACAGGTACAGGATTTCTATCCAACCCCGTCTACTCTTTCTACCTGTATGTACTATACGGGAATCCATCCTCTTACAGGTGAGAAGGTATATGTGCCGAAGAACCCCCATGAAAAAGCAATACAGAGAGCTTTGATGCAGTACAAGAATCCTGCAAACAGAGAACTGGTGCTGGAAGGTCTTAAAATGACCGGAAGAATGGATCTGGTAGGTTACGGCCCTAAATGTCTGATCCGGCCGCTTCGAGAGAATCATGGAGGCCAACAGCATACTCAGGGCAGTAGTCGGAATGCGAAAAACAGCAGAAACAGCAAAAATAACAAAAACAGTTCAGCATCTGCAAAGAAGAATACTATCAGAAATATACATAAGAAAAATTCCGGAGGAGGACGTAAGTGACAGAAAAGAAAAACAGAAATAAAAAACAAAGTAAAGCGAAAACATCTTCAAGAGTATCCAAAGGGAATTTCGGATATTTCAGAAGTGAAAAGAGACGCCGCCTGATCATCACTGCAATTCTTTTTGCAGTACCATTATTCATCTTTTTCACATCCTGGTTCTATTTTAAGACAAGAATGACTGTCTGGACAGTTGTAACTGTAGTTGGCTGTCTTCCGGCATGTAAATCCATGGTGAATCTGATCATGATTCTGAAATGCAGACCAATGGATGCCGGATTATATCAGAAAATCCATGAGCATCAGGGCAGTCTGGATATGGCATATGAACTTTACATGACTTTTTATGAAAAAAGTGCCTATATTGATGCAGCAGCAGTATGTGGAAATACAGTAGTGGCTTACAGCAGTGATCCGAAAATCGATGCATCTTTCATGGAAACCAATTCCCAGAAGATCATCCGTAAAAACGGTTATAAAGTGACGGTGAAAATTTTTACAGATCTCCGTCCGTTCCTGGAACGTCTTGATTCCATGAACGATCACAGAGAAAGTCTGGAAGAAGGAATCAAATTTACCCCGGACGAAAAATATCCGGATCTTTCCAGAAACGAACTGATCCGACAGACCATTCTGGCATTGTGTCTGTAGTCGCCGGAATTCAATTACAAAATATATCTATAGCAATGTGTTATTTCGGAGTTTGGTATAATTATACAGGAACAATTAAATATGAAAGAATTTATTATAGAAGAAAATGAAGCGGGCCAGCGCTTTGATAAATATCTGGCCAAGCTTCTCAGAGAAGCACCTAAAAGTTTTTTTTACAAAATGCTCCGCAAAAAGAACATCACTCTAAATGGAAAGAAAGCCACAGGAAACGAAAAACTTCTCAAAGGCGACACCATCAAACTGTTTCTGAGTGATGAAACTTTCGATAAATTTGCAGGAAGCAGTCAGGCAGCAAGAGCATACTGCGAACTGGATATTGTTTACGAGGATCCTGATATTATTATCATCAATAAACCGGCAGGGATGCTTTCACAGCCGGCAGATGACGGGGAACCGTCCCTTGTAGAATATCTGACTGGCTACCTTTTAAAGAAAGGTGACCTTACAGAAGAACAGCTCAAAACCTTCAGACCTTCTGTATGTAACCGACTTGACCGTAATACCAGCGGAATGGTCTGTGCAGGGAAAAGTCTTGCCGGTCTGCAGTTTCTGTCCAGGATATTCCACGACAGAACACTTCACAAATACTATATCTGCCTCACAAAAGGCAAAATAGAAAAACCGGATCATATCAGGGGTTATCTGCACAAAGATAAAAAAACAAACAAAGTAATCGTAAGCAGACAGGAATTCAAAGATTCCCTGCCGATTGAAACGAAATATCGTCCTCTTGGCAGCAACGGAAAAATAAACTCTTCTGGAAGTTGAGCTGATCACAGGCCGTACTCACCAGATTCGTGCTCACCTTGCAGGAACAGGACATCCATTGCTTGGAGACACCAAATACGGAGATTCTGAATTTAATAAGCAATACATCCGCCATGGAGTCAGGCATCAGCTTCTCCATGCATACAGGTTAGTAATTCCGGAGACAGACCAGAACTTTGTGGCGCCGGCACCGGAGCTTTTCTGTAAAATCATCAAAGAGGAAAATCTTGAGGAGGCTTATCATGAGAATCTGGAAAGAAATATGGGATTACGCAAAAATGATCATCATAGTAGTAGTGATCGTAACGCTTGTGAATAGCGTAGTACTGATCAATGCCAAAATTCCTTCCGAATCAATGGAAAAAACCATTATGACAGGAGACCGTATTTTCGGATTTCGCCTTGCATATGGACTCAATCTGGATTTCTTCGGACATGAAATATCAAAAAAATAAAAGATCCGGAACGCTTTGACATTGTATTTTCAAATACCCGGATGACGAAAGCAAGCTTTTCATCAAACGAGTCATCGGACTTCCGGGAGAAAAAGTACAGATTAAGGACGGCAAAGTCTATATCAATGATTCAGAGATTCCTCTGGATGACAGTTTCGTTCCGGAAAAACCAAGGGGCAGCTTTGGCCCGTATGAAGTTCCCGAAAACAGCTATTTCGTCCTGGGTGATAACCGCAATCATTCCAAAGACTCCCGTTGCTGGAAAAGCACCAGTTTTGTGACCTTTGATGAGATTGTCGGAAAGGCAGTTATCAGGTATTATCCGTCGGTAAAATTATTGAAGTAGAAAATAAAATTTACGGAGAAATAAAGTGGCAACATGGAACAGCAGAGGTTTGCGGGGATCCACTCTGGAGGATCTTGTAAATCGTACAAATGAACAATACAGAGAAAAGGGACTGGCACTTATCCAAAAAATTCCCACTCCGATCACACCTGTCCGTATGGATAAGGAAAACCGTCATATTACGCTGGCATATTTCGAGCAACGAAGCACTGTAGACTATATCGGAGCAGTACAGGGTATCCCTGTCTGCTTTGATGCCAAAGAATGTGCGGCGGATACTTTTCCACTTGCGAATATCCATCCTCATCAGGTGGAATTTATGCAGGCATTTGAAAAGCAGGGAGGGGTGGCTTTTTTTCTTATATTCTACAGCCATGAAAACCAGTTCTATTACCTTACACTGCGCAGTCTCCTTACTTTCTGGAACCGGATGCAGGAAGGCGGCCGCAAGAGCTTCCGGCGCGAAGAACTGGAATCTCAGTATTATTTGAATAAAAAAAGCGGGTTTCTTGTGCCCTTTCTTGATGGAGTTCAGACTGATCTTAATGAACGGGAATAGGAAAGGGGACGCGCAGAAATTTATTTTATTTCCGGTGCGGTTTCGGCATCTAAGAGTTTCTAAGGCAAAAAAAA
>ENA-OQOA01000201-OQOA01000201.1-human-gut-metagenome-genome-assembly--contig:-NODE-201-length-31303-cov-3.467122_pt1 | contig 31303 bp, 31 predicted proteins | sample MGYA00242633_ERZ504888 | MGnify/ENA primary metagenome ERZ504888 (study PRJEB26092, sample SAMD00036372) | human gut metagenome | host: Homo sapiens | study: EMG produced TPA metagenomics assembly of...
TCTATCTTTCTTTATGTTTTTATGAATACCTGAAGACATTCTTTTATAAAATTAAGAATTTTCAAACGGAAAGGTGTGTATGTTAAACATTATTAGTTTTCAATTTTTGGAGTGGTAGACAGATGTTTATAATATTCCACCATTAATTTCCGTCATTCAAACCAGAATTTTGGAATACATATGTACAAAAAGGATCTTCAAATATGAAACGAGTCTGGGCCATCGCTTTTTTCTTTTTCTCATTGGGCTTATTTACAGGATTCTGGATCACTCACGATCCGATGAAAATAGTTATCTGTATCGGATGTGATATCACAGCTTACTGTCTATTCTTTAAATAACGCTTGAAGAATAAAAAAAGAGTTGGAATAAATTCCAAACTCTTAGTGGTTTCTTATATGATCAATCAAGACTAAGCACGTTCAACCTTACCAGATCTTAAGCAAGAAGTACAAACGTACATTTTCTTAGCTGCTCCGTTAACTTTAACTTTAACAGATTTGATGTTAGATTTCCACATTTTATTTGATCTTCTATGTGAATGGCTCACTGCGTTTCCAAAATGAGCACCTTTGCCACAAATAGCACATTTTGCCATGTTAGCACCTCCTTATTCCAATCTCTATTCCTGTTTCATTCCAGGCTCGACAACTATTTCATTCTAACAGATTGATTTATAAAAATCAAGAATAAATTTGCTTTTATTTTAAATCATTTTTTGAAACACTAGACTTAGGTGGTTTCATAATGTATAATCGAAATATATGAATTCTCGTTTGGAGGTATAATTTATGAAAGGACATGTGAATACAAAGAATGGAGAGATTTCCATTGAAAATCAGGTAATTGCGAAATATGCCGGAATCTGTGCTCTTGGATGTTTTGGTATCGTAGGGATGGCAATGGTGAATATGAAAGATGGGATTGCCAAGCTGTTAACAAGAGATAATATCAGAAAAGGTGTATTTGTTTCTGTAAAGATAATAAGATCACGATAGACTTCCATATTATTGTATCTTATGGAGTTTCTATTTCTACAGTGGCAAGTAACCTTATGGAATCTGTAAAGTATCGTGTAGAAGAATTTACAAGCCTTGAAGTAGAACGGATCAATATTTACGTAGAGGGCGTAAAGGATATAGGATAATAGATAATGGAGGCAAAGATTAAGATGAAACAGATAGATGCAGCTTTGCTGCAGAAGATGTTGATTGGCGGAGCCAAGAGATTAGAGGCGAATAAAGAATATATTAATGAACTGAATGTATTCCCTGTGCCAGACGGTGATACAGGAACGAATATGACAATGACAGCTCTTGCAGCTGCTAAAGAAGTTGGGAACGCAGCAGAAGTGACAGTGAAAGAAGTAACAAGAGGATTATCAAGCGGTTCTTTAAGAGGAGCCAGAGGTAACTCAGGTGTTATTCTATCCCAGTTATTCAGGGGATTTTATAAAGGTGTCAAAGATCAGGACGTATTAACAACAGAAACTGTTGCAGTAGGATTTAAGAAGGCAGTAGAGACAGCTTATAAAGCAGTTATGAAACCAAAGGAAGGAACAATCCTTACGGTAGCGAAAGTAACAGCAGAGAAGGCAGTATATTGTGCAAGGAATACAGAAGATTTTGAAGAATTTGCTCAGGTAGTGATCAAGGAAGCAAACGAGATTCTTCAGAAGACACCAGAGATGTTACCAGTTCTGAAAGAAGCAGGAGTGGTTGATTCAGGTGGACAGGGACTTGTGGAATTCCTACAGGGTGCTGTTGATGCTTTAATGGGTAAAGAAGTTGATTTAAGCAGTGTTGAGAAGACAGCAGTTAAACCAGCAGCAACAGCAAGTGAAGCACCATTAGAAGAGAAAGATATCAAATTTGGTTATTGTACAGAATTTATCGTTATGACGAAAGAAGAGATTTCCATGGAAGAAGAACAGAAGTTTAAAGATTTCTTAATGGGAATCGGAGATTCTATCGTGGTTGTTGCAGATGAAGATATCATTAAAGTACATGTTCATACAAACCATCCTGGAAAAGCGATCGAGAAAGGTCTCACATATGGAGAACTTACGAATATGAAGATCGATAATATGAGAGAAGAACACAGAGAACGTTTAAATCTCACACAGGCAGAAGCACAGGCAGAAGAAAGCAAACCAGAAGAACCTAGAAAAGACTTTGGATTTGTGGCAGTATCGATCGGCCAGGGAATGAATGACATTTTCCGTGAGTTAGGTGTAGATTACCTGATTGAAGGTGGGCAGACCATGAACCCTAGTACTGAAGATATGTTGAATGCAATCGAGCAGGTGAATGCAGAGACTGTATTTATTTTGCCAAATAACAAGAATATCATTCTTGCAGCGACACAGGCACAGTCTTTAGTGGAAGATAAGAATGTAGTGATCATTCCGACAACAACAGTTCCACAGGGAATCTCAGCGATCATTGGATTTGATCCAGAAGCAGATGCCGAAGAGAATGAAGACAACATGAAAGACATCATTGAATGCGTGAAGACTGGAGAAGTTACTTATGCAGTCAGAGATACATCCATCAATGGTATTACGATCAAGGTCGATGATATCATGGGAATCGATGATGATGGGATCAAGAAAGTCGGACAGGATGTCGAGAAAGTCACGTTAGAATTACTAGAAGAGATGGTAGATGAAGACAGCGAACTGATCAGTATTTACTATGGAGAAGACACAACCAAAGAACAGGCAGAAGCATTACTTGAGAAAGTAGAAGAAACATATGGTGACTGTGATGTACAGTTAGAATATGGCGGACAGCCAATTTATTATTTCTTATTATCAGTAGAATAAGAGAAGATGGGAAATCCCGCTTGATGGCGGGATTTCTTTGCTTTTCGTGAGAATATGATAAAGAATTTTGAAGGAGACAGAAGATGGATGGCACAACAAATATCATAGAATTAAAAGGAATTGGGGAAAAGAGTGCGACAGCTTTTGGACGACTTGGAATCCGTGATGTAGACAGTCTGATCACGATGTATCCAAAGTATTATCTTACCTATGAAGATCCCAAAGATGTCAATGAGATCGAGATTGGCCAGAGAGTATCTATTTTCGTTCGTATCAATTCGGAAGTTCATATTCAGTATGCAAAAAGAATGAAGATTGTTACATGCACAGCGAAAGATCATACAGGAACGATCATGCTTGTCTGGTACAATATGCCATATTTAAAGAAACAATTACATCAGGGAAGAGATTATATATTTACGGGAACTCCGATCTATAAAAATGGACGGATCACGATGGAACATCCAGAGATCTTTACACAGGAAGATTATGAAGCTAAACAGGAGACATTGCAGCCAGTATATCCATTAACAAGTGGACTTACCAATAAACTTGTTTCTAAGGCTGTGGCACAGACAAAAGACTATATCTTTCATATTCCAGAATATCTTCCGCAAAATATTTTAGATCAATATCAGCCAATGGAATATCATCAGGCAATCTGGAATATTCATTTTCCGGAATCAAAAGAGCAGTTGATCAAAGCAAAGAAAAGGTTGATCTTTGATGAATTTTTATTTTTATCGCAGCGATGCATATGATCACATCAGGAGAAGATCTCAAGGAAGAAGGATACAAGATCGGGGTCTGCAAGGAAGCGAAAGAACTGGTAAAGAATCTTCCATATGAATTGACTACAGCGCAGAAAAGAGCGTTAAATGAGATGGCAAAAGACATGGCGTCTGGTAAGGTTATGAATCGTCTGGTACAGGGTGATGTAGGATCTGGAAAGACGATCCTTGCGGTTATTTTATTATTAATGTGTGCCAAAGCAGGATACCAAGGGGTTTTGATGGCGCCAACGGAAGTGCTTGCAGCTCAGCATTATGAATCATTTACAGAACTTTTAGAATCTTATGATATAAAGATCGCATTGCTGACAGGTTCCACAAAGGCAAAAGAAAAAGAGAAACCTATCAAAAGATCAAAGATGGAGAAGTAGATATTGTGATCGGAACTCATGCGGTCATTCAGGATAAGGTGGAATATAACAAGTTAGCATTGGTTATCACGGATGAACAACATCGATTTGGAGTAAGACAAAGAGAAAGTTTATCGCTAAAAGGTGAGAAACCACATGTACTTGTTATGAGTGCGACACCGATTCCAAGAACATTGGCGATCATTTTATATGGTGATCTTGATGTATCGATCATCGATGAACTGCCGGCAGAGCGGTTGCCGATCAAAAACTGCGTAGTCAACACAAGTTACCGCCCGACGGCGTATCGTTTCATTGAGAAACAGGTCAGTCAGGGAAGACAGGTATATATTATCTGTCCGATGGTCGAAGAAAGTGAGACGATGGAAGGAGAAAATGTCATTCAGTATGCGCAGATGTTGAGAAGCCAGTTTGCACCATCGGTAAGGATCAGTTACCTTCATGGAAAGATGAAGGCAGCGGACAAGCAGAAAGTCATGGATGATTTTTCAGAAGGCAAGATTGATGTTTTAGTATCAACAACGGTTGTTGAAGTCGGGGTGAATGTGCCAAATGCAACGGTTATGATGGTGGAGAATGCAGAACGTTTTGGACTTGCACAGCTTCATCAGTTAAGAGGACGTGTCGGACGTGGCAGCTATCAGTCCTATTGCATTTTTATGACGAGTTCCAAGAAGAAAGAAACGATGCAGCGTCTTGAAGTGTTGAATAAAATCAAATGATGGATTTTATATAGCAAATGAAGACTTAAAACTTCGAGGACCGGGTGATTTCTTCGGAGTCAGACAAAGCGGGATGATGGATTTTGTTCTGGCAGATATCTATACCAATGCAGATATTATGAAACAGGCAGCTGATGCGGTAAAACAACTGGAGGAAAGCGGATTTGATTTTTCGAATTTGAAGAACAGCAGATTAGAAAAACAGATCGGGCTTGCAAGGAATATATAATAGGAGGTATATCGTATGGTACGTTTTTATTTAAGATTTACAGGAAGAGTCCAAGGAGTAGGATTTCGTTTTTTTGTAGCGATGAATGCAGAAAGATGTCATTTGACAGGATGGGTGAAAAATATGTCTGATGGATCAGTGACAGCAGAAGTTCAGGGAACCAGAGTTGAAATTGAGAAATTTTTAAATTTGATCCAGACAGGAAATCGTTTCATTCGAGTGGATGAAATCGAGAAAGAAGAACGTCCATATGAAGAAAATGAGAAAAGATTTCATGTTCGTTATTAAAATGATGTAAGTGTCAAAAAATAACAATCCATAAAATGCAACATCATGTAAAAACTCCCAGTGTATCTTTTGTACGCTTGCATATACTATGAGCGTAACAGATAACAAAACAAAAGAAATGGAGGACTTTCAACATGGAAGAACGAACTTCAGCAAGAAGCAAAGGAACAAACAGAGTCGAGGTACCAGAAGCGAGAGGAGCCTTAGACAGATTTAAGTTCGAAGTTGCAAATGAGATCGGTGTGGATTTAAAAGAAGGATATAACGGACACTTAACAACTGCTCAGGCAGGATCTGTCGGAGGAGAGATGGTTCGTAAAATGATCCGCAGACAGGAAGAAGAAATGTCTCGCTAATTAGATAAGATGATGTATCCGGATTGCGAAATTGCGTAGCAATGAAGCAATCCTCAAACATCATAAGATTTCAGAAAGAGGCAGTGAAAGTATAAACTTTGACTGTCTCTTTCTGAAATATTGGTTTGTCGGTTGACAAAATCTGTAGATATAATAAAATAAAAGAAATAGTGAGCAAAAGTGGAATAACTTTGCAAAGCAAATAAAAGACAAGGAATATACATAGATATGAGAGTCGTAGCAGGAAGTGCGAAGAGTTTAAAATTAAAGACGATCGAAGGAATGGAGACAAGACCAACCCAGGATCGCATCAAAGAGACGTTATTTAATATGATTCAGTATGATATCCCGGGAAGTACATTTCTGGATCTTTTCTCTGGAAGTGGAGGAATCGGGATCGAGGCATTGAGCAGAGGAGCAAAGGAAGCTTATTTTGTTGAGAAAGCAAAACCTGCATTAAGATGCATTCGAGAGAATTTAAGATATACAAAGCTTGATAAGAAAGCACAGGTTCTGGCAACAGATGTGAATTCAGCGATCAGGCAGTTAGAGACGAAGAATGTAACATTTGATCATATTTTTATGGATCCTCCATATAAGAAAGGATTTGAAGAAGAAGTATTATCAATCATAGATCGATCCTCTATCTGTACAGAAGATACGGTAGTTATCGTGGAATCGTCTCTTGACACAGAGATACCAGATTTTGAGAAATTAAAGGTTATAAGAGTAAAAGAATACAAGACAAATAAACATACATTTTTGATGAAAATAGTGGAGGATTAGAAGATGAGTATTGCAGTTTATCCGGGAAGTTTTGACCCGGTGACTTATGGACATATTGATATTATAGAGCGTTCAGCCAAGGTTTTTGACAAGCTGATCATCGCAGTATTGGTAAACAGTGCAAAGAAACCAATGTTTACAACACAAGAGAAGGTTGATATGATACGAAAAGTGACAAGTCATCTTGATAATGTAGAGGTTATGTCATTTTCTGGATTGTTGGTAGACTTTGCAAAACAACAGGGAGCCAGTGTATCAGTCCGAGGACTACGCGCAGTAACTGATTTTGAGTATGAGATTCAAATTGCACAGACAAATGCGAGATTGGATAAAGACTTAGATACCATGTTTTTTACAACCAGCATTGAGTATTCTTATGTAAGTTCCACGATCGTAAAGGAAATTGCATCTTATCATGGAGATGTTTCTGAGATGGTACCGCCTTACGTACAAGAATGTCTTGAGAAGAAATTTAAATCATAGGAGGCGAATGAATATGAGTGAGAAGTATTTACATGAGATGATTGATGATATTGAAGTACTGATCGACGAAGCAAAACCAGCAAGATTTAGTCCAGGTAAGATTATGATCGAGAAAGATGTATTGATGACAGTGATCGAGGAATTAAGGAAGCAGATTCCAGGTGAGATTGAACGAAGCCATAAGATCATTCTGAACAAAGATGCGATCTTGGAAGATGCCAGAGTGAAGTCACAGCAGATGATCGATCAGGCAGCAAGAGATGCAGGAGAATTGATCGATCAGAATGAGGTCGTTGAGATGGCAAAGATGAGAGCGAATGAGATTGAAACTCACGCCAAAGATACAGCAAGAAGTGTTGTACATAATGCGAATGAAGAAGCAGATCAGATCCGTGCAGGTGCATTGCGCTATGTCAATGAGATCATGGAAGATGTACAAGGTTATGTGGCAAGTGTCAAAGAAGCACAGGAGAGTGTATTTAACCAGTTGTTATCCGCATTAGATTCAGATCTTGCATCGATTAAAACGAATGCGAAAGAGATAGAAGAACAGCTTTCCGGAGTCAGCATTCCACAGGCAAGAACAAGAACGGTAGAAGATTTTATTTCAGATGAAGACTAGATAAGCAAGTAGTCCGCTTGAAACACTAAAAAAGATCTTATGAGCAGATATTTCCAGAGGGAGAGTCTGCTCTTTTTGTATACACTTAAAGTCTGCACGGCAGCAGACAACCCGCCAAAAGAAGTGATCATACACAATAATATGACTTTGCGGCTGATAGACATATGGGAAGAACCAAAATAGGAGATGGCATTTGTGATTTCAAGAACAGCGGTCAATCCTCTTTTTAAATAGAAAGGAAGTGGAAGAATTTCTAAAAGAGAAACGGCAATTGAAAAGATCATAATACAGATTCCAATCATGAAAATGGAATGAAGACTATCAAAGATTACCTGATCTGCTGATTTTTTGTGTGCAATGGTGGGAGAAGAGTGGTGTGTATGTAGAAAATCGCTTGTAAAAATAAAAAGACCAGATAGATCAGATAACACATGACAGGAAAATACAGGCAAAAGAAAAAGCGCAGAGCAGAAATTTTGCCATGAAGGATCAATGTAAGAGTATATCCAGCAGAGAACATGGGACTGATCTGATTGCAGGTATATAATAGCTTTTCTCCTTCAGATTTCGTAAAAGATCCACAAGAAATAAAATCATCAATGATCTTCGCACCGAGGGGACATCCACAAAAAAACCTAGAATACAGGTGTAAAAAAAGTCCTCATTGATACCAGGAAAAAGTTTTTTGAGGGGGTAAAAGAGCCGGGAGATCAGATGGAACGTTTGGTAATATTGCATAAAACCAGTGAGCAGTAAAAAAGGTAAAAGAGTCGGTGTGATCGTTGCAGACCATAAAATCAGCCCATTTTTTGCGCCTTGGACCGATGTTTGTGGAAAAAATAACAAGGAAAGAACACTAAAAATAAGTAAAAACTGGATAAAACTGGTTTTCATGAAAAATCTCCCGCTTTCTTTTTATAGTGTATGAAGCGGGAGGTGAAACTAGAAGATGATCTGCTCATCTTTTATGATCGTATGAAATTTCTGTCCGATCACGGTACGATATAACTGGTTGGCACGTTGTTCTGTAGATAATAATTCTTCTTGATCTTTGGATAAAGGATCATTCATAACACGCAGATGGCGGACCATAGGGATGGAAGATTTTCTTTTGATATTCCCGATCAGGAAGGAAGCAGAACGTTTGAAACCTAGAATCTGAAAATAAGGAGACATATCGTAAGTTCGTGCTTTTTCAACCTTTTCTTTTGTTATATCAAGCATGATATGCAAAAGATTTCTGCTTATTTTGCTCCAGGTGAGGTTTTTGGTCTTACAGGCACTGATCAGTTCTTCAAAAGAAAGATCAGATTTTAACATCTTAAAAATACGGTCCTTAAAATCGCTTGAAATACCGCTGATCTGTGTAAGATCTTCGCAAGAATAAATAGCTGCATGTAAAAGCAGAGAAAAATCATCCAGGCAGACAGGAAAATCTTTTTGATAATGCATCTGATAGATATCATGCAAAGCTTCAGGGACTCTTGAGAATAAAGGTCTGATCTGGTTTTGTTCTAAGATTTCACGGATGGATGTTGCAGAAGAAATCGAAGGTGTCAACTCCTTGCTGTGATGATCGTTTGAAACACGGGTAACACAGACGGGAATGATAGGGCTGTCTAACTGTAGCAAAGCTTTTAAATATTCAATCCCAAGAATATTATTCGGCTGTTTTAATACTTCGATCAAAGAAGCATCATCAAGATGCTCTCTAAGATAAAGTTCTTTTGCTTTCGGATAAGAATGTCCGAGACTCATAAGCTCTTTTGTACCACGCTCGATTTCTTCTTCATATTGGATAAGAAAGGATGCAATCTGCTTAAGTTTGTTAATATCTTGACACTCACTTCCAAAAGAAAGGTAGTCGATCACCCCTAGTTTGTGAAGCAGACTGACAGCTCCAATTGCAAAATCAGGGGCAGATGAACATGCTGCAAATAAGGGGAGTTCGATCACGAGATCGGCACCTCCAAGAAGGGCAGCCTGGGTACGTATTTTTTTGTCCATAACCGCCGGAGTTCCGCGCTGTACGTAGTTTCCACTCATGATGGCAATGACGCAGTCTGCACTCGTGATATTTCTTGTCTGCATGATATGGTATTCATGACCATTGTGAAATGGATTGTATTCGCAAATGATAGCTGCTGTTTTCATAAAATATCCTTTCGAGATTCCTTATTTGAATCGTTTATTTTGTAAATGTATTATAAATCACAAATGAATAAAAGTAAAATTGCACAAAAAATGAAAAATGAGCAACAAGTATCTTGTCAGAGAAAACAAAAAATGTAGAATAGAATATAGATTTTTCTGGAAATGTACAACGAAAAATACAAATACTATTATTGTATACAAAGAAATGATGTTGTATAATTTAACAAGATTAAATTCATCTTTTTGGAAAGTTGAAAGGAGCAACGCGAAAAATGAGTGTTATTGATGAGATTAAAAACAAGGCAAAAGCAAATAAGAAAACTGTTGTACTGCCTGAAACTACAGACATGAGAACATTAACAGCAGCAGCAGAGGTTATCAGTGAAGGAATCGCTGATATTATTTTAGTTGGAAAAGAAGACGAGATTAAGGCAAAAGCAGAAGCAGAAGGATTAGATTTAGCCAAAGCTTCTTTTGTTGATCCAGAGAACTGTGATCATTTAAATACATATATCGAATCTTTATGTGAAGCAAGAAAGAGCAAAGGACTGCTTCCAGAAGATGCAAAAGAGATCCTGTTATCCAACCCACTGTTCTTCGGAGCAACAATGGTAAGAGTTGGAGATGCAGACGGAATGGTAGCAGGAGCGATCAACTCTTCTGCAAACGTACTTCGTGCAGCACTTCAGGTTGTTAAGACTGCACCTGGTACAGAGATTGTATCAGCCTTCATGTTAATGGATACACAGGCTAAAGATATGGGTGAAAACGGATGTTTCGTATTCGCTGACTGTGGACTGAACCAGAATCCAAATCCAGAACAGTTAGCAGCAATCGCTTCAAGCTCAGCTAAGACATTTGAGCAGCTGATCGGAGCAACACCTAGAGTTGCAATGTTATCCCATTCTACATGTGGAAGTGCAAAACATGACGATGTAACAAAAGTTGTAGAAGCAACAAACATCGCTAAAGAAAAATACCCTCAGTACCTGATCTGTGGAGAATTACAGCTTGACGCAGCGATCGTACCAGAAGTTGCAGCAAGTAAGGCTCCAAGAAGTGAAGTTGCTGGTAAAGCGAACGTATTAGTATTCCCAGACTTAGATGCTGGTAACATTGGATATAAATTAGTACAGAGATTAGGTGGAGCACAGGCATTCGGACCTATCACACAGGGAATCGCAAAACCAGTCAATGACTTATCACGTGGATGTGTAGCATCAGATATCGTAGGTGCAGTAGCGATCACATGTGTACAGGCAGCAGCACTGGAAGCAGATAAATAAGAAAAATATAAGGAGAATCATAGTTCATGAAAGTTTTAGTTATCAACTGCGGAAGCTCATCATTAAAATATCAGTTAATCGATTCAGAGACAGAAAGTGTTTTAGCAAAAGGATTATGTGAAAGAATCGGAATCGATGGAGCATTAACACATCAGCCAGCGGGAAAAGACAAGATCAAATCTACACCAGCTATGCCAGATCATAAGACAGCGATCGGAATCGTTATCGACCAGCTGACAGATAAAGAAAACGGAGTTGTAGAAAGTCTTGATGAGATCGGAGCTGTAGGACACCGTATTGTTCACGGTGGAGAGAAATTCACAAAATCATGCCTGATCACAGATGAAGTTATCAAAGAAGTTGAAGAATGCAGCGTATTCGCACCACTTCATAACCCAGCGGGACTGATCGGAGTTCGTGCATGTCAGGAATTAATGCCAGGACTTCCAATGGTAGCAGTATTTGATACAGCATTTCATCAGACAATGCCAGAGAAAGCATTCTTATATGGTATTCCTAGAAAATACTACGATGAAGATGGTATCCGCCGTTATGGATTCCACGGAACATCTCATCAGTTCGTATCTTTAGAGACAGCAAAAGTCTTAGGAAAAGATATCAAAGACTTAAAGATCATCGTATGCCATTTAGGAAACGGTGCAAGTGTTACAGCAGTCAAAGGTGGAGAATCAGTAGACACATCTATGGGATTAACACCACTTGAAGGACTGATCATGGGAACACGTTCTGGAGATCTTGATCCAGCAATCATCGAATTTATTGCGAATAAAGAAAACAAAACAGCATCTGAAGTATTAAATATCTTAAATAAAGAATCAGGAGTTTACGGATTATCAGGAGTATCTTCTGACTTTAGAGATGTAAAAGCAGCAAGAGCTGAAGGTAACAAAGTTGCAGCTGCAGCATTAGATGCATATGCATACCGTGTAGCAAAATACATCGGAGCTTACACAGCAGCTATGAATGGTGTTGATGCGATCGCATTTACAGCAGGACTTGGTGAGAATGATGATATCACACGTAAAGCAATTTGTGAATATCTTGGATATTTAGGAACAGAACTTGACGAAGTGAAGAACGATGTTCACGGAGAAACAGCGATCATCTCTACAGATGATTCTAAAGTTACACTGCTTTGTGTACCAACAAATGAAGAATTAATGATCGCAAGAGACACAGTAGCCCTTGTCAAATAATCATTTCATAAAAATAAAGCTTGTTAAAATGTGCTTCGGGATTGTTTTTTAAAAGTAAGGAAAATTACTTGACAAACCAGAAGCACATTCGTATAATAGTACAGTATGAAAATTTAGGAGATCGTATGAAGATTCAATTATCAAAAATTATTTCAGTACCTAAATATGAAGAAACCGTCGAAGCGTCAATCGATCTGAATGAGATTAAGCTTAAAGGTGTGTCTTATCCTATTCGAGAGAAGAATGATTTTTCGATTGTTTTTAGAAATATTGGAAAGGATAAGATATCATTTGCATTTGAGACAGAAGTCACGCTTGGAATTCCATGCAGTCGATGTCTTGAAGAAGTGAGTTATCCGGTTTCCATGCAGGTGATGAAAGAATTAGATTTTTCGGATCTCGATGAAGAAGATTCTTCATATATCGAGGACAAGTATCTTGATCTTGATATACTGATCTTCGATGAAGTTGTTCCAAAACTTCCGTCCAGAGTGTTATGCAAAGAAGACTGCAAAGGACTTTGTCCGGTGTGCGGAACGAATCTGAATGAAAAAGAGTGTGGCTGCGATCGTACGGTGGCAGACCCTCGTATGGCAGCGATTCAGGATATTTTTAAGAATTTTAAGGAGGTGTAAAACCAATGTCAATTTGTCCAAAGAATAAATCATCCAAAGGAAGAAGAAACAGACGTAGAGCAAACTGGAAGATGACTGCTCCAACACTTGTAAAATGCAGCAAATGTGGTGCTCTTATGATGCCTCACAGAGTATGTAAAGCCTGCGGATCTTACAATAAAAAGGAAATTGTTTCAGCACACGCTGAATAATGGTAAATGAAGAGAAATGCCATACGTTTAGGCTTTTTAAGAAGGTTTAGGCGTGTGGCATTTCCTATTTTTAAGAAAAGGAGTAACAGGTCATATGGAGAAATTAGTGAAAGTGGCAGTTGATGCCATGGGTGGAGATCATGCACCAGGAGAAGTTGTAAAAGGTGCCGTTGATGCTGTGAATGAAAAAACAGTCTGAAAGTATTTCTTGTAGGAAAAGCACCAAGGATTCATGAAGAATTAAGCAAATATCAGTATAAAAATGAACAAATTGAAGTTGTGAATGCAGAAGAAGAAATTTCTTGTGACGAATCACCAGTAGAAGCGATTCGTAAGAAGAAAGATTCTTCCATGGTGGTCGCCCTGAAAATGGTAAAGGATAAGACTGCAGATGCATTTGTATCAGCTGGAAGTTCAGGAGCGATCCTTGTTGGAGGACAGTTTGTTGTTGGAAGGATTAAAGGGATCAAGAGAGCACCACTGGGAGCAGTGATGCCAACAGCCAAAGGTCCGATGTTATTAGTTGATGCTGGAGCGAATATGGATGCGAAAGCGGAATATCTGCTTCAGTTTGCACAGATGGGATCTATCTATATGGAAGATGTTCTTGGAATCAAGAACCCAAGAGTTGGACTTGTCAATGTCGGTGTGGAAGAAGCCAAAGGAAATCAGCTGGTAAAAGAAACAGGTCCATTATTAAAGGAATGTGAAAATATCAATTATATCGGAAGTATCGAAGCAAGAGAAATCCCATACGGTGCAGCGGATGTTGTTGTATGTGATGCATTTGCAGGAAATATCGTTCTGAAACTGGAAGAAGGATTAGCAGCAGTGTTAGTCAGTCAGATCAAAGAAGGAATGATGTCAACATTAAAGAGTAAGATCGGTGCACTATTAGCGAAACCAGCATTAAAGAAGACGTTAAAGAAATTTGATGCTTCTGAATATGGTGGAGCGCCATTACTTGGATTAAATGGATTGGTTGTAAAAGCACATGGATCTTCAAGTGCAAAAGAAATGAAAAATGCGATCATTCAGTGTATCGCATTTGCCGAAGAAGATATTACGCAGAAGATCAAAGACCAGATTGTGAAAGGATAAGAAGAAAATGGATGCAAAAAGTGTGGAAGAATTTCAAGAGCAGATAGGAATTAAATTTCATGAGCCATCCCGACTTTGGAATGCCTTCATTCATAGTTCCTATGCAAATGAACGAAGAATGAGCAAAGATAAGAATAATGAACGTCTCGAATTTTTGGGAGATGCAGTTCTTGAGATGGTAACAAGTAATTATCTGTATCGCACATACCAGAAAGAATCAGAGGGAAAGTTAAGCAAGATCAGGGCGAGTCTTGTATGTGAGCCGACACTTGCAGGATGTGCAAGAGATATCAACCTTGGGAAATATGTTCTCTTAAGCAAAGGAGAAGATATGACAGGTGGAAGATCAAGAGATTCCATTCTTTCTGATGCATTTGAAGCTGTGATCGGTGCGATTTATTTAGATCAGGGAATCGAAACAGCAACAAAATTCATTGAGACATATTTATTTAAAGATGTAGAAAATAAAGTTCTGTTTTTCGATGCAAAGACGAATCTTCAGGAGATTGTTCAGGGAGAAGGAAAAGGACGATTAAAATATGTGCTTGTTGGAGAAGAAGGTCCAGATCACGCCAAAAATCTTTACGGTAGAAGCACGTCTTGGAGAGAATGTGATCGGAACAGGATCAGGACATAGTAAAAAAGTCAGCAGAACAGCATGCTGCATTTGAGGCGATCAAAACGCCACAAAAAAATAACACGAAAACAGAGGTGGACATGTATTTAAAAAAGTATTGAGGTCAATGGCTTTAAATCTTTTGCCCATAAAATGATCTTTAAATTTGAACATGGGATCACAGGAATCGTAGGTCCAAAATGGAAGTGGAAAGAGTAACGTTGCAGATGCTGTTCGATGGGTGCTTGGAGAACAAAGAGCAAAACAGCTTCGTGGTTCTAGAATGGAAGATGTTATTTTTTCGGGGACAGAGCTTCGAAAGCCGATGGGATCTGCTTATGTTGCGATCACATTAGATAACAGTGACCATAGTCTGCCAATCCAGTTTGAAGAAGTAACAGTTGCCAGAAGAGTCTATCGTTCTGGGGAAAGTGAATATTTGATCAACGGAAGTGCCTGCCGAAGAAAGGATATCGTAGAACTTTTTTTTGATACAGGAATCGGAAAAGAGGGATATTCGATCATCGGACAGGGACAGATCGAACAGATCTTAAGTGGAAAACCGGAAGAGAGAAGAGAATTATTTGATGAAGCAGCAGGAATTGTTAAATACAAGAAAAACAAGCTGGAAACACAAAAATCTTTGGAAATCGAACGTGAGAATCTGGTACGAGTCACAGATATCTTAACGGAATTGGAACGTCAGGTTGGACCGCTTAAGAAACAGTCAGAACATGCGAGAGAATATCTGTTGTTAAGAGATCAGTTGAAAGATGAAGATGTGAAGTTGTTCCTGCTTGAGAATCAGAATCTTGAGAAGGAATTAAAAGAGCTGGATGAAAAGATAGAAATCGCTCAGCGGGAGATCAATGAGGCAAATCAGACACTTGCCAAAGCAAAAGAGAAATACGGAAAACAAGAAGAGTTTTTGGATCATTTAAAACAGGAAATCGAAACGATCACTGCTCATATTTCTGAAATGAAGCTTACAAAGCAGAAAAAAGAAGGAAAGATTCAGGTTTTAAATGAACAGATCAATACAGAACATATGCGTGAGAGTATGTATCTGGAGTCTAAGGATAAGCTGTATAAAGATCTGAATGAAAAGAAAGCACAGTTAAAGAGATTTGAGGCAGAGACAGAAGAAATTCGTAAGGAATATGAATCTGTCATGGAACAAAAGATACAAAAAGAAAGCGAAGTTGCATTGTATCAGAAGCAGATTCAGGATCTGGAGAGAGAACAAGAAGAGATTGAAATCCGAGTGAATGCTGTCAGAGAAGGCCGTATGCGGGTGGCTGGAGCGATTGAGCGTTCCCAGACAGTGAAAGAACAGCTAAATGTTCGGATCATAGGACTGGATCATCAGATAGAAGAAATAAAACGGCAGATCAATGATCAGGAAAAAGAAAAGATTCTTCTAGTCAGAAGATCGAAGAGATCAATGAGAAGAAAAAACGATCTGAGATCGAATGTCATAATGCCAAGAGAATCGAAGAAACATTGATAGCGGAACGCCGTCAGATTCAGGAACAGATGGATCAGAAAAGAGAGAAATATCATAGAGTGCGTTCCAACTATGAAACAATGCGGAATATGGCAGAACGTTATGATGGATATGGATTCGGGATCAAGAAGGTGATGGAACAACAGGCTGTGACATCTGGGATCATTGGAGCGGTTGCAGATATCATCAAAGTGGAAGAAAAATACGAAACAGCGATCGAGACAGCTCTGGGCGGAAGTATTCAGAACATTGTAACGGATACGCAGAAAACAGCGAAGAAGATGATCGAATATCTGAAGAAGAATCGTTATGGAAGAGTTACGTTTTTGCCGCTGGATGCAGTGAAGGGAAAAGAATTTGCAAGGAAAGAAATTCTTTTAGAACCAGGGGTGATCGGGGCAGCCAACCAACTTGTGATCTATGATGAAGTATATAAGGATTTATTTGCATCACTGCTTGGACAGATTCTTGTTGTAAAAGATATGGATGCAGGAATTAAAATTGCAAATAAATATCATCACAGTGTAAGAATCGTAACACTTGATGGGGATTCCTTAAACCGAGGCGGTGCAATGTCTGGAGGTGCTTTTAAGAATAAGAGCAATCTGCTTGGAAGATCCAGAGAAGTTGAAGAATTAAAGAAGAAGCTGGATCGATGGACGAAAGCAATCACAGAAGATGAAGAAAAATATCATGAAAATGAAAAAAACTCAAAGAATATCAGCAAAATATGATAGACTTAGAGAAAGAGATGCAAGAAATCTCTTTGGAATTAAATACACAGCAGATGTCACAATCTGCGATCAAGCGAAGAAAAGAAGAGCTTGATAACAGGCATGAACAGTTAAGTATACAGAGACAACAACTGGAAGAAGAATTAAGGAATGCGGAAGATGATGCTGACAGACTGCAAGATGAACAGGTAGATCTTGAAAGTGCAAATGAGCAGGATGAAGAAAGGATCAAGGAGATCAGTGAGATACTTGAACATCTTAGAAAACATGCCGAACAGCATGCAATGGAAGTTTCCAAGGTTCATATGCAGTTAAGCAAAGAATCACAGAAGTTAGAATTTCAGGAGAATAATCAGGAGCGAGTAAGATCTGAGATCGAACATCTATCAGAAGAGGTTCAAGAAAATCAGAAAGATACTGGAAGTATCAATGAGAATGTAAAAGCATTAAAACAGCAGATCGAACATTTAAAAGAATCATGCGAAGTAATTGAACGAAAGATCATAGAAGATCAGAACAGGCATCAGAAGATGCAGGAAGAAGTGAAGGAGAAAGAAGTCCTTTATAAGGATATCCTTAAAGAACGCGAAGAGATGCTTGAACGTATCAGTGGATATGACAAAGAAATGTATCGTCTGGAGAGTCAGAGAGAGAATCGCAAAGGAAAGAAAAAAGAGCTTTTGGATTATATGTGGGAGAATTACGAGATCACATATCATCAGGCAAAACAGAGGATCGATCTGGATGAGACGCAGAGCCTTACAAAAGTTAAGGAAACGATCTCTGAGTTAAAAAATAAGATCAAGAACCTTGGACCAGTTAATATCAATGCAGTCGAAGATTATAAAGAAGTTTCCGAACGTTACGAATTTATGCAGAAACAGCATGAAGATATCGTGACAGCAGAAGCACATCTGACAGGTTTGATGGAAGAACTGGAAGATGCGATGCGACGTCAGTTTAATGCAAAGTTTAAAGACATCAAACGAGTATTTCAGGAAGTATTCGTGGAATTATTTGGTGGTGGAGAAGCAAGATTGGAACTTACAGATGATGATGTATTAGAATCTGGAATCAGGATCATTGCACAGCCTCCAGGAAAGAAACTTCAGAATATGATGCAGTTATCAGGTGGAGAGAAAGCTTTTAACAGCGATTTCATTATTATTTGCGATCCAGAATTTAAAACCATCTCCGTTTTGTCTCCTGGATGAGATTGAAGCGGCATTGGATGATTCAAATGTCACAAGGTTTGCAAAGTATCTGCATAAACTTACAAAGGATACACAGTTTATCGTGATCACACATCGAAGAGGAACGATGATGGCAGCAGATGTTTTATATGGGATCACGATGCAGGAAAAAGGTATTTCAACTCAGGTTTCTGTAAATTTGATCGAGAATGATTTAGATGAATAAAAGGAGAATGGCTATGTCAGAGAAAAAAGGATTTTTTAAAAGACTTGCACAGGGATTAAGTAAAACAAGAGATAATATTGCCTCAAGTTTTGACTCTATTTTCAGCGGATTTTCTGGAATAGATGAGGATTTTTATGAAGAGCTGGAAGAGATTTTGATCATGAGTGATATGGGAATTGATACAACAATGAATATCATTGAAGATCTGAAGAAAAAGTAAAAGAAAATAAGATCAAAGAGCCGGAAGAATGCCGACAGCTTTTGATCGATTCTATTAAGGATCAGATGAGACTGGATGATAGTGCTTATGATTTTATTGATAAAAAGAGTGTCGTTCTTGTCATTGGAGTAAATGGTGTAGGGAAAACAACATCTGTTGGAAAACTTGCAGCATCACTAAAAGGACAAGGAAAAAAGTATTACTGGCAGCTGCGGATACATTCCGTGCTGGAGCGATCGAACAGCTCAAAGAATGGTCAAATCGTGCTGGGGTTGATATCATCAGTCAAGCAGAGGGTGCAGATCCTGCGGCTGTTGTATATGATGCGGTAGCAGCAGCAAAAGCAAGAGATGTCGATGTGTTGTTATGTGATACAGCAGGACGACTTCATAATAAGAAGAATCTGATGAATGAGTTAAGCAAGATTAATCGTATCATCCAAAAAGAATACAGTGAAGCTTATTTAGAGACACTGATCGTCTTAGATGGAACAACTGGACAAAATGCCATGGCACAGGCAAAACAGTTTAAAGAAGCAACAGACATTTCAGGAATTATTTTGACGAAATTAGATGGAACAGCAAAAGGCGGAATCGCGATCGCAATCCAGTCAGAACTTGGAATTCCAGTAAAATACATTGGTATTGGGGAACAGGTTGATGATCTTCAGAGATTTGATCCAGATATGTTTGTCAATGCATTATTCGAAAAAGGAGAAGAAAATTAAAATGTTAGAACTAAAAGATTTTGAAGCTGCATATAATAAAGTGCAGGAGGTTGTCCTTCCTACCAAGCTGATCAAAAGTGATTATTTTTCAGATCAGACAGGAAACGATGTTTATCTAAAACCTGAGAACATGCAGTTGACTGGAGCTTACAAGATCCGTGGTGCATATTACAAGATCAGTACATTATCTGAAGAAGAAAAAGCAAAAGGATTGATCACAGCATCTGCTGGAAACCATGCACAGGGTGTTGCATTGGCAGCAGCAAGACAGGGAGTCAAAGCAACGATCGTTATGCCAACAACCACTCCACTGTTAAAGGTTAACAGAACAAAAGATCTTGGAGCAGAAGTGATCCTTCATGGAGATGTTTATGATGAAGCATGTGCACACGCATTAGACCTTGCAGCAGAACATGGATATACATTTGTTCATCCATTTGATGACCCAACGGTTGCAACAGGGCAGGGAACGATCGCAATGGATATCTTTAAAGAACTTCCAACCGTAGATTACATCCTTGTACCAATCGGTGGAGGCGGACTTGCAACAGGTGTTTCAACACTTGCCAAACTGTTAAATCCAAAGATTAAAGTGATCGGTGTAGAACCAGCAGGAGCAGCATGTATGAAAGCTTCATTAGAAGCAGGAAAAGTAGTGTCATGTGATCATGTCAGCACGATCGCAGATGGTACAGCAGTACAGACACCAGGAAAGATCATTTTTCCATATATTCAGGAAAACCTTGATGATATCATCACAGTAGAAGATGAAGAACTGATCCCATGTTTCTTAGACTTGTTAGAAAATCACAAGATGTTAGCAGAAAACTCTGGATTACTAACAATTGCAGCATTAAAACATCTGGATGTTAAGAATAAGAAAGTAGTTTCTATCATCAGTGGTGGAAATATGGATGTCATTACGATCGCATCTTTAGTACAGCATGGATTGATCATGAGAGATCGAATCTTTACGGTATCTGTATTCCTTCCAGACAAACCAGGAGAGTTAAATAAAGTTTCTGATGTGATCGCAGATGCACAGGGAAATATTATCAAACTAGAGCATAACCAGTTCGTAAGTATCAACAGAAATAGTGCGGTAGAACTTACGATCACAATGGAAGCATTCGGTACAGAACATAAAAATAAGATCATTAAATCCTTGAAAAAAGCAGGATATGATCCTAAAATGAGAAATTCTACATCTGTATATTAAATTGCTTGGATGAATTTCACAATATGGATATAAATAGTGCATTAAATATTGTACAATTTGTTGAAATATATGAAAAGATTTGGTATAATAAAGTTAGTGAAACAAACACTTTTTGAACAGCAGATAAACAACCAGAAAGTGGACTAGAAACGAAAGATATTTACAGTACATTGTTCTTTGAATATGAAAATATCTTGTAAGATGACAACGTGTCACATTTTTATTATACCTATAGAAATTAAAGATATGACTATAAAAGCGTAAATAAGCCATTTGCAAGAAGATTGTTCGTGGTTGTTTACGCTTTTTTATTTTATTAGACTTTTTAGTTTCACAAAGAAGTCTTATAAGATAAGATTTTCTGTAAGTGTGGGATTCAATCACAAGAATTCTTTGTTTTGAAGTTTTAAGGAGGAGTTATACTATGAATGAAACTATCAATCGTGAGGATTTGTATTTGTTTCAGACGGGAAAGGCAAGGCAGGCATACCTGACATTTGGATGCCATTATCAGAAGAAGACAAAGACTCACAGATTTACTGTTTGGGCTCCAAATGCAAAGTCAGTCAGTGTCGTAGGTGATTTCAATTTCTGGAATCCTCTTGCGCATCCGATGAAAGGTGACAAAGACGGGATCTATACGATCGAGATTGAAGGACTGAAGAAAGGTGATCTATATAAATATCATGTAGAAGGCTATGATGGAATCTGCAGATATAAGAGTGATCCTTTTGCATTTTATGCAGAATGCAGACCAGATACAGCTTCGAAAGTCTGGGATTTCGATGATTTTAAATGGTCTGATAAACGTTTTATCAATCAGAGGAAGAAACGCCAGGCATTAGATCAGCCAATGTCTATCTATGAGCTGCATCTTGGAACATGGAGAATGCCGCAGGAAGAAGAGAGAGAATTTTATAATTATCGTGAGATTGCGGACATGCTGATTCCTTATCTTGGAGAGATGGGATATACACATGTTGAACTGATGCCGATCACAGAATATCCATATGATCTTTCTTGGGGATATCAGGTAACAGGATATTACGGTGTAACATCAAGATATGGAACACCAGAAGATTTCAATTATATGATCAATGAGTTACATAAAGCAGGGATCAGTGTCATCCTTGACTGGGTCCCAGCACATTTTCCAAGAGATGAGCATGGACTGGCAATGTTTGATGGAACACATATTTATGATCATGAGGATCCAAGGAAGGGAAGCCAGCCTGACTGGGGAACTTTATTATTTAACTATGGGAAACCAGAAGTACAGAGCTTCTTGATCTCAAGTGCGATGTTCTTTGCAGATGTTTATCATATCGATGGAATTCGTATTGATGCTGTATCTGCAATGCTATATCTTGACTTTGGGAAACAGGAAGGAGAATATGTGCCGAATGAAGATGGAACCAATATCAACTATGAAGCAGTTGACTTCCTTCGCAATCTAAACGAAGCACTTCGTACAACACATGAGGGATTCTTGACGATCGCAGAAGAATCAACAGCATATCCAAAGGTAACAAGTGATGTTGATGATCCGGAAGGACTAGGATTTGTTTACAAGTGGAATATGGGATATATGCATGATACTCTTTACTATATGGAACTTGATCCATTGTATCGTAAGGATAATCATGGAGCGATCATTTTCTCTATGGATTATGCTTACAGTGAGAATTACATTCTTCCATATTCACATGATGAGGTTGTTCATGGCAAAGGTTCTATGATCAATAAGATGTATGGTGCATATGATGAGAAGTTTGCTTCACTGCGAACATTATATGGATTTACCATGGCACATCCAGGAAAGAAATTATTATTTATGGGTGGAGAATTCGCCCAATTTGTAGAATGGAGAGACAAAGAACAGCTTGATTGGTTCTTGATCGATCAGTATGAGATGCATGATTCTTTCCACAAATATGTAGCTAAACTAAATGAGATTTACAAATCTGAACCGGCATTATATGAATTAGATCAGGATCCAGCAGGATTTGAATGGTGCTTGCAACGTGATGCAGACCACAGTGTTGTAGCATTTATACGAAAGAATAAGAAGGGCAGAGGAAGAAAACAACAACAGATTCTTTGTGTCTGCAATTTTACACCGATGGAATGGGATAAATACAAGGTACCATTACCAAAGAAATCAAAACTTACGAAGATCTTAGACAGCAGTGAGCTTGATTTTGGTGGAGATGGAGATGTTTCCGAATCTAAAGTTTCAACGAAGAGGGTGAAAGTACCATCTGAAGGAAAGAAAGCTGTTTACCAACAGGCAGCAGAAATTTCCTTAAAACCATTAAGTGTTGTTTACTATAAGATCGAGGAAGTGGAGACGAAACCACGGAAGAGTGTAGCAAAGAAAGCAGAGCCGGCAAAGAAAGCCACTGCAAAGAAAGCAGAGCCAGCAAAGAAGGCGGCACAGGAGAAGAAAACAGAAGCTGTGAAGAAAACAGTAGAGAAAAAGCCGGAAGTTACAAAGAAAGTAACAAAAGAAGAGGCGCCGGAGACTAAGAAAGACACTCCAAAAAAGAAGATATAAAGGTAACAAAGCAAACAACAGAGAAAGAAGAGGAACAGCCAAAAAAAGAACAAGCAAGACAAGAAGAACAAAAAAGAATAATGATCAAGGTGTAAAATAAAGGAGGACAAAGAGCTATGATTAACAAAAAGAAATCGTTGCGATGCTGCTTGCAGGGGGACAAGGAAGCAGATTGTTCGCATTAACTCAGAAGAAAGCAAAACCAGCCGTATCCTATGGTGGAAAATATAAGATCATTGACTTCCCACTGTCAAACTGTACAAACTCAGGAATTGACACAGTCGGAGTTTTAACACAGTATGAACCACTGGAGTTAAATGCATATATTGGTACTGGAGGATTCTGGGATCTTGACAGCTTAAACGGAGGTGCTTATGTTTTACCTCCATATATGAAGGGAGAAACAGGTAACTGGTACCGTGGAACGGCAGATGCGATTTATCAGAACATCAATTTCATTGATAATTTTGATCCAGATCATATCATTGTATTATCTGGTGACCAGATCTGTACCATGGATTATGACAAGATGCTTCAGTATCATAAAGAGAAAGGTGCAGATTGTACGATCTCAGTTCTGAATGTAACTTATGAAGAAGCAAAACGTTTTGGAATCATGAATACAGATGAAGATGAACGTATTTATGAATTCGAAGAAAACCAGCAGAACCAAAGAGTACAAAAGCTTCTATGGGTATCTATATCTTTAAATGGAAACTGATCCGTCAGTATCTGATCGATGATGGAAATGATCCAGAGTCAGAACACGATTTTGGTAAGAACATTATTCCAAGAATGTTAGAAGATGGAAGAAAGATGTATGCTTACTCATTTGATGGATACTGGAGAGATGTAGGAACGATCGACAGTTTATGGGAAGCTAATATGGAACTTCTGGATGAAAATCCTCAGATTGACTTAAATGATGATAAGATGAGAATCTACACAAGAAACTTCTCATTACCTCCTCATTATATAGCACCAGGTGCATCTGTTAAGAATTCTATTCTTGCCGATGGATGTGTTATTGAAGGTGAAGTAGAGAACTGTGTCATCCATTCTGGTGTTAAGATCGGAAAAGGCAGTGTAGTTAAGAACAGTGTGATCATGAAAGATACTGTTGTAAGAACAGACTGTCAGATCGACAAAGCACTGATCGATGAAGAAGTAGTCATCGAGCAGGGATGCAAGGTTGGAGAAGGAAATAATGTAACTGTAATCGGATATCATTGTGTTGCATTAGAGAATGCGACTGTTGAAGACGGAGCAATGATCTACCCAGATACCATCTTACACTAGGAGGATTGAAGATATGGATAAACAGATGTTAGGTATTATCAATGCAGGAGAAGAAAATAGAAATTAAAAGACCTTGTACGCTCCAGAAGTTTATCAGCACTTCCGGTTGGTGGACGTTATCGTACAGTTGACTTTATGTTAAGTAACATGGTAAATGCAGGGATTAAGAATGTAGGATTATTAACAAGAAGAAATTACGATTCACTGTTGAGCCATGTGAATTCAGGAAAATACTGGGGATTAAACAAAAAACGTGGAGGATTATATATCTTCCCACCATATATTAATGATGCATCTCCATCCGGAGAATACGCAAGTGTTATGGATGGACTTCGTGGAACACTTGGATTTTTAAAGAAAGCAAAAGAAAAATATGTATTATTAGGACGTTCTTATGTGATCTGTAATGCAGATTTTCAGGATATGTTAGATAAACATATCAAATCTGGAGCAGATATCACACTGATGTATTTTGATAATAGTGATGATTCAACGAACTGCGATTATGATGGAGTTTATTTAAAAACAGATGAAGACGATAAAGTTCTTGATATGTGCTATTCTGAAGGAAAACATCGTTCAAATAAGAAGAGCATGGATGCTTATATCATGAAGACAACATTATTGATCGATTTTATTGAGACAGCGATCGCACATAATAAGAAACACTTTTTCTTTGATGTTATCGTTCCAAACTTCGATCGTCTTGTAATTCAGGGATATGAATATAAAGGATATGTAGGATGTATTACATCTTTAGAAGCATATTACAATGTAAATATGGATATGTTAAAACCAGATGTTTACAAAGAATTATTCTTGGGTAATAGAAGAATTTACACAAAATCTGCCGATGGAGCACCAGCAAAATACGGACCAAATGCGAAAGTCAGCAACAGCCTGATCAGTAGTGGATGTGAGATTGATGGTGAAGTTGAAAACTCTGTCATCTTCCGTGGATCACAGATTGCAGAGGGAGCTGTGATCAAGAATTCTGTTGTTATGGCAGAAGGATTTATCGCACCACAGGCAGAGATCAACCATACAATTTTAGACCGACACGTAAAAGTTTATTCAAATGCACACTTATCAGGATCATCAAACCATCCAGTATTTATTCCGAAAGGAGCAAGTGTTAATGAGTAATAACAATTCACTGAAAGTGCTGCTTGCAGGGGCAGAGTGTGCACCATTTGTGAAGCTTGGAGGGCTAGCAGATGTTATGGGAACCCTTCCAAAGGAATTGAATCAGATCGGTGCGGATGCCCGTGTGATCATGCCGTTTCATAGTCAGATGAAAGGGAAATATGGCGCACAGACAAGACATCTGGCAGATTTCAACATCAATTTTAGTGGTGGGGAAACATATGTAGGTGTAGAAGAACTGGTTTATAATGAAGTTACATATTATCTGATCGATAATGAAGGATTTTTTGGTGATGCGGTATATCGTGGTGGACTTGCAGAAGGAGAGCAGTATGCTTTCTTCTGCCGTGCCGTGATCGAAGCAGCAAGCCGTATTGGATTTATTCCAGACGTCATCCATTGCAATGACTGGCAGACAGGTCTGATCCCTATCTTACTCCGCACACAGTACGGACATTGGGATATTGGACATGCAAAGACGATCTTTACGATCCATAATATGATGTATCAAGGAGAATTTGGTTTCGATCAGTTTGAACATTGGTTAGGAATCGATCCAAAGTATGACACACCAGAATTTATGCATAACTATGAATGTGCAAGTTTCATGAAAGCAGCACTTGTGTTTGCAGATCGTTTAAGCACAGTAAGTCCAACTTATGCACAGGAGATTCGTGATCCAGCATTTGCATACCGTCAGGAAGGTATCTTAAATGCGAGAGCAGGAGATACATGGGGAATCTTAAATGGAATGAATCAGGAAGAATTTAATCCAGAGACAGATCCATTGATTCCATATCATTTTAACAAAGATGATCTTTCTGGAAAGAAGAAAGATAAACAGGAACTGATCAAGGCTCTTGGATTATCGATCACACCAGGAGTTCCGATCATCGGTATGGTTACAAGATTAACAGAGCAGAAAGGTCTGGATCTTGTGAAATACATGTTGGATGAGATCATGTGTACAGAGAATGTCGCATTTGTCATTCTCGGAACGGGTGATTATGAATATGAGGAATTTTCCGTTACATGGAAGAAAAATACAAAGGAAGAGTATGCTCATATATCGCATATGATAATGCAGTTGCACACCAGATTTATGCAGGAAGTGATCTCTTCTTAATGCCATCCAAATTTGAACCATGTGGAATCTCTCAGATGATCGCACTTCGTTATGGAACACTTCCAATCGTACGTGAGACAGGTGGACTTCGTGATACAGTACAAAGTTACAATGAATACGAGGACACAGGAAATGGATTCTCATTTGCAAACTACAATGCACATGAGATGCTGGGAGCAATCCGTTATGCATTACAGACATTGCAGAGTCCAAAGAGAAAACATGGATTGATCCAAAGAGCGATGGAATCCGATAACAGTTTTGCAAAATCTGCAAAGATTTATCTTGATATGTATAATAGTGTATTATAAATTCAAAAGAAGAATGGGCATCTTATTTTAAGATGCCCATTCTTCATAAAGACAAAAAATGAGATAAATTTACAGGTCAAAGATAAAGACTAGAAAGGAGGCTTAGATCACAATGGACTATATGGACAGCAATAAGATCGGACAACGGATCGAGAATAAATTAATTCATGCACTTGGAAGAACGATCAGTGAGGCAACAAATGATGAGATCTATAAGGCAGCAGCGGAGTGTATCAGGGATGATATCATGATATCCTGGGCAGACAGCAGAAAAAGGGTACAAGAGCAGGGAGTTAAGAAACTTTACTATATGTCAGCCGAATTTTTGATGGGAAGGGCATTTTCTAATAATCTGATCAGTCAAGGATTATATGAGGCATATCGGGAAGCATTCTGGGAGATGGGACTTGATTTTGATAAGATTACGGATGAAGAAATGATGCAGGACTTGGAAATGGAGGACTAGGACGACTGGCAGCATGTTTTTTTGGATTCACTTTCTACGATGGAACTTCCAGTACTCGGATGTGGGATCCGATATGAATATGGAATGTTTTCGTCAGAAAATTGTAGATGGAACGCAGATTGAGATGGAAGATGACTGGTTAAGAGATGGAAATGTTTGGGAGATCGAGCGCCCGGAATTAAGTGTGGAAGTACATTTTAATGGAACGATTCAGGAAAACTGGACAGAGAATGGATTAAAGATTGAACATAAAGATTATAATACCGTCATTGCAGTCCCATATGATGTACCGATCATTGGATACAAGACTAAGACGCCAGCAACTCTTCGTCTGTGGAGTGCCAGAAGCAAGCGGCGGTTCGATTTTCATTCGTTTAATGAAGGAATCTATGATAAAGCGATGGCAGACCAGACATTTGCAGAAGCAATCTCGAAAGTCTTATATCCGTCAGATGATCATATGCAGGGTAAAATGCTGCGTTTAAAACAGTTTTATTTTCTGGCATCTGCAACGATGCAGTCGATGATCAAGAGACATAAAGCAGTATTTGATGATCTGAACTCCTTGCCAGAACATGTTGTCATTCAGATCAATGAGACACATCCGGCATTGGCGATGCCAGAACTTATGAGGATTCTAATGGATGAAGAAGATTTTGGATGGGATGAGGCCTACGGTATGGTCAAGAAGATATTTCATTATACGAATCATACAATTATGTCAGAAGCAATGGAATGTTGGGATGAGAATATGTTTCGTTTACTGCTTCCAAGAATCTATCAGATCATTTGTGCGATCAATGAGAAATATTGTCAGAAACTTTCCGTATATTACAGCAAGGAAGAAGAAAAGATCGCACAGATGGCAGTGATCGGAAACAATGAGATCCGCATGGCAAACCTATGCGTAGCTCTTTGCCGCAGGATCAATGGTGTTTCAAATCTTCACGCTGATATTTTAAAAACGAGGATTTTTAAAGGATCTTATCAGATCTTTCCACAAAAATATCTTGCGATCACAAATGGGATCACACACAGACGCTGGTTAGCACTGGCCAATCAGGGGCTATATCATCTGGTAAGAGAGTATGTGAAAGGGGATATTTTAAAGGATTACCGTCTGTTTGAACAGATCCTTCCATATAAAGATGACAAAGAATTTTGTAAAAATATGAGAAGGTCAAACGAAATAATAAGATCCGTTTTGCAAAGTATATCAAAGAAAAGCAAGGGATCGAAGTGAACCCAGAATCTATTTTTGATGTTCATTGCAAACGTTTGCATGAGTATAAACGACAGCTGTTAAAATGTCTGCATATCATTTATATATATCAGAAGATCAAAAAAGATCCAGCATGTATTACAACACCGATCACATTTATTTTTGCGGCGAAAGCAGCACCGGGATATGCCAGGGCAAAAGAGATCATAAGGCTGATCCATTCCATTCAGGAAATGGTGAATAAAGATCCAGATATGGACGGAAAGATTCAGGTGGTTTTCGTAGAAAATTATTGTGTATCGGTTGCGGAGATACTGATTCCGGCAGCAGATATCAGTGAGCAGATTTCTACCGCAGGAATGGAAGCATCTGGAACAGGAAATATGAAATTTATGATGAATGGTGCATTGACGATCGGCACTATGGATGGAGCCAATATAGAGATCGCAGAGCGTGTAGGTCAGGAGAATATCTTTATCTTCGGGGACAGCGCTGAGGGTAATTACAATAAAAAAATGTACCATACATACAATCCAGGGATTATTTTCGAGAATCATCCAGGAATCCGTGATGTATGTAATTGTCTGATCGAAGGAAATCTGTTACGATACGGAAACAGAAAATATTCAGAGATTTACCAGAATCTTTTATTTGGGGAATATGGAGAGGCAGATCCATACTACATACTTGCAGATTTTCCGTCTTATATTGAAACATATGAAAAAGTATATCATTTGTATGTCGATCATAAGGATGAATGGATTAAAAAAGCAATTGTTAATACAGCAAAATCCGGATATTTTTCATCAGACCGAACGATTGAACAATATAATGAAAAAATCTGGAATCTGAAACCAGTAAAATAAGAGTTACAAAAAGATGAGATTAAATTATGATTCATAACGCGTCAGTAGAAAAATACAGAACTCCCGTAGGTGCAGTCACATGTGGAAGCGAGATGATGATCCGCCTGTATGATGTAGGGCAGGAAGTCAATAAGGCAGAGATCATCATGTATTCTGAAAGTTTTCACCGGGAGTATGAGATGAAACGAAAAAAGACTGCATGGAAGAACACATAAAGATGACCAGTGAAGCAGGTGTTGTCTGGTATTATTTCAGAATCTGGGAACATGGGAAATGTTATTTTTATGGAGCCAGACATGGGAAGACACAAGGAGAAGGAATGATCGTTGATGACAACCCGGATAGTTTTCAGATCACCGTATATGAAGAAAATTTTGATACCCCAAGGTGGATGTCAAAAGGAATCATGTATCAGATTTTCCCAGATCGTTTCTGCCAGGGAAACAAAGAAAATATGAAACACGGGAAAGCATATCATGAAAATATGGGAAGAACGGTCTATCTGCATGATGACTGGGAAGAACAGCCAGTATTTGGACCACTTCCAGGAAAAGAATTTTATGATCCATGTGATTATTTTGGTGGAGATATTGAGGGAATCATATCCAAACTTGATGATCTGAAACGATTGGGGATCAGTTGTATTTATCTGAATCCGATCGGAGAAGCAGCATCAAACCACCGCTATAATACATCAGATTATAAGAAAGTCGATCCATTCCTTGGAAATAACGAAGATTTTAAGCGGCTATGCCAGCTTGCCAAAGAACGCAGGATTCATGTGATCTTGGATGGGGTATATTCCCACACTGGGGATGATAGTGTCTATTTTAACAAAAAGGGAAATTACGAAGAACCAGGGGCATATCAAGGGGAAGAGTCAAAGTACTATGATTGGTATGACTTTAACGAAGATGGAACTTATAAGAGCTGGTGGGGGTTTGAAACACTGCCGGAAGTCAATGAATTAAATGAAAAGTTTGTTGATTACATTATCACAGGAGAAGATTCGGTGATCAAGCATTGGTTAAAACTTGGAGCATCAGGATTCCGTCTGGATGTTGCAGACGAACTTCCAGATGAATTTATATTTAAATTGCGAAGCGAATTAAAGAAGAAATTCAAGAATTATGCACTGATCGGTGAGGTATGGGAAGATGTCACAACCAAAGAAAGTTACGGAACGAAACGTAAATATGCTTTGGGTAAAGGCTTAGACAGCGCAATGAACTATCCGCTGAAAGTCAACGTTACAGATTATTTACTCGGCAATCAAAGTGCCAAAGATATGAAGACATTTTTGATATCCCAACAGTGTAATTATCCAAAACCATTGTATTATGCACTGATGAACCTGTTATCTTCTCATGATATTCCAAGAATTCGGACAACACTTGCAACTGGAATGAATGAGAATCTGCCATCGAGAGAGCAGCAGGCAGAATATGTTATAACATCAAAGATGGATCAGAAAGGAAAAGCACTCACAAGACTTGCAATGGCAGTTCAGTTCTTTGTCCCAGGAATGCCATGCATTTATTATGGAGACGAATATGGAATGCATGGACTGATGGACCCATTTAACCGAGGAGCATTTTTTGAAAATGACAAAGAAACCTATCAGGAAGTTTTGAGACTGACTAGCCTTAGAAACCGTGAAAAAGTCTTACAGACAGGATATGCATTATACATGGCACCGACTGAAAATGTCCTTGCGATCTTAAGATTTATCAGTGAGAAAAAAGATGTCTTTGGAGAAGCAAGTGAGAACAAAGCAATATTACTTCTCGTCAATCCGACGATGAAAAA
>ENA-OQOA01000203-OQOA01000203.1-human-gut-metagenome-genome-assembly--contig:-NODE-203-length-31029-cov-3.094298_pt1 | contig 31029 bp, 36 predicted proteins | sample MGYA00242633_ERZ504888 | MGnify/ENA primary metagenome ERZ504888 (study PRJEB26092, sample SAMD00036372) | human gut metagenome | host: Homo sapiens | study: EMG produced TPA metagenomics assembly of...
GTTATATATAAAACAAGGGTGAGAAGCCTGATTTTCAGGCTTGCCACCCTTGCATATCATAGAAGAATCTTATTTACAGACTTTTTCTCACAGTCTCGCTTTTTTGTCTGAAAAATACGATAGAAATCTTTTTCGGTGTGTTGTTTATGAGGATTGCTATAATACTGTAGAATGTTACTGTGGATAAATAAGTCTGTCCGGCTTGATATCATAAAGAACTTCATCCAGAAATTTTCCTGCCAGATATTTTGCCATAGGCAGATTCATATCCAGATAATTTCCGCAGTCTTTTGCAGATGCTCCCGGAACTTCACCTTCAAAATCACGTATAAATTCAAAAGTCTCGATCATAAGCGGAACGATATCCTTGGACTCATAATCGCCATTTAAAAGAAGATAATTACCTGTACGGCATCCCATCGGTCCCCAGTAGATCATTTTAGTAGCCGAACTCTTTATTGATTTCTTCAGGAATGTTGCTGCCAGATGCTCGATCGTGTGAAGCTCAGCGGTATTCATCACAGGTTCTTCGTTAGGAGAAGTCATACGGATATCGAAGGTAGTGATCATACTGCCGCCAACCGGATCCTTACGTGAAACATAAATTCCAGGCTGTAATTTGATATGGTCAATGGTAAAACTTGTTATTTTTTCCATTTTGGATTCCTCGCTTTCTTTTGCAGATATATTCTGACTGTTCATCAGTCTGTTGTTCCGGTTTCACTGCAAAAAGGGAAGGTACAGAACTGAACAGCCATATACATTTTAACAGGCAATCAGAAAGAAGTAAACACAGGAAACATTCACAATCTGAACATTTTGTGAAAAGAGTTGTTTTTTTTCTGAGATAGGTTATAATCAGATTGTTGTAAATGATTTCGGAGGTAAAGGAAAATGAAAAGAAAATTACTGGCAGCACTTTGTGTTACAGCTATGTCAGCAGGTTTACTGGCAGGATGTGGCAGCAGTGATAAAACAGAAGAGAGTACAAAAACAGAGGAAACAGCGAAAGAGGAGACTTCTTCTCAGGAAGAGACGGAGACAAAAGCTGCTTCTTCTGACAGTGATAATGTAGCAAGTGAAGAAGAGGCAGAAAAAGCCGGATTTTCTGATGGTTCTGATGAAAAGAGTGATTCTGCTGATACAGATTCTGAAAATAAAGATTCTTCAGACAGCAGTACAACCAGTGTGCTTCTGGATACTTCCAAAGAATTGACAGGAATTCATCACGCAGAGATTGAAGTAAAGGATTACGGTACGATTGATGTGGAACTGGATGCAGATACAGCACCGATCACAGTGACAAATTTCGTGAAACTCGCACAGGAAGGTTTTTATGACGGACTGACATTCCACCGTATCATGGATGGATTCATGATCCAGGGTGGTGATCCCAACGGAGACGGAACAGGTGGATCAAAAGAGAATATTAAGGGTGAGTTCAGCAACAATGGAGTAGACAATGATATTTCCCACACAAGAGGGACTATTTCCATGGCAAGAGCCAGTGATCCGGACAGCGCAAGCTCGCAGTTCTTTATTGTTCAGGCAGACAGTACATTCCTGGACGGAGATTATGCAGGATTTGGCCATGTGACAGAAGGCATGGATATTGTTGATAAGATCTGCGAGGATGCAAAACCGACAGACGACAATGGAACAATCCCGTCAGATCAGCAGCCGGTTATTGAGAAGATTACCATTACAGATTAAGTAAAACAGAAATCGAAGTATAAGTGCCCGGAGAGCAAACTAAAATTGAAGAAAAGGCATAACAAGAAGCAGCAGGAGAGATATGAAAAATCTTTTCTGCTGCTTTTTGGAACAGATACAGTTAATTTTTAATTATCAGCACTGGTATCGGTGGGTTGTTGGGGCGATTATAATATTCGCTTTTGATTACCAGATATTGATGGGGATCAAGGTTTTTCAGCCAGTCAAGGATCTGATCCCGCTCTTCAAATCCGGAATCGCCGCCACTGTAGATGCAAAGAGAAATCATTCCGCCTTTTTTCAGAAGGGTTAAAGCCTGGGTCAATGCCTGAATGCTGGTTTCACCTCTGGTTGCAAGTGAATGATCTCCACCGGGAAGATAACCAAAATTAAATACAATGCAGCTTACACTGTCTGGTGTGGCATATTCTGCCATATTTGCGTGAGATTCCAGAAGCAGTCTGTAATTTTCCGGAACATGTCCGGCGTTCAGTCTCTTTTGGGTTGCAGTCAGTGCCTGCTCCTGAATATCAAAGGCAAGAACCTTTCCTGATTCTCCGCATAGCTGCGAAAGCAGAAGCGTATCATTTCCGTTTCCCATTGTAGCATCAATACAGAAGTCTCCTTCCTGTACCTGCTGTCTGATAAAAGCTGCGCACCATTGCGTGATCTGATAATTCTTCATATATTCCTATATTCCTCCACAAAGTCATACACCGGATTTATATGTTGATATCAGTATATTATAATAATCCGGTCTGTCAGTTAAGTCAGGTAGAGTCCAGCACAAATTATGGATATCTGACTGATTATTATTATAATGCAGGAAATCTTTATAAACAACGGTTAAGTGTAATCTTGCTGAGGTTCACCGTTACTGTTCACACACCACTATTCCGCGAGGTGTTTTGGCATGAATATGCCAAAATCCCGAGACATACGAGCCAAAATTCCATCCAGATTGTTTCGCAAATAAAACAAATCACTTATTGCATTTTTGATAATAATTAGTCTATAATAAATAGAATTGTAAAAGTCAGAATCCTGTTATCAAAGATGAATTATGATAGATTTTGACATGTAAGTATAAAGACGTAGAAACAGCCAGAAATAATATGGTTCGGAGAAAGAGGTAAAGGAAAATGACACTGGAAGGAAAAACAGTATTACTGGGAGTGACAGGCAGCATTGCGGCGTATAAGATTGCATATCTGGCAAGCGCGCTGAAGAAACGTCATGCAGATGTTCATGTGCTGATGACAGAGAACGCTACGAATTTTATCAATCCGATCACTTTTGAAACTCTCACAGGAAATAAATGTCTGGTGGATACCTTTGACCGGAATTTTCAGTTTCAGGTAGAACACGTATCGATTGCAAAGAAAGCAGATGCGGTGATGATCGCACCGGCAAGTGCCAATGTGATCGGTAAACTGGCACATGGGATCGCAGATGACATGCTTACTACCACGATCATGGCATGCAAATGTAAAAAATTCATTTCCCCGGCCATGAATACCAATATGTTTGAGAATCCTGTAGTACAGGATAATTTTAAAGATTCTGGAGCATTACGGATATGAAGTGATCGCTCCGGCGTGCGGATATCTGGCATGTGGTGACACAGGAGCGGGGAAAAAATGCCGGAACCTGAGACATTACTTGCCTATATTGAGCGCGAAGCTGCCTGTGAGAAAGATCTGAAAGGAAGAAAATCCTTGTAACTGCAGGTCCTACACAGGAATCTGTTGATCCTGTTCGTTATCTTACCAATCATTCTTCAGGAAAAATGGGCTATGCTATTGCGAAAGCTGCCATGCTCCGCGGTGCAGATGTCACGCTGGTCAGCGGACGTACTTCAATTGAACCTCCCATGTTTGTAAATCTGGTGCCTGTTGTGACTGCAAGGGATATGTATGAAGCTGTAACTTCTGTCAGCAACGAACAGGACATTATTGTTAAAGCTGCTGCTGTGGCAGATTACCGCCCTTCCAGGATCAGTGAAGAAAAAGTTAAGAAAAGTGACGGACAGATGTCCATAGAACTGGAAAGAACAGATGATATCCTGAAGTTTCTGGGAGAACACAAACGGGCCGGACAGTTTCTCTGCGGATTTTCCATGGAGACACAGAATGTGATCGACAATTCCAGAGCCAAGCTGGCAAAGAAAAATCTGGATATGGTGGCTGCCAACAATGTGAAAGTGGAGGGTGCCGGATTTCAGGGAGATACCAATGTGCTGACACTGATCACACAGGATGAAGAAAATCTCTCTTCCGCTTATGAGCAAAGAAGACGCCGCTTTTAGAATCCTGGATAAAATCCTTTCGATGATGATGCAGGATTCTGTCTGTTAAAGGAACAGGACGATTAAGAAATTGGAGATAAATAATTATGATTTTAGCAATTGACGTTGGAAACACCAACATTGTAGTTGGATGTATTGATGACCTGAAAACATATTTTATAGAACGCCTTTCTACCAACCGTACAAAGACGGAACTGGAATATGCGGTGGATTTAAAGAATGTTCTTGATATCTATCATATAAAAAAACAGAGATTGAGGGCTGTATTATTTCTTCTGTAGTGCCGCAGATCACAAATATTGTGAAACTTGCCGCAGAGAAAATTCTTAAGAAAAATGCAATTGTTCTCGGACCCGGTGTAAAGACAGGACTGAACATTATGATGGATAATCCGGGACAGCTTGGCGCAGATCAGGTTGCTGATGCAGTGGCAGGAATTGCCGGTTATCCGGTGCCGTTGATCCTTATCGATATGGGAACTGCAACCACAGCGTCTGTTGTCAACAGTAAGAAGCAGTATGTAGGCGGAATGATTCTTCCGGGTGTAGGGGTTTCCCTGGATGCACTTACTGCGAGGGCTTCCCAGCTCAGCGGAATCAGTATTGATGCGCCAAGACATGTGATCGGGAAAAACACGATCGAATGTATGAAGAGCGGGGTTCTTTACAGCAATGCAGCAGCTCTGGATGGAATTATTGACAGGATCGAAGAGGAACTGGGGGGAGAAGGCAACTGTAGTGGCAACCGGTGGTCTGGCAAAGAAAATCGTTCCTCATTGTAAGAGAGAAATCATTCTGGACGAGGAACTTCTTCTGAGAGGTCTTCTGATCATTTATGAGAAAAATAAGTAAGAATGTATATGCATTCATATCAAAACAGTTCATCAGACATAAAACTGATGAACTGTTTTGTTTGCAGTAATTTATGGGATTGCTATAAATGCATTATTTTAGAGAATTGCTATAAAAGGCAGAAATAAAATCAATAGGAAGCGGAGCAGTAAAAAGCATGACCTTTCCGGTTATAGGATGAGTAAACTCCAACTGATAAGAATGAAGGGGCTGACGGTTTATCCGACGGTAATCAGGATTATATAAATAATCTCCGGGCAGAGGATGCCCGATATATTTCATATGCACACGTATCTGGTGTGTGCGCCCTGTTTCCAGATGAAGTTCGGCCAGAGAATATTCTTTTCCTGCCGCCAGCCGTTCATAATGAGTTATTGCAGACTCCCCGGTTCCGAAATTTACTTCTCTGGTGATCACGGAGCCTTCCATTCGTGCGATAGGAGCGTTGATCGTTCCGGAGTCAGGAAGAAGCCCGTCTACAAGTGCGAGATAAGTCCTGAGAATCTGACGTTTTTTCATCTGAACTGACAGAATCGCTGCGCTGAGGGGATTTTTGGCAAGGATCAGAGCACCGGTGGTATCCCGGTCCAGCCGGTTGATACAGCGGTAAACAAAATCCTCTCCTTTTTCTGCAAAATACCAGGCGATTCCATTTGCCAGAGTATTTTCATAATTTCCCGCAGAAGGGTGCACAGGCATATCTGCAGGCTTGTTTATCACAAGGATATCCTCATCTTCATAAATGATATTCAAATCCATCTTTGTACGGATAATGTTTTCTCCTGATTCGGTTTCAGGAACAGTGATGATCAGATGATCCTGCGGTTTAAGCACTGATCGTCCGAAACCACGTTCACCATTGAGAATGATGGTGTTGGGAGTGTTCTTCATTGAGCTTAATATGTGGCGGGAAAACCCCTCTTTTTTAGAAAGTCCAGAATCGTGACCGGAGTTGTATTTTCGGAGATAATATATTTAAGGATTCTTTGCATATGATCTGTCTGCTTTCTTGATTTGTATAAGATTTAAGAATTGCGGGCTGATATGCCCTGCCTTATTTTTAACAGATTTACTGTATCAGATTTTGAAGAACATAACAAGAACAATTATCAGATTTCCTGAAAAATTACTGTTCACTCTGTTTACAGTAATGTAGCCAAAACTCATTCCAGATTGCCTGCGGCAATGGAATTTTGGCTTGTATGTCTCGGGATTTTGGCATATTCATGCCAAAACACCTCGCGGAATAGTGGCGGGTGAACAGTAACCCTGAAAACGTTAAAAAATACATTTTATTCTATTGCATCACAGAAAATTAAGCGTATAATCAAAAAAAGAAAATAGATTCAGGTGGAAAAAATGAAAGAACAGCAACATATTTTTACAAACAAAATGCTCCGAACCCTGTTGATACCGGTTATTTTTGAACAGGTACTGAATTCCCTGATGGGAACTGTGGATACCATGATGGTCAGCAATGTAGGCTCTGCTGCAATATCCGCAGTATCTCTGGTGGATTCCATCAATGTATTGGTGATCCAGGCGTTCTCAGCGCTGGCAGCAGGCGGTGCAATCCTCTGTTCACAGTACATAGGTCAGAAAAATCATGAAATGGCAAATAAATCAGCAAGACAGGTATTATTTATCATTACTGCCATATCCGTAGCAGTGACTGCTCTGTGCCTGCTGTTTCGTGTGCCGCTGTTAAAACTGATATTCGGAAAAGTAGAATCAGATGTTATGACTGCCTCTCAGGTGTATTTCTTCTATACGGCGTTGTCTTTTCCGTTTATAGCACTTTATGATGCGGGAGCATCCATATTCCGGTCCCAGGGAAATACCAGAGGGCCAATGACAGTATCGGTTATTTCAAATGTGATTAATATCGGCGGAAATGCGGCGCTGATCTGGGGATTCAATATGGGAGTGGCAGGAGCTGCCATCGCAACTCTTGCATCCAGAGTCTTCTGTGCTGTAGTGGTACTCTGGCAGCTTCGTATGGACAGACAGCCTATTGTAGTCAGAAATTACAGACAGATCCGTCCGGATGGAAAAATGATCAGAAGAGTTCTGGCTCTGGGGAATCCCGTCCGGTATAGAGAACAGCATGTTTCAGCTTGGAAAGCTGGCAATACAGTCTTCCGTATCTACACTGGGGACGGTAGCCATTGCAGCTCAGGCAATGACGAATATCCTTGAGAACCTTAACGGTATTGCAGCTATCGGTGTAGGAATCGGTCTGATGACTGTAGTAGGACAGTGTCTGGGAGCGGGCAGAAAGGATGAGGCAGTTTACTATATTAAGAAATTAAGTGTCCTTGCAGAAATCATTGTTGTTGCAAGCTGTCTTTTGGTGTTTGCCTTAACCATTCCGGTCACAAAGCTGGGTGGTATGGAACCGGAAAGTGCAAGAATGTGTTTCCATATGATATCCTGGATAACGGTTGTCAAACCTATTGTATGGACCCTGGCGTTTATTCCTGCTTATGGCCTCAGAGCAGCCGGAGATGTAAAATTTTCCATGATCACATCCTGTATCACTATGTGGACATTCCGTTTTTGCCTTTGTGTATATCTGATCCGTTTCAGAGGCTTCGGCCCAATGGCTGTATGGCTTGGAATGTTTACTGACTGGACAGTGCGGGGAATCGTATTTTCTCTTCGCTTCCACAGCAGGAAATGGCTGAAGCATAAGGTAGTATAATAAGGTGGTATAGCCATGAAATGCGTTGACTTTTACTGCTCAAAATTATATAATGATTCTCGGAAATAATTCTGGAAAAGCATTACAGGAAGTCAGGTGAAATTCCTGCGCAAGTCCGTTACTGTAACAGCCAGATACTGTCTGCTTTTCATTGTAGAGAGGAAATATGATCTGCGGCAACCAGAGGATATTTCGGGAAAAGAACTTTCAGGAGGGATTTTGTTGCACACAGAAATCCCTCCTTTTTATGTATAGCAATGCTGTAGAGTAATCTGCAGACAGAATGTGACAACAATGCAGCAAAGGAGGCGTCATGAAAAACGGACTGGAAGATTACTACGTGATACGTGGCAATAAAAAAATGAGGTTTGGCTATACCACAGGCTCCTGCGCAGCAGCTGCATGTAAGGGTGCTGCAGAGATCCTGCTGGGTGGTGTCATGCAGAAGGCTGTCACCTTGATGACTCCTAAGGGAATCCTGCTTACACTGGAACTGAAAGACATCCGGATTGAAGGAAATCAGGTGACCTGTGCAATTCAGAAGGATGCAGGAGATGATCCGGATACTACAAACGGAATACTGGTTTATGCCACGGTGCAGAAAACAAAAGAACCGGGAATCATCCTCGACGGAGGTGTTGGTGTGGGAAGGGTAACAAAAGCCGGACTTTCCCAGAAAATTGGGGAAGCAGCTATTAATCCTGTGCCAAAGGCCATGATTTTGCGTGAAGCCACAGAAATTGCTGAGAAATATGATTATGAGGGTGGTCTGAAAATCACCATCTCCGTTCCTGAAGGTGTGGAAATTGCAAAGAAACTTTTAATCCACGTCTGGGAATTGTGGGAGGAATCTCCATTCTGGGAACTTCCGGGATTGTAGAACCTATGAGCGAAGCTGCTCTTGTACAGAGTATCAATGTAGAGATGAAGCAGCATTTTTCCCAGGGAGAAGAATATCTTCTGGTAACACCGGGAAATTACGGGGCAGATTATCTGCGGGAGCATATGGATCTCCCTTATGAAAAAAATATCAAATGCAGCAATTATGTAGGTGAGACCATTGACATGGCAATTGATATGGGAGTTAAGGGAATCCTTTTCATTGCTCATATCGGAAAGTTTGTAAAAGTTGCAGCAGGGATCATGAATACTCATTCCCACAGTGCAGATGCCAGGATGGAAGTGCTGGCATCCAATGCGATCCGGGCAGGAGCATCGTTGGAGTGTGCAAAGGAAATCCTGAATGCATCTACTACAGATGAAGCAATAGACATTCTGGAAAAATATCAGATACTTCAGAAGACCATGAAAGAGATCCTGGACAGGATCCAGTTTTATTTAAATCACAGATCCTATGAGCAGATTCTTCTGGGGGCAGTGATTTTTAATAATACTTATGGGTATCTGGGGCAGACTGCAGATGCAGAGAAGCTGATAAAGCTGATTAATGCACAGAATGATGAGGCACAGTAAAGATCCTATCGCAAAGGCGATTTTAACCGAATCAAGTAAGTCCCCTGCTTCAATTGCGAAAAGCAATAAGCAGTGGGTGGGGACTTGCTTGTATCAGGAGGAGTGCAAGCTCCTTCTGATAAACTGCGGAGCAGTTATCGGTTATGAGCAAGTAGCGAAGCGGATTGCGAATATCCGCTTGACTAATTCAGAAAGAACATAGAATACTCTGACCGACCATCTGACAGGCCAGGGATTACATACATAAAAGGAGGACATATACAGATGTCAAAAGGAAGATTCGGCATCCATGGAGGACAGTATATTCCGGAAACACTGATGAATGCTGTCATTGAACTGGAAGAAGCCTACAACCACTATAAAGATGACCCGGAGTTTAACGCAGAGCTTACAGAGCTTCTGAACGAATATGCAGGAAGACCATCCCGTCTCTACTTTGCATCCCACATGACAGAAGATCTGGGTGGAGCAAAAGTATACTTAAAGAGAGAAGACTTAAACCATACAGGTGCTCACAAAATCAACAATGTACTTGGTCAGGTACTTCTTGCAAAAAAATGGACAAGACCCGTGTCATTGCAGAAACAGGCGCAGGTCAGCATGGTGTGGCAACAGCAACAGCAGCAGCTCTTATGGGTATGGAATGTGAAATCTTCATGGGAAAAGAAGACACAGAACGTCAGGCATTAAATGTATACAGAATGCGTCTTCTGGGTGCAAAGGTCAATGCAGTTACTTCCGGTACTGCAACACTGAAGGATGCTGTTTCCGAGACAATGAGAGAGTGGACAAACCGTATTTCCGATACACATTATGTACTTGGTTCTGTAATGGGACCTCATCCGTTCCCTACAATTGTTCGCGATTTTCAGGCAGTGATCTCCAAAGAAATCAAAGAGCAGATCCTTGAAAAAGAGGGCAGACTTCCGGATGCAGTTCTTGCATGTGTAGGTGGCGGATCCAATGCGATCGGAACATTCTACAATTTTATCAATGACAAAGATGTCCGTCTGATCGGATGTGAGGCAGCAGGACGTGGCGTAAATACGGCAGAGACAGCAGCTACCATTGCAACCGGCAAACTGGGAATCTTCCATGGAATGAAATCTTATTTCTGCCAGGATGAATATGGTCAGATCGCACCTGTATATTCCATTTCCGCAGGTCTGGATTATCCGGGAATCGGACCGGAACATGCGCATCTCTATGATACAGGACGTGCAGAATATGTACCTGTCACAGATGAAGAAGCAGTAGAAGCATTTGAATATCTCTCCAGAACAGAGGGAATCATTCCTGCTATTGAGAGTGCTCATGCAGTAGCCTACGCAAAGAAAATTGTTCCGCAGATGAGAAAAGACCAGATCGTGGTCATTACAATTTCCGGACGTGGAGATAAGGACTGCGCAGCAATCGCGCGTTACAGAGGGGAGGATATCCATGAATAAGAGAATTACAGAAGCATTTGAAAAAGGAAAGGCATTTATCCCGTTTATTACCTGTGGAGATCCGTCTCTGGAAGTGACAGAGCAGCTTGTCTATGCAATGGAGGAAGTTGGTGCAGACTTGATCGAGCTTGGGATTCCGTTTTCTGATCCTACAGCAGAGGGACCGGTGATCCAGAGAGCAAATGTGAGAGCACTTTCAGGTGGTGTGACTACAGACAAGGTATTTGACATGGTGGTAAAGATCAGAAAGAACAGTTCTGTTCCTATGGTGTTTATGACTTATGCAAACGTGGTATTTTCTTACGGAACGGAGCGGTTTATTAAAACAGCTGCAGAAATCGGAATGGATGGTTTGATTCTGCCAGATGTGCCATTTGAGGAAAAGAAGAGTTTGATATTGTATGTAAGAAATACGGTGTTGATCTGATCTCTCTGATTGCGCCGACTTCTCATGAGAGGGTCGCACAGATTGCGAAGGATGCGGAAGGGTTTGTGTATTGTGTTTCTTCTCTTGGTGTTACAGGAACAAGAACTAATATTACTACGGATATCGGAGCTATGGTGAAGTTAGTGAAGGCTGTGAAGGATATTCCATGTGCTGTGGGATTTGGTATTTCTACGCCGGAGCAGGCGAAGAAGATGGCAGCACAGTCGGACGGGGCAATTGTAGGATCTGCAATTGTGAAGTTGTGTGCAGAACATGGTGCGGACTGTGTACCGTATGTGAAAGAGTATGTGAAGTCTATGAAAGATGCTGTAATGGAAGCTTAGGAGTTGAAGAGGGACGCGCAGAAACATATTTCATTTCGTGTGCGGTTTCGAAGCCTAAGAACTTCTAAGCTGCTAAAAATATGCTAAAAACATAAGAAAAATGACCCAAACTCGCCGCATGCTGCGGCTCAGACAGTGGGTCATTTTTCTTATAACGCATATTTTTATCAGCTAAGAAGTTCTAAGACTCTTGCAAATGCACACGAAATGAAATATGTTTTTGCGCTGTGTATTGGTATGAACTGAAAATCTTCCTGAATAAATTGCGGAGAAGTTATTATAGCAATTCCATAAAATACTGCAAGCAATCCAGTTCATCATAGCTGAAGAGCTGCGGAGTAATTCGTATCTTTTATAAGAAAGATCTCAGAATCTGCAGAACTCCGTTTTCCCAGTAGGGCGGGCAGGTATTTTTGGCGGCAGCCCGGACTTCGGGGCGGGAGTTGGAGACTGCGTAGCTGAGACCGGCATTCTGAAGCATTTCAATATCGTTGAGGTTATCTCCGAAAGTGCAGGTTTCGTCAGGTGAAATTCCCAGATATTCCTGCAGGAAAGCAACGGAAGGACCTTTGCCGGAACCTGGGGCAGTACAGTCCATCCATTCCTTGCCGGCGGCAGCCATAACTGTTTTGTCTTTCCAGGTGGGAGTGAATAAAGGGGCGCACATTTCCTCACAGGCGTTGGGGTGGTAGACAGCAAATTTGTTTACCTGCTGCCCCTCGAGTTTTAACATTTCCGGAACTTCATGGATATCATATCCGTAAGAATCTCTCAGCCAGTGAAACATCTGGCTGCCTCCGTCTTCTGCGAAACAGCGTTCAGGTGTGGAAATAAAATAATCACAGGAAGGCATATTCTCTCTTACCATAGAACACATTCCTTTCCAGATTTTGTCCGGCAGAGTATCCACTTTCAGAATCTCCTTCGGAGTCCGTACAACAGTTCCTCCGTCAGAGATATAAAGCAGTCTGTCTGCGACAGGGGCAAACAGTTTTCTCTCACTTCTGTACTGTCGTCCGGAGCATGCCACAAACACAATCCCCTTATCAATCAGCCTTCCGATAACCTCCATATACTCCCCGTCAATAGCCAGAGTCCCATCCTTTACCAAAGTTCCATCTATATCTGAAGCAATCAATTTAATCATATGAATAAGAAATCCTTTCTATACAAATTCATTTTAAAAATTCTCTTTGTAATTGTAATAAGTCCCTTCTATAATAAATACAAATAAATACAATCCCCATTTTATCACGCTAAAATACAACTTACCATAAGAAATTAGGAAAAATTGCAATTATTCACCAGTCCCGTTTTATGCGTTATCATCCTGCAAAATTTTCTGTGAGAAAATCTCATCTGCATAGCCTGTCGTTGCAAGGCGCATTACTGTGAACGAAGTGAGCAGTAACAGCCCGGCAGTCCCGCAGCCAGCCAACAGGCAGGAAATATTTTTGGTTTCAGGTGCATTTGCAGTGGGCGTAGTAACTCTTGGTGCGTGGGAATCTGCGTTATTCAAAAATTGCTCACTGTCTGAGCGAAGCGAGTTTGAGTAATTTTTGAATGTTTTTAGCAGATTTCCACACACCTAGAGTTATTAGCCCGCGAAACCGCACCTGAAACCAAAAATATTTCCTGTCGTCCCCAATTTTTTTGCCCGCAAACCCCATTGACTTTTCCACCCTTTTTTCTTATATTATATAAATAGAAATCTGCGTACTCTGAAAACTACGCATTTAAACCCTGAAAAAAGGAGAGTTGCTCGAAATGAACAAAAAAATGCTCTTTGTTTTCAATCCCAAGGCAGGTAAAGGCAAGATTAAAACAAACCTGCTTGATATAGTAGATATTTTCAACAAAGGCGGTTATGAAGTCATTATCTATTCCACACAGAAACCAAAAGATGCCTATGAGAAAGCCAAAGAATACGAATCCAAAGTGGACCTTATCGTATGCAGCGGTGGAGACGGGACTCTTGATGAGGTGGTTACCGGAGTAATGGAAAAGAAGAGTTCCATTCCCATCGGATACATTCCGGCAGGAAGCACCAACGACTTTGCAAACAGTCTCTTTATGCCGAAAAGCATGACAGATGCCGCTTCCATGATTATGGAAGAGAAACTTTATCACTGTGACATCGGCAGATTCAATAACCAGAGCTTTACATATATAGCAGCTTTCGGTCTTTTCACAGATGTAGCCTATCAGACAGATCAGGATCTCAAGAATATCCTTGGCCATGTAGCCTATCTTCTTGAGGGAGTGAAACGCCTTTTTGATATCAAATCATACCATATGAGAATTGAATCCGAAGAATTAACTGTGGAGGATGACTTCATCTTTGGAATGATCACCAATTCCCGTTCAGTGGGAGGGTTTAAGAACCTTACAGGCAAGAACGTGGATATGAATGACGGACTTTTTGAAGTCACCATGATCACAAGACCGAAGAATCCGCTGGAATTGCAGGAGATCATGACTGCAATGCTGACAGCAGAGGACAATACAGATCTGATCCATTCTTTTAAATCAGCCAGGGTGACCATTACCTCAGAAGAACCGGTACCATGGACTCTGGACGGTGAATACGGCGGCAGTCATACACAGATAGAGATTGAAAACTGCCACGAAGCACTGAATCTGTATCTGAAAAGTACAAAAAATGAGGAAACCAGATCAATTGGAATTTCCCCGTTAATAAATAAAAAGGAGAAATAAAATGGGTGAGTATATCAATGTAGTAGAGACTTTTGGATGTGACGTGTTTAATGATTCCGTCATGCAGGCACGACTTCCGAAGAAAATCTACAAAGAATTGAAAAAAACCATAGAAGAGGGCAAAGAACTGTCTATGGAAATTGCGGATGTAGTAGCACACGAGATGAAAGAATGGGCCATCGAGAAAGGTGCCACACATTACAGCCACTGGTTCCAGCCCCTTACAGGTGTGACAGCAGAGAAACACGATGCTTTTATCACAGCTCCGATGGATAACGGCAAGGTCCTGATGTCTTTCTCCGGAAAAGAACTGATCAAAGGTGAACCGGATGCATCTTCTTTCCCGTCCGGTGGATTAAGAGCAACTTTTGAGGCGAGAGGATATACAGCATGGGACTGTACATCACCGGCTTTTGTCCGTCATGATGCAGCAGGCGGAACACTCTGTATTCCTACTGCATTCTGTTCCTATACAGGAGAAGCACTTGACCAGAAGACACCACTTCTTCGTTCTATGGAAGCAATTAACACCCAGGCACTCCGTCTGTTGAGACTTTTCGGAAATACAACTTCTAAGAAAGTAACTCCGTCAGTAGGAGCAGAGCAGGAATATTTCCTGATCGATAAAGAGAAATGGCTTCAGAGAAAAGACCTGATCTATACAGGCAGAACTCTTTTTGGAGCTATGCCTCCGAAGGGACAGGAAATGGATGACCATTACTTCGGAAGTATCCGTCAGAGAATTTCCGCATACATGAAAGAGGTAAATGAAGAATGCTGGAAGCTTGGAATTCCTGCAAAGACACAGCATAATGAGGTTGCTCCTGCACAGCATGAGCTTGCACCGATTTATGCACCGGTCAATATCGCAGCAGACCAGAACCAGATGATGATGCGTATCCTTAAAAAGGTTGCCAGCCGTCATGGAATGCGCTGTGTCCTTCATGAGAAACCATTTGCAGGTGTGAACGGTTCCGGTAAGCATAACAACTGGTCTCTTACCACAGATGACGGAATCAATCTTCTGGATCCGGGCAAAACACCTCATGAAAATATTCAGTTCCTTCTGGTCCTTACCTGTATCCTGAAAGCAGTAGATGAACATGGAGATCTTCTGCGTGAATCTGCGGCAGATGTGGGAAATGACCAGAGACTTGGCGGTCATGAGGCACCGCCGGCAGTGATTTCCGTATTCCTTGGAGAGCAGCTTGAGGATGTTCTGGAACAGCTGGTCAGCACAGGAACAGCAACTCACAGTAAAAAGGGAAGTAAGCTGGAAACAGGTGTTAAGACTCTGCCTGATTTCATGAAGGATGCCACAGACCGTAACCGTACTTCACCTTTTTGCTTTCACAGGAAATAAATTTGAATTCCGTATGGTAGGCTCAAGAGATTCTATTTCCGCATGTAACGTAGTCCTGAACACGATCACAGCAGAAGTATTTAAGGAAGCATGTGACCGTCTGGAAAAAGCTCCTGATTTCGAACTGGCGGTACATGACCTGATCAAAGAATATGCCACAGATCATCAGAAGATCGTATTTAACGGAAACGGCTATGCGCCGGAATGGGAGAAAGAAGCTAAACGCCGCGGACTTCCGATTCTTCCGAGCATGGTAGATGCAATCCCTGCACTTACTACAGAGAAGGCAGTGAAACTCTTTGAATCTTTTGATGTATTCTCAAGAGCTGAGCTTGAATCACGTGCAGAGATTAAATATGAGATTTACTCTAAAGCAATCAATATTGAAGCAAAGACCATGATCGACATGGCAACCAAGCAGATCATTCCGGCAGTTATCAAATATACCACTGTTCTTGGCGAATCCATCAATACAGTGAAGACAGCAGGCGAAGGGCTGATCGATGTAAGTGTACAGCTTGACCTGCTTAAGAAAGCATCAAAACTCTTAAAGGCTGCAAACAGTGCCATGAGTAAGCTGAGCAAACTGGTTGAGAAGACCCAGGAATATGCAGAGGGACGGGACAGAGCCGTATTCTGCAGAGAAAAGGTGGTTCCTGCAATGGAAGCTTTACGTGAGCCGGTGGATGAACTGGAAATGATCGTAGATAAGGAAATGTGGCCGATGCCTTCTTATGGAGATCTTGTATTTGAAGTATAATGTTGTAAAAATATAAAGAAGAATGCTATAATGAAAGGGTCGTGAATCTGTAAAAGATAAGCGGCCTTTTTCTATAACACAAACTGGACTATAATAGTTATATAAAGGAGAACTAAATGGAAGAACTGAAATTTCTGGAGGAGCAGCAGGTAGCCCCTGAACTGATAAAGAGAGTAGAAGAATTCCGCAGCCGGTATGAGGTGGCACCGGAGACCGTAGACAGGATTGTGAAACCATCCATTCCATTTTACGGAAAAGACATTCTGGAAATGGCCATTGCCGGACTGCTCAAAGGGGAGAATCTATTACTCACTGGTCCGAAGGCAACAGGAAAAAATATCCTTGCAGAGAACCTGGCATATATTTTCAACCGTCCCGCGTACAATGTTTCTTTTCATGTAAATACTAACAGCGGAGATCTGATCGGCACAGACACTTTCGTGGACAACGAAGTTAAGCTCCGCAAAGGAACTATCTATCAGTGTGCAGAATACGGTGGTTTCGGAATCCTCGACGAGATTAATATGGCAAAGAACGATGCAGTTTCCGTTCTTCATGCAACTTTGGATTATCGCCGTTCCATCGATGTCCCGGGCTATGACAAAATTGATCTTCATCCGGCTGCCCGTTTTATCGGAACTATGAATTACGGTTATGCAGGAACCAAAGAACTCAATGAAGCGCTGGTATCCAGATTTCTGGTCATAGACATGCCGGCTCAGACTGAAGAATCCCTGGAATTTATTTTCCGCCGGATGTTCCCGAATATAAAAGAAAACGCCAGAACACAGTTCATCGGAGTATTCCTGGATCTTCAGCTCAAAGCCACAAACAGTGAAATTTCCACCAAACCTCTGGATCTGCGAGGTCTCCTTGCAGCCATGAAGATTGTAGAAACCGGACTTTCTCCGAGAAAAGCAGTTACTATGGGAGTGGTGAACAAGACCTTTGACATTTTCGAGAAAGAAATCGTAGAGGATATTGTGAAAACCAGAATTCCGGCAGACTGGACAAGGGATGATGTATATGAAAGATGAGAAAATCGTAGAAATCGACGATTACCGTCTGGAACTAGAAAACAGGATCCGCAATCTCCTCTGGACTATCAGCGGGGATTACACGTTAAATATGAAAGTAGACGTTTCCCTGTATCTGCGCTCAAAAGCAATCGCTCTGTATGACGGCATCAAGCAGGGCGCTCTGGCAAAATATTATGACAGAAATCTGCTGGGTTTATATCTGGTAAAAAAGTTTTCTGCCAGGCAGGAGAGGGAGAACTGACTGCAGTAGCACAGCTATGTGTAGAGAAAAAGCAATCGGGGACAAAATCTGTCAGGAACGTCCGGGAGTCCGGGAGATGCAGAAGGAAGCATTCGAGGATATCCTGGATCAGGAGTTTGAACGGATGCCCGCATACGGAGATATTCTTGGCCGATTGAAGATTGCCATCCTGCGTGACCGTTTACAGAATGGAAACCATTATGTAGAAGAGCGTCTTCGGGAAATCCGCGACATGGTTTACAAAGCCAGAACAGCTGCAGACACTATAGAATTGATCCGTATTATTGACAGTCTTTACAACACTATCATTGATCCGAATTTTGAGAAAGATCATGGAACACTGGAACAGGTTATGGCAGTCACCCTGGAAGAACTGACAGAATACGACTGGGAAGATTTTCTTACAGAAGAACTTTATGAGGAAGCTCTGGAGAGTTACATCGAACAGATGACAAATAAGATTACGGACATGGAAGACACTGCTGTCACTGAAGAAATGGAAAAACAGCGCCAGACCAAACACAAAATTACAATTCTCACAGAGGAAGAACTTGAGAAAGCATACACCTATGTTGAGTTGAATTTCGGAAAAACTTATCTGACTCCTGCAGAAGAGAAGCGAATGAATTATCTGATGTGTAGGGAACTTCACAGGGACTGCAGCCTTTATTTTACAGAAGGAATTCTTAAGAATCCGGTCAAACGAAACTATCAGTACGAATATGCAGTGCGATTAAAGAATAAGAATATCTGGCTCTACCATGACAAACACAGAATCGTAAAGCAGAACATCGCATCCCTCACAGACCTTTTACGAAAGACACTGGTGCTGAAAAGCGAGACGCAGGAAGTACTGTCAGACAGAGGAACGATCATTCCGTCCAGACTCTGGCGTGTGGGCAGAAGCAGTGAAGCAAAATCTGTTTAAAAAGAGAAATTGAAATCTGATGCATCTGATTTCGTAGTAGATGTGCTGATCGATGCCAGCGGTTCCCAGATGTCCAGGCAGGGAGATGTGGCATTACAGGCTTATATCATCAGTGAAGCATTAAGTAAATGTAAAACCTGCCTCACCGTGTCATGAGCTTCTGCACATTCTGGGACTATACGATCCTTCACAGATTCCGTGAGTACGATGATCCACAGTCAGCTAATGAAAATATTTTTAATTATGTAACTTCTTCCAATAACAGGGATGGACTTGCCATCAAAACCGCAGGATACGGTCTGCTTCAGAGATCTGAGGAGAAAAAAATCCTCATTGTATTAAGTGATGGAAAACCATATGATGTCATCGTAAACAGACCTCACGCAAAGAACCCGGAACCTTATATGGGAAAATATGCGATCAATGATACTGCTACAGAAGTGCGGCACCTGCGAAACCTTGGAGTAAGTGTTCTGGGAGTCTTTGCAGGGGAAGAAAAGGACCTATCCACAGAAAAAAGATATTTGGAAAAGATTTCGCATATATCCGGGATATTTCGAATTTTTCCAGAATTGTTGGGAGATACCTGATTAAACAGTTGGATTCAGATGAATAGACTGATAAAACAGGGAAAAAATATGCTGTTTGAGCGTGTTGATATGTTAAGAGATTATCAAGTTAGCACGTTAATATGGTAAAGTGCATAAAAAACCAGTTTTTTCACCTTGCCTTTTTGTATAAATTTCGCTATAATGTTCTATGTTTATAAATCAATACAAAAGGGAGAGGAAATCATGAACGAAAACAAAGAGTTCAAACCGTATATTCCGGCTGACAAGATCACACCTGAATTTACGGTGACATCCATCATCATGGGTGTTATCCTTGCAGTTATCTTCGGTGCAGCCAATGCTTATCTTGGTCTGCGTGTAGGTATGACTGTATCTGCTTCCATTCCGGCAGCAGTTATTTCCATGGGCGTAATTCGCAAGATCATGAAAAAGAACTCCATTCTGGAGAGCAACATGGTCCAGACAATCGGTTCAGCCGGTGAATCACTGGCAGCCGGTGCAATTTTTCACAATGCCTGCTCTGTTCCTTTGGGCAGAAGAAGGACTTTGTGAAATGCCGGGTATCGTGGAAATCACATTAATCGCACTTTGCGGTGGTGTTCTTGGTGTACTTTTTATGGTACCACTTCGTAACGCACTGATCGTAAAAGAGCATGCAACACTTCTTTATCCTGAAGGAACTGCCTGCGCAGATGTTCTTCTTGCAGGTGAAGAGGGTGGTGCAAACGCTGCGACAGTATTCTCAGGTATGGGAATCGCAGCGATCTTTAAATTTGTCGTTGACGGTTTAAAGGTAATCCCTGCAGACGTTGCAGTAGCATTTAAAGGATTCAAAGGTGAAATTGGTATGGAATGCTATCCTGCACTTCTCGGTGTTGGATATATCGTAGGACCAAGAATCGCATCCTTTATGTTTGTTGGTTCTCTTATTGGCTGGATGGTGCTGATTCCGGTAATCTGTCTGTTCGGAGCTGATACAGTTATGTATCCCGGAACAGAAACAATTTCTGCTCTTTATGCAGCAGGCGGAGCATCTAAAATCTGGAGTACTTATGTAAAATATATCGGAGCAGGAGCTATCGCAACAGGTGGTATTATTTCTCTGATCAAATCCCTGCCTCTGATCATTGCAACCTTCCGTGATTCCATGAAGAGCATGAAGGGTGGCAAGAATACAAGTACAGAAAGAACTGCACAGGATCTTCCAATGAACGTTATCCTGATCGGTATTGTGGCAATGGTTGCGATCATTTGGCTTGTTCCGGCTATCCCGGTTAACCCGATCGGTGCGCTGATTATCGTAATCTTCGGCTTCTTCTTTGCAACTGTATCTTCCCGTATGGTTGGTCTTGTAGGAAGCTCCAACAACCCTGTATCAGGTATGGCTATCGCTACTCTTCTGATCGCAACAATGATTATCAAAGCATCCGGCAAAACCGGTATCGACGGAATGAAAGCAGCAATTGCTATTGGTTCCGTAATCTGTATCGTAGCAGCGATCGCAGGTGATACTTCACAGGACTTAAAGACAGGTTATCTTCTTGGTGCAACTCCTAAGAAGCAGCAGATCGGTGAGCTTATCGGTGTTGTTGCTGCCGGTCTTGCTATCGGTGGAGTTCTTTATCTTCTGAACACTGCATGGGGATACGGAAGTGCAGAAGTACCTGCTCCTCAGGCAACTCTGATGAAGATGATCGTAGAAGGTATCATGGGCGGCAAGCTTCCATGGACACTGGTATTTATCGGTGTATTCCTTGCAATTGGTCTGGAAATCTTAAGAATTCCGGTTATGCCATTTGCTATCGGTCTTTACCTTCCAATCTACCTCAACGCTGCTATCATGATCGGTGGTGTTGTTCGTATGTTCGTTGACGGAAGAAAGAATGTTGATGATAAGAAAAAAGAAGAACAGGCAACAGACGGTACACTTTACTGTGCAGGTATGATCGCAGGTGAAGGTCTTGTAGGTATCCTTCTTGCAATCCTTGCAGTAGTAAACGTAAGCAGTGTATTTGATCTCTCCGGAAGCATTAACCTTGGTAATGCAGGCGGCGTGATCCTGATGTTACTTATGATCTTAAGCCTTCTGAAATTCAGTATCTGGAACAAGAAGAAAGCCTGATCAGGCGGAGATGATAATATTTAAATGAGTAAAAAGAAAAAAGAATTACAGATCAATTATCTGGATCTCATTCCTGAGCGCAGTGCACAGCTTCGCTGGCATACTGATATCAGGGGGAGAATGGTGCTGGAAATAGAGAATAAGGGCGCGTTTAACACGATTGCCCAGAAGCTGTTTGGAAAACCCAGATATACGAAGATACATCTGGATGACAATGGCACATTTATCTGGCCACTCATAGATGGCAGGAAGACAGTGGAAGATATTGCTGCACTGGTAAAAGACGAATTTGGGGAGAAGGCAGAGCCTTTATATCCAAGGATCGTTAAATACTTCCAGATAATGGAGAGTTATCATTTTGTAAATTTTATCAATAAGCCTGAAAAATAAGGTAAGAATAAGAGCGGGAGCAGTCCTTCATGGATTGCTGCCGTTCTTGTAGTTTATGGAAGAATAATTACGGCACAGTGATAAAGCGGTATCTCTGGCTGATATTCATGAAAGCATAAAACAAATATTATTTTTACAGAATACAAGGAGGCGAATGAATGAAGTTAGTAAATGGAAAAAGATCACAGCTTCTGGAATATCTGATGATCATAGCAGGAACCGGATTAATGGCACTGGCGATCAATTCCGTATTTGATGCATCAGGTATGGTAACCGGAGGCTTTTCAGGTATTGCGATCATTATAAAAGCAGGGAGTCAGGGAATCATTGACGGTGGTATCCCTCTCTGGGTAACAAATATGGGTTTGAACATTCCACTGTTTCTGATCGGATGGAAGATTAATGGATTCTCCTTTGTAAAAAAAGCTTTGATAGGAGAAATTGCTCTGTCCACCTGGCTTGCCATAGAACCTGTATGGAATCTTGCTGGCAATGATCTTCTTCTTGCCGCACTTTACGGTGGTGTGATCCAGGGTGTGGGAATCGGTCTTGTCTTTCTGGGCGGTGGAACAACCGGAGGAACCGATATGATGGCAGCTATCATCCAGAAATATCTGCAGCAATATTCAATCGCACAGATCATGCAGGTTATAGATGCAGGCGTTGTACTGGTGGGTATGTATGTGTTTGGCATCCACAAGGCACTCTATGCGATTATTGCGGTATATCTGGTGACAAAAGTATCTGACGGTTTGATTGAAGGTCTGAAATTCTCAAAAGCTGCCTATATCATTACAGCAAAGCCAAAAGAAATAGCAGATATGATCATGAAAGATCTGGACAGAGGTGTAACAGGCATTAGTGCCAGAGGAATGTACTCAGGACAGGATAAACTGATGCTTTTCTGCGTGGTAAATAAAAAGAGATCGTAATGCTTAAAGAAAAAGTAGATGAAATTGATCCGGAAGCTTTTGTGATAGTGACAGATGCCAGGGAAGTTCATGGAGAAGGTTTTATTGAAAAAAAGTAATACAAAAAATATATAAAAAATTGTAAATTTTTTCTCTTTCCTCTTTCATTTTTGGTAAATATATATTAAAATACAATACAGGTATAAGGTTTTATAGTTAAAACGGAAAATAAACACTATAGGATGAGAAGGGATTGAAATCAGATGATATCGAATCAGGTGCTTCAGAATACTCTTGAAGGGTTAAAAGAAATTTCCAGAACAGAATTTTGTGTACTCGACACAGAAGGCAAAGTGCTTGCAAGTACTTTTGCAGATTTTTCCATTGCAACACAGGATGTACAGGCTTTCGTAGAATCACAGGCCGACAGCCAGCTTGTAAAGGGGTTCCAGTATTTTAAAGTCTGTGATGACTATCAGCTGGAATATATACTGGTCGCCCATGGCGACGATGAAGATACTTATATGGTTGGCAAGCTCGCCGCTTTTCAGATCCAGAATCTGATTGTAGCGTATAAAGAACGCTTTGACAAAGACAGCTTTATCAAGAACCTGCTTCTTGACAACCTGCTTCTTGTTGACATTTATAATCGTGCGAAGAAACTGCACATTGAGGCAGATGTTCGCCGCGTAGTCATGATCCTTGAAATGCCACAGGAGAAAGACCACAGCTCCATGGAAAGCGTGAAGAGTCTTTTCGGCGGTAAAAGTAAAGACTTTATCACAGCAGTAGATGAGAAGAGTATTATCGTAGTCAAGGAACTTGAAGATGGTGAGAATTATCCTGAGATGGATCAGCTTGCACATACTATCCTTGATACTCTTGGAATGGGAAATGACGGTAAGACACATATGGCATACGGTACTATCGTCAATGAACTGAAAGAAGTATCACGCTCCTATAAAGAAGCCCGCATGGCTCTTGATGTAGGTAAGATTTTCTTCGGAGATAAAGAAGTGATCGCATACAGCTCTCTGGGAATCGGACGACTGATCTACCAGCTCCCGATCCCACTCTGTAAGATGTTTATCAAAGAAATCTTCGGCGGCAAATCCCCGGATGACTTTGACGAAGAGACTCTGGTCACAATTGATAAGTTCTTCGAGAACAGCCTCAATGTTTCAGAGACATCCAGACAGCTTTACATCCATAGAAACACTCTGGTCTATCGCCTCGATAAACTCCAGAAGAGTACAGGTCTTGATCTCCGTGTTTTTGAAGATGCCATTACATTCAAGATTGCACTCATGGTAGTACGTTATATGAAATATATGGAAACACTGGAATACTGATATATTATAATAGAAGGAAAATTTTCAATGCCTGCCACAGCTTTAATTGCTGCCGCAGGCATTTTTGACCTTTACAAATCCAGCCTTGCAGTGTATAGTTAGAAATCGAGATTGCAATTGATAAGGTATGCAATATCCTGAGACATGCAAGCCAAAATTCCATTGCCGCAGGCAATTTGGAATGAATGTTGACTGCATTACTGTGAACATTCTATGAATCCTCAAAAATCTCTTGCAATCCCCAAAAACATACATTACAATAATGTTACAAATTCATTAACCCATTGGAGGAAAAATCTATGATAGATCTTATAGATGTAAGCAAGTCCTATGGTCCCGGCCTTCCGGCAGTGAACCATGCGAACCTACATATAGATAAAGGTGAATTCGTCTTTGTAGTAGGAAACAGTGGTTCAGGAAAAACAACCCTGATCAAACTTCTTATGAAAGAGTTGGATTCCACATCCGGCCAGATTATCGTAAGCGGTGAACGTCTGGAAGGAATGAAACACAGAAGAGTAGCCAAATACCGCCGTAAGCTGGGCGTAGTATTTCAGGACTTCCGTCTTCTGAAAGACAGAAATGTATATGAGAATGTAGCGTTTGCCCAGAGAGTAGTCAACCGTCCCACAAGAGTAATCCGTAAACGTGTCCCGGAGGTACTTCAGGAAGTTGGACTTGCGGTCAAATACAAATCCTTCCCGGATGAACTTTCCGGTGGAGAACAGCAGAGAGTTGCATTGGCAAGGGCGCTGGTCAACCGTCCGGATATCCTTCTGGCAGACGAGCCTACAGGAAATCTGGATCCGAAGACTTCCGAAGAAATCATGAAGCTTCTGGAGCAGATCAATGACAGAGGAACCACAGTCCTTGTTGTAACACACAACAAAGAGATCGTAAATGCAATGAAGAAACGTGTAGTTACTATGCATGAAGGTTCCATAATAAGTGACGAGAAAGAGGGAGAATATCATGAGGCCTAGCACAATATGGTATACCCTGAAACAGGGTATCAAGAACATTAAGAGAAACTGGATGTTTTCCCTGGCATCTATCATTACCATGGCTGCCTGTATTTTTTGTTTGGCATTTTCTTCTCTATCGTGAATAACGTAAACAATGTTGCTCATAAAGTAGAGCAGGAAGTCCCGATCACAGTATTCTTTGATAAAGGAACAACGAACAAACAGATCAAGGCAATCGGTAAGAAAATTAAGGAACGCCCGGAAGTAGAGAAAATTGAATTCACATCCGCTGATGAGGCATGGGGAGAATTTAAAGAGATATATTTCCAGGGATCTGAAGCGGCAGACGGATTTAAAGATGACAATCCGCTTGCAAACCAGGCAAACTACAGTGTATACATGAACGATATCACGAAACAGTCAGAGCTGGTTTCTTATATAGAAGGGCTGAAACATGTACGTCTGGTAAATCAGTCCGAGGAAGCAGCCAAGACACTGGGAAATGTCAATAAACTGGTTTCCTATGTTTCCATTGCAATCATAGCATTATTACTTATCATTTCTATTTTCCTGATCAGCAATACAGTATCTGTCGGTATTGCAGTTCGTAAGGAAGAAATCGGAATCATGAAGTACATAGGAGCGACCGATGCATTTGTAAGAGCTCCATTCCTTCTGGAAGGCATTGTGCTGGGAGTTATCGGTGCTGCTATACCGTTGGTCGGACTTTATTTCTGCTATAATGCAGCGGTATCCTATATTCTGAACAAATTTAATGTGCTGACCGGTGTGGTTGATTTTATCCCGGTATGGCAGATTTACCAGACATTACTTCCAATAAGTCTGGGACTTGGAATCGGAATCGGACTGATCGGAAGTTTCTTTACAACAAGAAAGCATTTAAGAGTATAATAAAAAGCAGATAAGCATGAAGCTGCCGGAACAATGATATCATATCATAAACCGGCGGCTTTTTTACAGGAGTGCAGACATGAAAAATAAAGAATTTTGGAAAGGTGCAGTAGCAGGAGCACTGGTTGTGACATGCATCGGTACAGGTGCCTTTGCGGGAACAGGTCTTGCAGCAAAAGGAACAGCTCTTGGTGATCGCAAGTGTACATCAAAGCTGGCATATCTTGAAGAGCTGATCGACAGATACTATCTGGGAGATAAGGATGAAGAGAAGCTTCAGGAAGGGCTTTATGCAGGTCTTCTCTATGGACTGGATGATCCTTATTCCAGATATTATACAGCAGAGGAATACGATTCTGAGAATTCTTCCAATGAGGGAAGCTATGTGGGGATCGGCATTCTTATGGAGAAGAACAAAGAAGGCGGAGTAAAGATTGTTGAATGCTATGAGGGCGGTCCCGGAGAAAAAGCAGGACTGGAGGAAGGGGACATCATCAGTGCCATTGACGGGGAAGATATCACAGAGGATGAAGTATCTGATGTTGCAGACATTGTCCGCAATTCAGATAAAGACAGTGTGGTGCTTACTGTTCACAGAGAAGGTGCAGAAGATGCCATGGAAATCACAGTCCCTGTCACAGATGTGGAATTACCGTCTGTTTTCCATGAAATGCTGGATTCTAAAATCGGTTACATCCGCATTACACAGTTTACAGGCGTTACCGGCGAACAGTATCAGGAAGCTTTTGATGACCTGCAAAAACAGGGAATGGAGAAAATGATCGTGGATCTCCGCGATAATCCGGGTGGACTTCTTGATTCTGTCTGTGATGTCCTGCGGAAAATCCTTCCGGAAGGACTGATCGTTTACACCGAAGATAAGGACGGAAACAGAGAAGAGGAAAAATGTGATGGCAAAAACGAACTCCGGATTCCGCTTGCAGTCCTGGTAAATGAAAGCAGCGCCAGTGCATCAGAGATTTTTGCCGGTGCAGTGCAGGATTATGGTATTGGAACGATTGTCGGAACAACTACTTACGGAAAAGGCGTGGTACAGTCCATCCGCCAGCTCTCAGACGGAAGTGCCATTAAACTGACTGTTGCCAACTACTACACTCCAAAAGGAAACAACATCAACAAAACAGGAATCAAACCTGATATAGAGGTTTCTCTGGATACCAGCCTGCTGAATAAGAATAAAGACGAGATCACCCATGATGAGGATAATCAGCTGCAGGAAGCGATTAAGGCAGTTGAGAAGGAAAAGTAGTTGTTTGGCTGATAGTTTGATGTTATACTGTATATATCTGTATTTATAATAGAAGCATTTTTATTATAGATGAAAAGCCCATTACTGAGCAGGCAGCGGATTTTGATTTGTAGTTGCTAAGACACTGAACAGTTAATGGGCAGAAAGTGAAAAATATCAGAAAAAGAGGGCGACAACATGAGCGAATATGTGATCACCACCGACAACAATTCAGATCTTCCGGAGGAATATCTCAAAGACCATGGAGTAGGCTGCATGTATCTCAGTTATTCCATGGATGGAAAAAATTATACACATGGAAATTTCCTTCCAGAGCATGAATTTTATGAGGCAATGAGAAACGGTTCCATGCCAACCACAGCACAGGTAAATCCTGAAAATGCAAAAGCACTGCTGGAGCCTTACCTGAAAGAAGGAAAAGATATTCTTCATATTGCATTTTCCTCTACCTTAAGCGGTACATACAATAGCAGCCGTATCGCAGCAGAGGAACTGATGGAGGATTATCCGGATCGCAAGATCATCGTGGTAGATTCTCTTGGCGCTTCCCTTGGTCAGGGGCTTCTGGTTTACCTTGCACAGGAGAAGAAAGAGCAGGGAGAAGATATGGAGACAGTTGCGAAATGGGCAGAAGAGAACAGGCTTCATATGGTACACCTTTTTACAGTCAACGATTTAAACCACCTATACCGCGGAGGCCGCATTTCCAGAACTACTGCAGTAGTAGGAAGCATGCTGAATATTAAACCGGTCCTTCATGTAGACAACGACGGAAAACTCACTGCCATCGGTAAAGTCCGCGGCCGTAAAAAATCCCTTCAGGAGCTGGTAAAGCTTATGGATGAGAAAATCGGCAGCTATCATGACACCTGCCATACCATCTTTATCAGTCATGGCGACTGCGAAGAAGATGCAAATTATGTGGCAGAGAAAGTAAAAGAAAAATACCAGATCAACACGATTATCATGAATCAGGTAGGAGCCACCATCGGCGCTCACTCAGGTCCGGGAACAATGGCGTTGTTCTTTGTGGGAGATGAAAGATAAATTAGTTTTTTTTGTAAAATGGTTTCATGGTATCATTATCCTGCGGGAAGATAAATGATACTGTGGAACCACTTTTGATATTACAGGAGAATTTTATGAAATTATTAAAAAAAGCATTCGTATTCATATTTATATTTATGCTGAGCGTTTCAGGACTGACAGGATATCAGGTAAACGCCTCAGAGGAGCCAAAACATCTGGATATCCTGTTCACTCATGATCTGCATTCTCATTTGAACAGCTTTCAAACGATTGTAGACGGGACACAGCAGGAGACCGGCGGGTTTGCCCGGCTGAAAAACATTGATCAATGAGCACGAGAAAAGAGAATACAGATACACTCATATTGGATGGCGGAGACTTCTCCATGGGAACTCTGATACAGACTGTATATGACACAGAGGCCGCCGAACTGCGGATGCTTGGATATCTGGGCTGTGATGTGACAACTCTGGGAAATCATGAATTTGATTACGGCTCCGATGGTCTGGCAGATATGCTGAACGCCGCAGTCAGTTCAGGCGAAAACCTTCCCAGGATGGTTGTGTGTAATGTGGACTGGGATGCAATGAAAAAAGCCGGCCTCAGTGAAGGACAGAAACAGATTTATGAAGCATTTCAGACATATGGAGTAAAAGACTATACGGTAATTCAAAAAGGTGATGTAAAGATTGCAGTACTGGGTGTTTTCGGCAAGGATTCTCTGGATTGCGCTCCTACCTGCGAGCTTCTTTTCAAAGACCCGTCAGAAGCAGCCAGAGAAACAGTAGAGGAAATAAAAAGAACGAAGATGTAGACATGATCGCCTGTGTATCACACAGTGGAACATGGGAGGACGAAAAAGTATCAGAGGATGAAATCCTTGCAAAGAATGTTCCGGACATTGATCTGATCGTCAGCGGACATACCCACACACAGTTGACAGAACCAATCCTGCAGGGAGATACCTGCATCGTATCCTGTGGAGAATATGGGAAAAACCTGGGAACAATTTCCATGACTCAGAAAGAGAATGGACGATGGGAACCGGATACCTATGAGCTTGTTCCGGTTACGGATAAAATCAAGGCAGATGAGGCCACACAGAAGAAAATAGATGAATTGTCAGATACTGTTGACACCAATTATCTTTCCAATTTTGGTTACACCAGAGAGGAAATTCTGGCAGAGAATGACATTGAATTTAACAGCCTCAGTGAGATGGAAACAAAGCATGAGGAGTTAAATCTGGGAGATATCATATCAGATGCTTATGTATATGCAGTAGAGAATACAGGAGACTCTGACGGAGAAAAAGTAGATGTTGCAATCGTACCTGCCGGAACTGTAAGAGATACTTATACAAAAGGCGATATAACAGTGAGCAGGTATATAATTCCTTCTCGCTGGGAACAGGAAAGGACGGACTTGCAGGTTATCCTCTGATCAGTGCATATTTAACGGGAAAAGAACTGAAAACAGTGGCAGAGGTAGATGCCTCAATTTCAGATTTTATGACAATAGCCAGATTATATTGCAGTGGAATGAATTTCACATATAATCCCCACCGCATGATCTTAAATAAAGTAACAGACTGTTATCTGACAGGCAAGGACGGGGAAAGGGAAGAAATACAGGACGATAAATTATATCATGTTGTCACCGACCTGTACACTGGCCGTATGCTTGGCTCTGTTCTGGACAAATCCTATGGTCTGATATCCATCGTCCCCAAAGATAAAAACGGCAATCCCATAGAGAATCTGGAAGATTATGCAGTCATGGATGGAAAAAAAGAACTGAAAGCCTGGGCTGCAATTGCAGAGTATATGCAATCCTTTGAAGACACAGACAAAGACGGAATTGCAAATGTGCCGGAATATTATAATACAACACACGAAAGAAAAGTTGCAGACAACAGCAAAAACATCATAAATCTGATAAAACATCCGAATAAATTTGCTATAGCGATTGTGGGAATCTGTATTGTGGCTGTTGGGGTGATTTTGTTGCTGATCTTCGGAATTGTAAAGATTATCAGAAGAAGGAGATAGCATTTTACTATAAACATTGCATGATCAGTTGCTCTATCAGGAGGTAAAGGGCGGATATGTGAAAAGCTATTTCTATTTTGGAAAAAAGAAAAAGACCTCATAATATGAAGCCTTTAAAGGCACACACTGTGCAACTGGAAAAACCAGTGAGTAGTGCAAATCCGTAGGGAAAATTAGAACAGTAGTTTATCTAAATTAAATGATTTTATAAAAGAAAGCAGGTGAAATGTAATGAACGTTATATGTTTCCATAACCCAGATGAAGAAAATGGCTATTTAAGTAACTGGTATCTTAGTCATTTCACAGTCAACGGAATAGATTTTTCGTCAATGGAGCAGTTTATGATGTATCAGAAGGCATGTCACTTTCATGATGAAGAAATAGCTAATGACATACTTCATACAGATAATGTTGCTATGCTTTTGTTGGAATATAAGAAATCACAATTCTCTTTTTCTGAATTAATAGTAAAAGCTTTTTCCTAGTGTACTAGTTTTACTATTAGGCATAGCTTGTTATTGGTTACTAGATAAACTTATTGTCTTTGCTCTGAAAACAACACATGCTAATCACTCCTTAGGGAATGATAACGTGGTTTGATAAGTCATTTGTAGATGGTTTATCAAGTTTTGAGAGTGGCATTTACTTCTATGTTCCCCACTTTAGGTGAGACACCGAATATTTATGGTTTTAGTTTTATAGTAGCAATTTTATTTGCTTTTCTTATCCTAATAATTTATTTCTATAAAAGATATGATGTTAAGATTTGCTCTTTGTTACTCTTCTTATTATTCCTTGCTGGTCTAGGAATTGTTATAGCTTCAGGTACTCTACCTACTCCGAGAAGTATGGTGCCCCAATACCCTTTTTTAATCGCATTTATTGTATTTTATTTTGAGTATACTTGTAGATAATGATAAATTGATAACTAATGTTATTCTTGGTATAGTGCTCTTATTAACGTTTACTCAGGTAAAAATGTCGAGTAATTTAGTGGTTGCTGAAGATGCAATTTTCAGAGAAGATCAACAAAAAATTCAACTAATTTATCAGGCAGTTGAAAATTTACAGCTTGAAAATAAAAGTGACTATAAGTTAATGATTATTGGTTCCTCACCAGCTAAGAATAAACAAAG
>ENA-OQOA01000204-OQOA01000204.1-human-gut-metagenome-genome-assembly--contig:-NODE-204-length-30873-cov-5.282801_pt1 | contig 30873 bp, 37 predicted proteins | sample MGYA00242633_ERZ504888 | MGnify/ENA primary metagenome ERZ504888 (study PRJEB26092, sample SAMD00036372) | human gut metagenome | host: Homo sapiens | study: EMG produced TPA metagenomics assembly of...
AGGCCGGACGGGGCGAATCAATACCCCACCCCCGTATGGAGGGGGCGACCCAGAACACGCATCGCAAGCTTACGATAAGACAACATACAAAAACCTCCTTTGAATGGTGAAAAGAAATGGTGAAACCATAGAATATCAGGTTGCTTTAAATATACCGCATCTGTGGAGAAAAATCAATAAAACCTGCGCGAATCGCCCTCTTTCCTGCGTGAATGGAGAAAAAACGTCAGATTTTGGCGCTGACAAAGAGACAGTTTATCACTGTGCGGAGGCTCTCGGGAGACGGGCTTGCCCTCTCCGTCATCGCTTGCGCGATGCCACCTCTCCCAAAGGGAGAGGCTTTCAAGGGGGCTTTTGCTTTTCTGCACAAGGCATGGTATACTGGAAAAGGAAAAACCCGCCGACCCGGCGGGAAAAAGGAGAATGGTATCATGAAAACGAAATTTGGCATCGTGGGCTGCGGCTTCCTCGGCAATATCGTGGCCGATGCGTGGAAGAAGGGCCTGCTGGAAGACTACGAGCTGGTGGGCGTCACCAGCCGCACCTTCGCTTCGGCAGAGAAGACGGCGGCAAGCGTGGGGTGTGCGGCCTGCGCGGACGTGGATGCTCTGCTGGCGCTGGAGCCGGAGTACATCGTGGAAGCGGCTTCGGTGGAAGCGGTGCGTGCAATGGCCGTTCCGGTGCTGCGCCGGGGCGTGAACCTCGTGGTGCTGTCCATCGGTGCATTCGCCGACCTCGCGTTTTATGAAGAGGTCAAGCAGACGGCCCGGGAGGGCGGCGCAAAGGTGCATCTGGCCAGCGGCGCCATCGGCGGCTTCGATGTGCTGCAGACCGTCACTCTCATGGCCGAGGCCCTGAAGCTGGACGAAAAGGCCGGCATCGAGACTCACACCGGTGCGAAGGGCTTCCGCAACACCCCCGTCTGGGCCGACCATCTGCTGACCGACACCGAGAAGACTACCGTCTTCACCGGCAGCGCCAAGGAAGCCATCGCAACCTTCCCCGCCGGGTCAACGTCGCCGTGGCCACCTCGCTGGCCACCACCGGCCCCGACGTCACCGGCGTGACCATGCACTCCGTACCCGGCTGGGTGGGCGACGACCACTGCATCACTGCCGAGATCGAGGGCGTGAAGGCCGTGGTGGACATCTGCTCGTCCACCAGCGCCATCGCCGGTTGGAGCGCCGTGGCCCTGCTGCGCAACCTCGCCTCGCCGGTCTGCTTCTATTAAAAAGGAGGGAGTCTCATGTTCAAGAAACTGGTAGCCATCGAGCCGGTCAGCCTCATCCCCACAGCAGAGGAAGCACTGCATCAGTACGCCGGGCAGGTCGAGCTTTACCGCGATATTCCCGCCGACGACGAAGAAATCGTCCGCCGCATCGGAGACGCCGACGCGGCGCTGTTGAGCTATACCTCCCGCATGGGCAAAAACGTCATCGAGCGCTGCCCGAACCTGCGCTACATCGGGATGTGCTGCAGCCTCTACTCGGAGGAAAGCGCCAATGTGGACATCGCCTTTGCCCGGGAAAAGGGCATCAAGGTGCTGGGCATCCGGGACTACGGCGACCGCGGCGTGGTGGAGTACGTCCTCCACGAGCTGACCGGCCTGCTCCACGGCTTCGGGATGCCGATGCTCCACGACGAGCCGGTGGAGATTTACGGCCTCAAGGTGGGCATCGTGGGTCTGGGCGTTTCGGGCCGGATGATCGCCGATGCACTGGCCTTCCTCGGCGCGGACATCTCCTACTACAGCCGCAGCCATAAGCCCGACGCCGAGGCCGCAGGCATGAAGTATAAGCCGTTGGACGCTCTGCTCCGGGAGAGCGAAGTGGTCTTCACCTGTCTGAACAAGAATGTCCTGCTCCTGGGTGAGCCGGAGTTTGAGGCGCTGGGGGAGGGGAAAGTCCTTTTCAATACCTCCATCGGCCCCGGCTTTGACTCCGCCGCGCTGGAAAAGTGGCTGGATAAGCCCGGCACCCACTTCTTCTGTGACACCTACGCCGCCGCAGGCCCCGTCAGCGAGGGCTTCTTCCAGCGGCCCAATGTCCACAGCCCCGGGAGTCTCGGCAGGCCGCACCAGGCAGGCTTTCGTTCTGCTGAGCCAGAAGGTGCTGGCGAACATCGAGACGGCGCTGGGAGAATAAGCTGTAATTTCTCTGATGTGTTACACGCCGGGAACGACCACCGCAACCATTGCCCCAACTGCCTGTCCAGTCTTCATGTGGACGAAGAACCCGGCGACCGCGCCTCCGACTGCGGCGGCATCATGGAGCCGGTGGCCGTCTGGGTACGCAAGGGCGGCGAGTGGGCCATCATCCACCGCTGCAAACGCTGCGGAAAACTCAGTTCCAACCGGGTGGCGGCAGACGACAACCCCATGAAGCTCATGAGCATTGCCATGAAGCCGCTGTGTCGGAGAAAGCATGAAAAAGTACAAAGATAGGGGAGAACGCTTCGATGGACTATATCAGAGTTACCAAAGAAAACATCGACAGGGAACACATCTGTTGTGCCATGTCCGGCAAACAGAGCCTTGCCAAGAAAGAATGGCTCAAGCAGCGCTTTGAGGAGGGACTTGTTTTTTACCGCAGTGCAGAGCGCGGCAAATGCTTTATCGAGTACATCCCGGCAGAAAACGCATGGGTACCCATTGATGCAGCAGGCTGGCTTTATATCAACTGTCTGTGGGTCTCCGGTTCCTTGAAAGGTCACGGCTATTCCAGTGAGCTGCTGGAAGAATGCCTTCGGGATGCCAAGGCGCAGGGCAAAAACGGCGTTTGCATTCTGTGTGCAGAGGGACGCAAACGGGATTATCTCGCCGACCCCAAGTTTTTGACCCATAAGGGCTTCAAGGTCTCAGACATCTCCGATTGCGGCATCAACCTCATGTATCTGTCCCTTGCAGAGAATGCCCGGCCGCCAAAATTCAAGGACTGTGCCAAGCATCCCAAGGTGGAGGAAAACGGCTTTGTCCTCTACTATACCGACCAGTGCCCCTACACCTATTATTGGGTGCCAAAGGTGCAGGAGGTCGCAAAGGAACATGGGATCCCGTTCAAAGCCGTTCACATCACCGAGAAAGAGACGGCCCAGAATGTGCCTGCACCTGTCACAACCTATGCGTTGTTCCGGGATGGGAAGTTTGTGACCCAGAGCATCCAGTCGGACAAGAAATTTTTGAAATTAGCGGCAGAATAATTGAATCAGGCAAGACGCCAGACGCTCAGACGCAGTGCAGCCCATAGAATGGGGGTGCGCTGCGTTTTTTGGAGGATTTTATATGGAAGAAATTGTTGTATATGTTCACGGAAAGGGCGGTTCGGCACAAGAGGCCGAGCATTATAAAGCCCTATTCCCTAATTGTGAAGTAATTGGTTTCGACTACCACGCACAATCTCCATGGGAAGCCACGGAGGAATTTTCCGGATTTTTTGCGGCAGTGCGGAAACGCTGCAAGAAGCTCACACTGGTGGCAAATAGCATTGGTGCGTTTTTATCTTTGTCCTCGTTGAATGAGAAATTGGTGGATACCGCTTATTTTATTTCTCCAGTAGTCGATATGGAGCAACTGATTTGCAACATGATGCAATGGGCTGACGTCTCCGAAGCAGAACTTGCAGAGAAACTGGAAATTTCCACAACATTTGGAGAAACGCTGTCGTGGAAATATCTCTGCTATGTCCGAGAGCATCCGATTTCATGGAAAATCCCTACCCGCATTTTGTATGGGGAAAAGGATGCTCTGACCTCTATGGAAACCATAAAAGCCTTTGCGGAAAAGAACAACGCAGAGCTGACCGTTATGCCGGGCGGAGAGCACTGGTTTCATACAAAAGAGCAGATGCAATTTTTAGATAACTGGATAAAGAATAGGAGACCCTGCAATGAAACAGAAAATAAGGACGGCCTCGCTTCTCCTGCTGATGGTTCTGGGAACCGGGCTGGTAGCTTGCCCTGCCTGCAGCAGGGCAGTGCTGTTCGAATCCGTCCAGGTCCCAAAGCCAGCGTGTGACTTATGTGTATGCAAAAGAAAAGCAGCAGCGTTAAAATTACGCTGCTGCTAAAAGTGGACCTAGAGGGATTCGAACCCTTGACCTCTCGGATGCGAACCGAACGCTCTCCCAGCAATATCGCTTTTGTGCACACATTATGCACTGCGAGAAAAGAAAAATCAACGTATATTCGTCCATATAAAATGTCCTGCCAGCCCAATGGACTTTCCTGACTGTAAGTACGATCACCAAGTCGCTGATTTTCAGGATGAAGCTGTTTGGGGCGTAATATGGTTGGCGGACAAGTGAGCTACAGGCCCTTGAGATATAGCTCACATGGGGTTCAGATGTATCGCATCTCAATTTACAATAAAATACGATGTATCGTAAAAGCGCAGCTTCTACTCTCGATGAATGGAAGATGCGCTTTTTACATTTGGCATCAAGTTATAGATTGACAAGAGGACGCATACACGATAAACTTTATATAGTATCATGTGGATTAAAAGGAGACTCAACCATGAGTGTCAAGTATACTACCCCTGCCCAGCACAAGAGCAACCTCCGCAATGTGTATGGCACCTTTGCCATTGAGGGAATGACCATCAGCAAAGATACACGCAGCAACCTTGATCGCATTGGCAACGGTCAAGCCAGCTATCAGCAGGTCGTGAATGAACTGCGCGCAAAGTACGCGAAGAAGGGCTGAACAGGCTCCCCATCGATAAATAGGTGGAAAAATGTAGGAGATTAAATATGCCAAGTGCATTTGATTGGAACTGTGAGCTTTCATGGATAAAAGAATATCGATTTCCGCTAGACCAAGGTATGCAAACAGTTTATGAGTGCTTGAAGAATTGGATGGATGATTACAATAGGAATATCATGATAACTACCTTCATGACCTCTGAAGAAAAAGAACAAATTAAAATTTTTCTGATAGACTGATGCAAGCGTATGAGCTTTATGTAGATAACCGCTACATCGAAGCTTTTAATATTTTCAATCAGGCCATGGATAGTGCGAAGAATCATCTGCCGACCGCTCCAGTTGGGCAGTCAAGTGCTTATGTGGCTGATGCTATTCCATACTATCGGATTATAGCGGGAAATAATAAATATAACCGACTTCAATTCCTGCACATTCCATGCAATTTAAGATACTTGGCATCTGCAAATCGATTTAGTGTTCCCGGAATGCCATGTAGCTATATGGCAAGTGCTAAACGAGTAGCATGGTATGAGTGTGAAATGCCTGATTCATTTCAATGGGCGAAATTCGAGGCCGTCAAGCATGACAAAAAATTGATTCAATTAGATCTCAATCCTTTAACATCGACACGTAGTCTTATTTCTGAACTTCCAAAAGATCGTTGGACGGAAGATGAACGCAAGTCTTTTGCCAGAGGATATTGTTTTATCCTTCCACTGATTGCTTCTTGTTCAGTCATTGCAAAAGAAAGGGGAAATCGTTTGTTGAAGCTTATATTATTCCCCAAATGCTTATGATTTGGATAAAAACAGTACGGATTACATCGGTGTGCGGTATTATTCAAGTTCTGATAATGAGTTGGTACGAAACGATTGTGGATATAATATTGCCATGCCCGCAAAACATCCTGACAAAAACGGATATTGTGTTGACCTTCAAGAAATTTTTGGAGTTAACGATACAAACAAAACTGATGAAATGGAATTCTTGGATTTCACGGAGAAATTTTACAACCACCATAAGGTACAAATAGACAGACTAGAAACTTTTTACAAAGAAATTCTCTACACACGGCAGCATACGCATTATCATAAACAAGGAACCTTGTATGAACGCTACTGCTCGGTTTGCAAAGTATTAATTGCACTAATAAAAGCATTTCGGCCAGAAAAAGGTTCCAGCAGATATGCTTTAGTAATGTCACTTTCTGAAGCTTGGTATCTTTGTATGGATATTCAAGAATTAACAAGAGCAAAATTTGAGAAAATCAAAGAAGAAAATACTCCAGGCGCAGATTCTCTCCCCGATGATATAATTATCGAAATTGAGAATGATATTGATTCCTTTGAAAACACTGTTATAGACTTGGCCCATGACTTTAATTTGTTTGTAACAGTTGGTATAACGTGACGTGTTACATATGAACTAGATGCAGTATATCAAGAAAGGCTGATTATGTTCTCGAAGTATGATGTCTACACCACGGTGCAATCCATGTACTGCTACCCCGATACGGATGTTTTGATCAACAAGCTGAATATCCATGACAAAGCAGAACTGAAACAGGCCGAAGAAGAATTTACGGCGGTTAAACAGATGGCTCTGTTGCAGGAGCCAATCAAGGGACGTTTTACCAAAACTCACCTGTTTCGGATTCACCGTTTCCTTTTTGAAGATGTGTACCCCTTTGCAGGACATATCCGCAAGGAACAGATCAGCAAGGGTGACACGATGTTCTACCCTCCAGACCTGATTGACCGAGAATTGGAGCGCGTGTTCAAGAATATTCGCTCCAAAAAGCTGCTTGCCGAGCGTAATGAAGAAAAGCAGATTCAAAATCTGTCACAGACGATGGCAGAACTGAACATCATCCATCCCTTCCGCGAGGGAAATGGCCGCAGCACCCGTGAGCTGATTCGCTGCATGGCGTTAGAATATGGACTGCATATCAACTGGGGCAATACTGACCGAGAAAACTTGATCAACGCTGCAATCGCTGCCGTAGACGATGAGATGGCGTTCTGCGATGTTCTAAGGCAGTGCACAGAACAATAAATAAATCCATTTCAAATATCCAAATGAAAAAGCACAACGGCTATTCTAGTCAATCTGACCAAATAGATGTTGCGCTTTTTCACATTTTCTTACAGGAATTCAATTAAAATATTCGCTTAGTCTGGACTGAATCATTTTAGGCGCGAGATTTGCAAGCGTGGAATCTTTAACAGTAGAAGCATTGATTATGTAAACAAGATTTTCTAGAGTTAATGGAATAGTCTTTTTAAGGTCAAACACCATAAAAAGCAAGACCTGTTCTCTGTCTGCTCTATAAAGTTTCTTTCCAACATCTGGATTTTCATTCAAAAAATCTGTGATACGCTCTGAAAAACAATCATTTTGTAAATGAATCCGCATTTTTGTCTTTATCATTTGTGCCCATTGGTTGCGTTTGTATTGCCGATAGGCCAGATCATTTATAAGCGAGAGAATTGCCCAATCACAAGTTTCAAGCGTGGCAAATACACCGTTCAAATTTCTTGACAATTCAGGATATTCTTTCCAATCTGCGAGACTTTTATATCGAATGTCATGTTCTACTTCATGCCATCCCTCTGAAAAAATCGTCCGTATTTGTATTTCAAAAGTTCTGTCAATAGGATATTCATCCCATAGAAGCGAATCAAACTGGTCAGCAATATCATCTGGCATACAACATACAAGGTTAAGTCTTTCTGGAGAAAATTTATCGGGTTCAATATCTGTTTTTGAAATATTATTAATCGTGTAATATTTCTCTATGATTTTTTGACAAAGAGAAACATCGTCTGAGAAATACAATGCAATACGAATACCGATAAGGTCTTGCATATGACCTCCAGTCTTACAATATCCCTTTCGCTTGATCTTTTCAGCAATAGAGGCAGGCGATTTAATTCGCCCAAAGATTCTAAAATATAAACCAGCTTTTTGAAGATACATTTCAATGCCACTAATAAGATCGTTCATAGGTCTATTAGGCAATTCGAGCATATCAATATCCATTTGTTTTATCTCCCAAGAATCTCTCTAATCTCCGACATTTTTTCAAAATTCAATTCAATGCAATTACTTTTGTGTAGCAGTATTTCCTTTCCGTAAAGACGGTCTATTGCTTCGGATATTCCATCGTAATCCTGCTGTGCATAACCTTTAAACAAAGTCGAGAAGAGTCTTCTTCTGTCAGCATGATCACTGCCCGGACGCCAATATTGTTCAAGAACCTTTTTTTCGTATTCAGTTTCAGTATTCACAGAAGATAGAATCGGTTCTTTACAAGAAATTTTTCGAAGCTCCGACTCTCCGCAACAATTTGAAAAAATAAGATTGCAATTTTTTTGATTATTAGCGGGAATAATTTCCACTTCATAAAAGTGACATCCATAGAATTTACAATCTTCGAACGCATCAGAGGAAATAGAGCAGAAATTAAATGTGCAACACGAAAAAACGCAGTCTTTGAAATTTGACGATGTAAGTGAAACGTTTTCTCCAAAGTACACAGATTCGTAGTAGCATCGAATATATTCATGAGACGTCTTATGGAGAAGGGCAAGATCGGTATGCAGCTCTTCATAAGGTGTAAACTCTATCTTATTATCAGTAATGATACGATATAATGCATCTCGTTTCTTTTGACTACAGGTTCCATAAGAGGTCACCATAAGGTTCCAATATTTTTCTTCGATTTCTTTGGGCGACAGATCTGGAAGTCGATTGTTTGTAAGTGCTTCAGAAATTAAATATCCAAATATAAAATCATTTATAAATCCAATAGAGTTAGATGTATTTGGTATACGATCTAAAAGTGCATGATGCGAAAGTTTTTGCAGAAATTCGTCCTCAGTCGGAACATCCTCTTTAGAAAAATCGCTATAACGATCCAGATATTCAAGAATATCTTCACCAAGAGACATACGAATAATATCTTTGATTTCGACGCTCGTGCAGGTCGATTGTTTGAACGAAGCCATGGTTCCAGCAACACTCTCCATAAGAGAAAGTTGTTCATCAACTTTTAATGGGAGCGACTGGCGTTCTTGTTCTCGTTCAAGAAGAATTTTGAAATACTGCTGTAAAATTGAATCAACAGAAGTAAATTTAGAAGCAATGTCATCGTTACTTTGAGATGAAAGGAATGTTAAAAGTGTCGGATTTGAAATATCATCAAATATAATACCTCTGGAATGCAGTAAATCAATCTTGGATTTATCTAGCCAATCAGATACAACTGGCGGAATGATTTGAATTCGTGTAATTTGACAATGTGGAAGATATTTGTCGGACCATTCCTCAAACAGCTTGCCAGCAAATATCGAGCTTTTTCTCGATGTCAAAACAATTTTTGCACAAGACTTTTCCTCTAGCAGTTGAGCAATTGTGGATAGCATAGTTTGAGCGGTTTTTTCGTCAGAATCAGATAAATCCGACTGAACATCATCATGTGATTTTGAGAGCAGCTCGTCAAATCCGTCGATAATCAAGGGAACTTTTCCTTGTTTTATTTCGTAAGTAACTAACTCTGAGCTAAGACTTGAAAATTTACTGTCAATTTCAGTTAATAAAACGTATTTAAAGATGGAAGCCGTTCGATTTTTTGATAATTCAGTAATAATGGGAACAGTCCCTTTTGAGTCCACTGATAGTTTTTTATCAATTCGTAAGAGATACTGGTTTTTCCAAAACCTGCCGCAGCTTCAACGATAATCAGTTGTGGTCCTTTCTCAAACAGTCGTTGATAAATATATTCTATTAGATTTTTCCGAGATTCATTATTATCATCAACAAACCGACAAGGAATAAATTTGTATTCACAAAAGCTAATTTTTTCAGTTTGTTTTCTTGCATAACGATCATATTCTTGCTTTAGTTTTTTGCAATTGTTTAGCGGCAAAAAAAATCCAGCAAACAATTGCGAGTGAATTTCATCAATACTAGAATATTTGTTGATTTTTACAGCAAAACCGGTTTCTTTGTATTCTTCTTCCAAATTATGAAAATCGAAATTGGGATCAATCAAAAGAATCTCAGCATTTTGAAAATACCCTTTTCTATGAGAAAATACAAGATACTTCTCTGGATTTTGATTATCTTCTAGTTCAAATCCATATTTTTCATAAAGAGAAATAATTTCATCGCTATTGCTCATTGAAAAGCCTCCTTTATTGATTCAGTAAAAATTACAACGAATTCAAAATATTGGACATACACTCTCTGAAAAATTTGTAATGCAAGAGAAAAATCAGTGACCGATAAACCAATAGCACGGGAAATTTTTACAAAGAGTATGTTTATGCGAAGCCTATTCTAAAATGAGTATAGCATTATAAAAGATTCATTTCAAGAAGAATTACTGACACAGACTTGTTATTACTGGACAGGTGAATTACAGGCTCTTGCGTATAGCTCATATTCAGATGTATCGCATCCAAAATCACAATAAAATACGATGTACCGTAAAAGCGCAACTTATACTCTGACTAAATAGAAGCTGCGCTTTTATTTTTGCCCAAAACACATTTCAAAAAGGAGGATGCCTATGGATAAAGACTTTATGCTGACCTACTATGACAAAATGGTACGTCCAATATGGACGGAACTGATGAAGACACCTCGCTATCAGAGGGTGGCTTGCGAACACGACAAGCTCGAACGTGAGTTCCGGCGGCTGTTGGATGAAAAACTGGGGCGGAAATATCTTGAACTGGACGATGCACTGTTCCGGGTGATGGATGACATCGCAGAAGCTATGTATATGAAAGGTGCCGCAGACCGTGAGTTGATGATTCGTTAATACCATGAGTTATGACTACTTTTATGGTCAGTCGGGCGAATTGTTCTCCTACTTCCGCATCCCCAAGGCACTGTTCCAAGACCACCGCTTCCGGCAGCTTTCCACCGATGCCCGGACACTGTACGGCATTCTACTGGACCGCATGAGCCTGTCCGTAAAGAATGGCTGGCTGGACGAGCAAGGGCGGGTGTATATCATCTACACCGTCCGGGAAGTGCAGGAATCCCTTTGCTGCGCCGAGCACAAGGCGGTCAAGCTATTCCGGGAACTGGAGGACATCGACCTCATCGAGCGCAAACGCCGTGGTCTGGGCAGACCCAGCCTGATCTACGTCAAGGACTTTTCCTCCGGCTTGCCCAAAGCGCAAGTACAGAATTGCCCAAACAGCAATTCAGGTGCTGCCGAAAACGCAATTCTGGTGCAGCCAAAACCGCAAGCAAATAAGACTGATAAGAATAAAACAGAGTGGAACGATCCTGACCCTATCTATTCCGAGGGCATCCGGGAGCAGCTTGAGGATTATTTTTATCAGGCGTTGGAGGTCGAGCTGCTTCTCCGGCTCTGCCCGGACGAGGAGGACACCATCTACCAGATCGTGGACTTACTTGTGGACACCTGTTCTACCAAACGCAAGATGTTGCGGATCGCCGGAGATGACAAGCCTGCCGAGGTGGTACGCAGTCGGCTGAAAAAGCTGAACGCCGACCACATCCGCTTCGTGATGGATTCGCTGGCAGAAAACACCGCCCCGGTGCGGAACATGAAACAATATCTGCTGGCAATGCTCTACAATGCGCCCACGACCATGAACCTCTACTATCAGAACAAGACGAACCACGACTTTGCGCGCGGTTCTCCGAAAGCGGGGTGATGTTATCGCAAAGAAAGCTACGATTATCGCAGTCACCAATCAAAAAGGCGGTGTCGGGAAAAGCACCACCTGTGAAAATCTGGGCATCGGGCTGGCAATGGAGGGCAAAAAAGTCCTGCTGGTGGACACCGACCCACAGGGCAGCTTGACCATCAGCATGGGCTGGCAGCAGCCCGATGAACTGCCTACCACCCTTTCCACCCTGATGCAGAAAGCCATGAACGACCAGCCCATCCAGCCCGGCGAGGGCATTCTGCACCATGCAGAGGGCGTTGACCTGATCCCTGCCAATATCGAACTGGCAGGGCTGGAAGTGGCTCTTGTGAACAGCATGAACCGGGAAAAGATGCTCAAGCAGGTGTTGGATAGTGCCAAACGCGAGTACGACTATATTCTGCTGGACTGCACTCCCTCACTGGGGATGCTTACTGTCAACGCACTGGCCGCAGCAGACACTACGCTGATTCCGATGCAAGCGCAGTACCTTTCAGCGAAAGGTCTGGAACAACTTTTGCAGACGATTGGCAAAGTGCGGCGGCAGATAAATCCAAAACTGAAAATTGAGGGGATCTTGCTGACCATGACGGACAGCCGCACCACCTATGGAAAGCAGATTGACAATCTAATCAGACAAGGCTATGGCCGGAAAATCAATGTGTTCGAGCAGACGATTCCCCGATCTGTTCGTGCTGCTGAAATCAGCACCACGGGAGGAAGCATTTACCAGCATGACCCGAAAGGCAAGGTGGCCGCAGCCTACCAATCTTTAACGAGGGAGGTGTTGGCGAATGCCGAAAAGCAACGGAAACTTAGCTCTGAAAGGGCTAGATGAGCTGTTATTTTCCACCGAGGAACAGCGACAGGAAGAAAAAAGAGAACAGGTACAGCAAATCCCCATTGATGAGCTGTATCCGTTCACCAACCATCCTTTCAAAGTTGTGGACGATGAAGCGATGACCCGGACGGTAGAAAGCATCGCGCAGTTCGGTGTGCTGGCTCCGCTCATTGCAAGGCCGCGCCCGGACGGTAATGGTTATGAAATCATTTCTGGTCACCGCCGCCAGTTCGCCGCAAAGATGGCTGGACTGGAAACGCTGCCCGTCATTGTGCGGGATATGGACGATGATGCCGCTACAATTTTGATGGTCGATTCCAACTTGCAGCGAGAACACATCTCGCCCAGCGAAAGGGCTTTTGCGTACAAAATGAAGTTGAATGCGCTAAAAAATCAAGGTGCTAGGTCGGATTTAACTTCGCCGCAAAATGCGGCGAAGTTTCGTAGTGATGATGCAGTTGCAAAAAGCCAAGGCATCAGCGGAGATACCGTGCAACGCTATGTCCGGCTGACGAACCTTATACCTGAACTGCTTAATATGGTGGATGAGAAAAAGTATCGTTTAATCCTGCGGTAGAACTGTCTTATCTTTCTGCTGAACAACAGCAGGAGATGATAAGGGCAATGGACGATACCCAAAACGCGCCTTCCGTTTCACAGGCAAAGCGTATCAAAAAACTGGCACAGGCAGGGGAATTCACCTCTGATGCTGTTGTCGCCATCATGGAAGAGGAAAAGAAAAGCGAACAGGACACTGTAACCATCAAAAACGAAACTCTACGCAAATACTTTCCCCGCAGCTATACGCCCCGGCAGATGGAAGAAAAAATAATACAGCTTCTGGATGCATGGCAGAAAAAGCAACAGCGCCAAAACGAACGCTGAACATTCTTTGAATCGTAAGACCCGATTGGGTCTTTTTATTTTGCAAAAATTCAGGAGGTAACACCTATGAACAACATGATTCCTTTCAATCCCACTTCTCGCACCGTCCGCACCGAGCAGATCACGGTGGATGTGAGCATCCTGTCCGTGCTGAACCATGCGGTATCCCCCGGTAGACGAGAGCCTGATGCTAATATCTATCTCGCCGCCATCGCCCCGGACATGGAACTGACCATCATCATGGAGGAAGATGCGCCCCACATTCTGCCCTGCTTTGATGAAGAAGATGCCACTATCACCATCAAGGGCGCGCCGCTGTTCATCAGCTACAACCCGGCACAGGTGCTGACGCTGGCCAGCAAGCACTATCTGACGGGTGCAGTCATTTTCTACCGCACAGACAGCAGCGGCCGCATCGTTTCGCTGACGGTGGAGGACGTTTACCGTTTCCAGAGCTATCTGGAAATGCAGAGCGTCACGCTGGTGGCAGACGGTCAGGAGTTGGCCTGTATCTGCATCGACTGAGGTGCGCCATGCTGAATTTTTTCATCGGTTTCGCATTTTTTGAGTTCGGCGCACTCTGCGGCTTCTTCGTGGCTGCGCTGATGCAGGCGGCAAGGGGTGGTGATGAACATGCAGGAAGAAGTCGAGCAGAAAACATTCAACATCGTGGTGTCCACCACGAAGCTGACCGCCCGGACGATTCTGAACGCTGGCCGGATAGCACTTCGGGAGTATCAGTCAAAATTACTGGCCGATAAGTCGAGCGGTAAACAGAGCGTCCGAATGCTCCTGCGGCAAAATCGTGGGGTGTCCAGTGTGGAAATCAGCAAAACAGGCATCCGCAATTTTGAGCGGTACGCCAAAAAGTACGGCATCGACTACGCCATCCGCAAGGACACCTCCGAGGTGCCGCCCCGGTATCTGGTCTTTTTCAAAGCCCCGGACGCAGAAGCATTTCAATCGGCATTCAAGGAATACTCGGCATCTTTGCTGAACAAGGACAAACGCCCCTCGGTGCTGGCACGATTGCAGGAACTGGTGCAGGCAGCGGCAGAACTCCCCAGTAAAGTCCGGCACAAGGAACAGGAGCGTGGACTGTGACCACGAAAAAGCTGACAAAGCTGCTGGCACTCTATCTGCCTTATATCCTGTTGGGACTGGTTGCAACGAACTTCGGCGAAGCATGGCGGCTTGCCGAGGGCAAGGAACTGGGCGATAAGATCATGGCGATGATGGGAACCATCCCGGTGGCGTTTGCAAACCCTCTGCCCAGCCTGCATCCGCTGGATTTGCTGGTGGGCTTGTGCTGCGGTGCAGGGTTACGGCTGGCGGTCTATTTGCGTGGAAAAAACGCCAAGAAGTACCGCCACGGCATGGAGTACGGCTCTGCCCGGTGGGGCACACCCAAGGATATTGAGCCGTTCATGGCTCCCAAGTTTGCCGACAACATTATCCTGACCAAAACGGAACGGCTGATGATGAGTAATCGCCCGCCGGACCCCAAGAACGCCCGGAACAAAAACGTGCTGGTGGTGGGTGGTTCCGGCAGCGGCAAGACCCGGTTTTGGCTCAAGCCCAACCTTTTACAATGTCACAGTTCCTATGTGGTTACTGACCCGAAAGGTAGTATCGTGGTCGAGTGCGGGAACGCACTTCTGAAAAACGGCTACAAGCTGAAAATCCTGAATACCATTAACTTTTCCAAGAGTATGCACTACAACCCCTTCGCTTATGTCCACAGCGAAAAAGACGTTTTGAAGTTGGTGACAACGCTGATGACCAACACCAAGGGCGAAGGCAGTGGCGGCGATCCTTTCTGGGAAAAATCCGAAAGACTGCTTTTGACCGCCCTGATTGCCTATCTGCATTACGAAGCCCCGGTGGAGGAGCAAAATTTCGCCACCCTGCTGGAAATGCTGAACACCATGCAGGTGCTGGAGGATGATGAGGAATACCAGAACCCGGTGGATCTGCTGTTTGAAGAACTGGCAAAAAAGAAGCCCAACAGCTTTGCCGGGCGACAGTACAAACTTTATAAGCTGGCTGCCGGCAAGACCGCAAAATCCATCCTGATTTCCTGTGGCGCACGGCTCGCCCCCTTCGACATTCAGGAACTGCGAGACCTCACCATGTACGATGAGCTGCAACTGGACACGCTGGGCGATAAGAAAACAGCGCTGTTCCTCATCATGTCGGACACGGATTCCACTTTTAACTTCCTTATCAGCATGGTCTACACCCAGCTTTTCAATCTGCTGTGCGACAAGGCAGATGATGTGTACGGCGGCAAGCTGCCCGTTCATGTACGGTGCCTGATCGACGAGTGCGCCAACATCGGGCAGATTCCCAATCTGGAAAAGCTGGTGGCTACCATCCGCAGCCGTGAGATCTCTGCCTGCCTTGTTTTGCAGGCGAGAAGCCAGTTGAAAGCCATCTACAAGGACAATGCGGATACCATCGTGGGCAATATGGATAGCCAGATATTTCTGGGCGGTTCGGAACCCACCACCCTGAAAGACCTGTCCGAAATGCTGGGCAAGGAGACCATCGACGCATTCAACACCTCGGACACCCGTGGCAACAGCCCCAGCTACGGCACTACCTTCCAAAAAATGGGGCACGAATTATTGAGCCGGGACGAGCTGGCGGTGCTGGACGGCGGCAAGTGCATTTTGCAGTTGCGTGGTGTCAGACCGTTTCTTTCGGACAAGTACGACCTGACCCAGCACCCCAACTACAAGCTGACCTCCGACTACGACCCAAAAAACACCTTCGATATTGAAAAATATCTGAACCGAAAAGAAAAGATCCACCCCGGTGATGAGTTCATCGTGGTGGACGCTGATTCGCTCCCGTCTGCCTGACCCGGTAGGCGGTTTTATTTTTGACCGGAGAGGTACACCAGAAAATCCACTCCGCCGCAGTTCGCGGCACAACATCTATGGTTTCGGGTGTGTACGGACGGTCTGCAAGTTTTGAATGATAAAGGAGAAACGACTATGGAATTCTTTAACTCTGCTATCGAAGTCCTCCAGACCCTCGTTGTTGCCCTCGGTGCCGGTCTCGGCGTGTGGGGTGCTATCAATCTGCTTGAGGGTTATGGTAACGACAACCCCGGCTCCAAGTCTCAGGGCATGAAGCAGCTCATGGCTAATTAAAGGGAACAAAAAGAAAGGGAAAGCACAATCCAGACGGTATCAGCGACAGGCTACAAGAATAAATTGTGATTTCACAAGATTGGTGTTATAATAAGAGAAAAGTTCCTGCCGGGGCAGCCGCCCCGGTGGTATGGATAGAAAGGCAGGAAAACAATATGCACATCAGCTATAAACCACTCTGGCATACACTGTTAGAGCGTGATATGAGAAAAGAGGATTTAAGGCTTGCCGCTGGTATGACAACAAATATGATTGCCAACATGAGCAAAGAGGGAAAGCACATCAGCATGGACACATTAGCCCGTATCTGCGAAACGCTGAATTGTGAAATTACCGATGTGATTGAGTTAGTACCAGACGAGCCTGCTTCCACAGGAGGTAAGGAACATGAGCGAATTGAAACCAAGAATAACGGAAAACGGAATTGATTATATCCTTGTTGGAGATTATTACATCCCGGACTTGAAGCTGCCGAAGGAACACCGCCCTATCGGAAGGTATGGACGGATGCACCGGGAATATTTAAGAGAAGTCCACCCAGTCAGATTGAATACATTGATACTGACCGGAGAATTGTGGACATATCTTGCAGACCTGAACGAACAGGCACAGGAACGGTTAGACACTATTATGGAGCAGATGAAAGCTACCGAGGGCGTGACAGAGGAATTAAAGCGTACCTGTCAAATAGAATGGGTACAACGATGTAATAACATCCATAACCGGGCAGAAGAAATTGTTTTGCATGAGATGATTTATTCATAAACAGGAGCAATTAAATCGGAGGTATATCAGATGGTTGAAATTGTATTTAGTGAGAGTGCCTGTGGAAGTTTGAAAATTGCCCAAACTTACGGCAGGGGAAAATATAGAGGAAGTGCAATTTCGGTATTTATAAGGCACGAAAACGGGAGTGTTCCATCTTCAAATGAAATGAAAGAAGCACAACTTCAAGCACAAGAACAAGAATGTATTGCTTGGGAAAATGCTATTCCATTGGGAGGCAAGAGCAGTGATGTTTATTGTTTTGATATGGCTCTTAGTGTGGGAGATATTTCTGATAATGAAATTGGCGAACAGAGGAAAAATGTTCTCAAGAAAATGCTGTCTGTCTGGTTTGTAGAGGATTTAGATTATCAGGTTGAAGAAAAAATACAGAAAATTAAAACTACATTGTCCTCAGTTATTGAACGATATGTAGCTGGGGAAGAAGTTCGCATTTGGTATAGCTATAATCCGGATGAACTTTGCGGTATGTACTGGCTTATGAAACAACTTCGACCATTAAACTGTCAGACAACAATTTATTTGGTTAAATTACCTACATGGGAATATGGAAAAGAAAATACTATGACATCTAAAATATCATGGGGTGAGGTGTCTCCTAGCGAATGGGGAAATTATATAACTCTACAAGAGAAAGCTGAGCCTGTATTTCTTTCAGCTTGCGCTATGAAATGGAATCAACTTCAAAATGAAAATGCACCTTTGCGTGCAATGTTAAATGGTAAATTGCAAAGCGTTTCAGAAGATATATATGATAGTTTCATTCTTCGTGAAATTGCGGAACAGCCAGAACAATTCAAAATGGCTATTGTCATAGGTAATGTTTTAGGAAAATATCAACTTGGAATTAGTGATGTATGGATTTCCAATCGCATTGATAAAATGCTTGAAGATGGTGTGTTGGAAATTATACAGGACGCACCAAAGGGAGAAACAAATTATCGCCGGATATTAAGAAAACGAATGAAATAATAACCACAGTAAGAACCGCTGCTACATGGAAGGCATCCCAACCATGCAACAGCGGTTTTTCTTTATCGTTTTTTCCTCTGGCTGATAGGTGTTCCCATTTTCTTTGATTTTTTGAGAATCCGAATGAGCCAGCGAAATTCTTCGTCTGACAGATTTTTATAGTTGATACCGAGCTGCTTGCAGTAAAGGACAACGAGCTTTTCATCCCGACTGCCCTTGAAATTTTCGACCGCTTCCAGATTTTCTTTCAGTTCATCGGCAACGGTGGTCTGGGGCGCACTCTCACTGTCCTTTTTGTGAGCTTCCCGAATATCCCGGATAATGAGATTGAGGTCATCCAGAACCATGTGGCTGAAATATTCATCATCGCTGATATGGGCGGCTTGCAGCACTTTCAAATGTGGGTCATCTTCGCCGGGGCGATACCGTTCAATGATTTCATGCCGGAGGGCTATACTTTAATAGGACAAAAAATTAACTGTCCTAAATTGAAAAAATACATACGGAAAGGAGGATAAGAAAATGTCAAGGACTTCAAGAATTACAGCACTTTACGAGCGTTTGTCAAGAGATGATGACCTTACTGGCGAGAGTAATTCTATTACCAATCAAAAGAAATACCTCGAAGATTATGCCCGTAGGAATGGTTTTGAGAACATTCGCCATTTTACCGATGACGGATTTTCGGGTGTAAATTTCAATCGCCCTGGCTTTCAATCTCTGATAAAAGAAGTTGAAGCAGGAAATGTAGAAACCTTGATTGTTAAGGATATGAGCCGATTGGGGCGAAATTATCTGCAAGTAGGTTTTTATACGGAAGTTCTGTTTCCACAGAAAAATGTCCGTTTCCTTGCAATTAACAACAGTATTGACAGTAACAACGCTTCGGATAATGACTTTGCTCCGTTTTTGAATATTATGAACGAATGGTATGCCAAAGACACGAGCAACAAAATCAAGGCTATATTCGATGCCCGTATGAAAGACGGAAAGCGTTGTAGCGGTTCTATCCCTTATGGGTATAACCGACTGCCGAGCGACAAACAAACGCTTGTGGTTGACCCTGTGGCTTCGGAAGTGGTAAAGCGTATCTTTACTCTTGCCAATGATGGCAAAAGTACAAGGGCAATCGCAGAAATACTGACCGAAGAAAAAGTTTTAACCCCTGCGGCATACGCAAAGGAATACCACCCCGAACAGTACAACGGCAACAAGTTCACAAACCCTTATCTTTGGGCAATGTCAACGATAAGAAATATTTTAGGCAGGCAGGAATATCTCGGTCACACCGTTTTGCGAAAGTCGGTAAGCACAAATTTCAAACTTCACAAGAGAAAAAGCACAGACGAAGAAGAACAGTATGTATTTCCGAATACACACGAGCCTATCATATCGCAGGAACTTTGGGACAGCGTTCAAAAACGCAGAAGCAGAGTAAATCGTGCCTCGGCTTGGGGAACGCACAGCAACCGTTTAAGCGGATATTTGTACTGTGCCGATTGCGGAAGAAGAATGACTTTGCAGACACATTACAGCAAAAAAGACGGTTCTGTGCAGTATTCTTACCGTTGCGGTGGGTATGCAAGCAGAGTGAACAGTTGTACCAGTCATTCGATTAGTACCGATAATGTTGAAGCCTTGATATTATCATCTGTCAAACGCTTTTCAAGGTTTGTTCTGAATGATGAACAAGCATTTGCTTTGGAACTGCAATCTCTTTGGAATGAAAAACAGGAGGAAAAGCCGAAACACAATCAATCGGAACTGCAACGCTGTCAGAAACGCTATGACGAACTCTCTACCCTTGTTCGTGGCTTGTATGAAAATCTTATGTCGGGATTACTGCCCGAAAGACAGTATAAGCAACTGATGAAACAGTATGATGACGAGCAGGCAGAGTTGGAAACGAAAATGGAAACGATGAAAACAGAACTTGCCGAAGAAAAAGTAAGTTCCGTTGATATTAAGCATTTCATTTCGCTGATACGCAAGTGTAAAAATCCTACGGAAATCTCCGATACAATGTTTAATGAACTTGTTGATAAGATAGTGGTTTATGAAGCAGAGGGTGTGGGAAAAGCACGAACACAAAAGGTCGATATTCATTTTAACTATGTCGGTCAAGTGGATATTGCCTATACCGAAGAAGAACTTGCCGAGATAGAAACACAGAAAGAGCAGGAGGAACAGCAACGCTTGGCAAGACAGCGCAAGCGTGAAAAAGCCTACCGAGAAAAGCGAAAGGCACAGAAAATCGCTGAAAACGGTGGCGAAATCGTTAAGACAAAGGTTTGCCCTCATTGCAACAAAGAGTTTATCCCGACAAGCAACCGACAGGTGTACTGTTCCAAAGAGTGCTGCTATCAAGCAAGGCAAGACAAAAAGAAAACAGACCGAGAAGCAGAACGAGGAAATCACTATTACCGACAGCGTGTATGTGCTGTGTGCGGCAATTCCTATTGGCCTACACACAGCCAACAGAAATTCTGCTCCGAAGAATGTCAAAGGGTAAATCACAATAAGAAAACATTGGAATTTTACCACCATAAAAAAGAAAAGGAGAAGCTGCAATGCAAAGATTTATCACAGACGAAAGAACGGGTATCCGATATGAACTTATCGGGGACTATTACTACCCCTGCTTAACCGCAGAAGAAAAACCTTTGCTTTCAAGGTACGGAAGAATGCGAGAGCGATATTTGAAAGAACACAAGCGAGTTTTATATTACACTCTGATGACAAGTGGAAAGTTATATGAACACCTTGCCGAGATTGACACTTCGGCTTGTGATATGGCTGAATATCTCATAAAGGAAATGGCAAGAAAGCAAGGCGTTACCGAGCAATTAAAGGCTGTGGATATGATGAGATGGATAGGATTGATGAACAATATCAGAGCTTGCGTAGATGAAATCGTATTAAACGATATTGTGTATTCATAACGGAATACTATCCGAAAGAGAACTGCTGTCAAGTGATGGCAGTTTTCTTTTTCGGCAAGTGTTCAAGAAGTTATTAAGTCGGGAGTGCAGTCGAAGTGGGCAAGTTGAAAAATTCACAAAAATGTGGTATAATATCTTTGTTCATTAGAGCGATAAACTTGAATTTGAGAGGGAACTTAGATGGTATTTGAAAAAATTGATAAAAATAGTTGGAACAGAAAAGAGTATTTTGACCACTACTTTGCAAGTGTACCTTGTACATACAGCATGACCGTTAAAGTGGATATCACACAAATAAAGGAAAAGGGAATGAAACTATATCCTGCAATGCTTTATTATATTGCAATGATTGTAAACCGCCATTCAGAGTTTAGGACGGCAATCAATCAAGATGGTGAATTGGGGATATATGATGAGATGATACCAAGCTATACAATATTTCACAATGATACTGAAACATTTTCCAGCCTTTGGACTGAGTGTAAGTCTGACTTTAAATCATTTTTAGCAGATTATGAAAGTGATACGCAACGGTATGGAAACAATCATAGAATGGAAGGAAAGCCAAATGCTCCGGAAAACATTTTTAATGTATCTATGATACCGTGGTCAACCTTCGATGGCTTTAATCTGAATTTGCAGAAAGGATATGATTATTTGATTCCTATTTTTACTATGGGGAAATATTATAAAGAAGATAACAAAATTATACTTCCTTTGGCAATTCAAGTTCATCACGCAGTATGTGACGGATTTCACATTTGCCGTTTTGTAAACGAATTGCAGGAATTGATAAATAGTTAACTTCAGGTTTGTCTGTAACTAAAAACAAGTATTTAAGCAAAAACATCGTAGAAATACGGTGTTTTTTGTTACCCTAAAATCTACAATTTTATACATAACCACAGGTTAGTACAAAGACCTTGTGTTTCTTTTTGAAAGGCTTAAAACAAGGATTTTTCCTTGATTTAAGCCCCGAAAAGCAACACAACCAAGGTTTTAGTATCAATCTGTGGTTTTTATATTTTCAGAGAAAAGGAGAACAAGAAAAAATGAAACTAAATGAAAACGAAATGAATTTCAGCGTACCTCTTGAAATCATCAAGGCAAGTGAAATCGAGCCGAAAGAAGTAAAGTGGCTGTGGTATCCGTATATTCCGTTTGGCAAAGTTACGCTATTGCAGGGAGATCCGGGCGATGGGAAAAGCAAGTTAATGCTTTCCATCGCCGCCCTGCTCTCAAAGGGCGAACCTATCCCCTTTACCGAAACGGAAGAAAATGAGCCTATGACTATCATCTATCAGACAACGGAAGATGACGCAGACGATACCGTAGTACCCCGCTTCAATTCTGCCGGCGGAGACGGAGAAAATCTTATCTTCATCAAGGAAGATGAAAAGACTTTATCTTTCGGAGATAACCGCATTCGTGAAGCGATTGAAAAGTACAATGCAAAGCTTCTAATTCTTGACCCGTTGAGTTCGTATATCGGAGAGAATTGCTCTATGAATAATGCCAACGAAACACGAGCGGAGTTTAACCATCTGATAGCGGTTGCAAAAGATACGGGTTGTGCGATTGTCATTATCGCTCATATGAACAAGATGAAAGATAATAATCCACTCTACCGCACCAACGGCTCGATTGACATTGCGGGTGCTGCAAGAAGCATTCTTGCAATCACACGCACACCGAACAAGGAAGCACCTGCGGAAAGATATTTGGTGCAAGTGAAATCAAATCTTGCTCCGACAGGTTCGGCAATTCTTTTTGAGGTTGCCGAGAAAGGTGTGAACTTCATTTCCGAAATGGAAATGACAGCCGAAGAAGCGTTTTTATCTCTTGCCCCACAAATAGGCAGACCGAATGAAAAAGAGATGAAAGCAAAATCATTTCTCATTGAAATGTTGCAGGGCGGAGAAATGCTTTCTTCGGATTGTGAAGAAAAACTTGAAGCCGCAGGGTTCAAGAAATCGACCATCAAAAAGGCAAAGAAAAACGCAGGAGTTATCTCCAAGAAGAAAGGTTTTCTTTGGTATTGGTCTTTGCCGATGAGCGATATACCGAGAGAATAAAAACAGAATGCCTGTCGGTGGGACAGTCTGTTTTTGTGATTGAGGTATCAAAGGAGGTCAAGGGGGAACACCCTTGCCCACGACATCTTTGCAGACGAAGTCTGAAAGTGTCATAGTGGGTTACACACATTCAAAGAATGTTGTGTAATGGCTTCGCCCTGCCGAGAAAGGAGAACGAAAATGGCGAAAAACAACAAAGCGGATATGAGCTGTGCAAGGGTTAAAAAGTACACCGCTTCCGATGTCAGCAAGGCAGAAAGACACAACGAGCGCAAAAATGAAACCTATGAAAATATGAATGTCATTGAGGAACGCATACCTTTTAATGTGCATTTCAAAAAGCCTTTTGCTCCGACCTATATGGAACAGTTGAAGCAGATGGAAACCAACGGGCTGGTGTCGCTCCGTGGGTTGAGAAAAGACGCTACACTCTTTAACGAGATTGTGATTGATGTGAATACGATGTACTTCGAGCGTAACGGTGGTTATGAGTATGCAAAGCAGTTTTATGAAGAAGCCTATCATTTCATCGAGGAAAAATTCGGTGCGGATAATGTTATATCGGCAGTAATGCACGCTGACGAAATCAATGTAGCTGCTACCGAGGAACTCGGAAAAGAGGTTTACCATTATCATCTGCATGCTATGGTATTGCCCGTAGTCGAAAAAGAAATCTTATGGAGTAAGCGTTGCAAAGATGAAAAACTGCGAGGAACGGTTAAGGAAGTAGTCAATCAGATTAGCCATTCAAAGAAATGGAAATCGGATATTCCGCTAACCGATGAGAAAGGTAATCCGTTATTGCGAAAGAACGGAAAGCCGATGTTCAGAGCCTCATACAGCATACTTCAAGATGAATTGTTCAATTATATGACCGAGCAGGGATTTAAGGGGTTTCAGCGTGGCGAATACGGAAGTACAGCAGAACACTTGACCTCTCTGCAATATCAAATCAAGCAGGACAAGGAACGCTTGGAGAAACTGCAACAGCGTATTCAGAAAGAACAAGTGAAATATGAGCCTGCCCGTCATATCTCAAAGACCTTAAACGAGATTGACGGTATGGGACAGAAAACCTTTACAGGCAAGATGGCAATATCCAAAGAGGACTACTCACAACTGACTGCACTTGCCAAAGAGGGCATTACAAGTCGTGCCGAAATCAAGTCATTAGAGCAAAATGCAAATTATTACAGGCAGAAGTATTTTGACAGTGCAAACGCACTTGAAAGAATGAAAACCAAATACAACGAGCTGAAAGAAAAATGCAAACCGTTTCTTGAAGCATTGGAACACTTCCCCGAAGTTGCCAAACTTTTCACCGAAAAAGTAAGGCAACTTTTTCTTTTAAGGAAGAACAACAACGAGCCGAAAAAGAAGCAAGGGAAAAAGAAAGACAAGAGCGTATCAAGGCACGAAGAAATAAGCGTGATATGGAAAGATAATCACTTCGACTACACTCCCGACTTAATGACTTCTTGGACTGTTGGGAATGTATTTTCGGGCAGTAATCGGGACACTTGGCAAACGAGTGTCCCATATTTTTTGAAAGGAAAGGAAGTGAAACGATATGGAAAACAAAAATTCAAGTTATTCGGTGCAAATTGGAAAGACCACTTTTATTGTGTGCGTAAAGCAGTCGGAAACCGCCAAAAAGCCGATAGAAAAGGTATTTAAGGATATATGCAGACACGAGGTTCAGGAAGATTTCTTTTCAGCCGGTTTGTTAAGTTTAGAAAAATTAAAGAAATCATCTTGACAAATTCGTTCCCGAGGGTACGGGCTATCGGGCGAGAACGCGTTTTGCAAAGTTTTTCAATCTCCCGGAACTGATGTCGATGTTCAAAGAAGTTGCTGACATCAAGACCTCCGACCAACTTCATCTGCCTGTGCCGGATGCAAAGTTTGAAACTGTGGTGGCGAAACCGTCCGAGATTCAGAAAGAAATGGTGCAGGAACTGAGCAAACGTGCTGCAAAAATCCACTCCGGCGCAGTGGATGCGTCCGAGGACAATATGCTGTGCGTCACCAACGATGGCCGAAAGATCGGTCTGGATGTCCGCCTGATGAACCCCATTCTGCCGGATGACCCCAACAGCAAACTGAACACTTGTGTTCGGAATGTGCTACAAATCTGGGAAGATGGCAAGGAGCAAAAGTTGACACAGCTTTTGTTCTGCGACCTTTCGACACCGAAAAATGATGGCAACTTCAATGTCTACGATGATGTTCGCAAGAAATTGGTCGCCGCCGGGGTGCCGGAAAACGAAATTGAGTTCATCCACAACGCCGACACCGAAGCCAAAAAGGCCGCATTGTTCTCCAAAGTGCGCTCCGGCGATGTGCGGATTCTGCTCGGCAGCACTGCAAAAATGGGAGCCGGGACGAACGTGCAATCGCGGCTTGTGGCAGTGCATCACTTGGATGTTGGATGGAAGCCAAGCGACATGACCCAGCGCAATGGCCGCATCATTCGGCAGGGAAACATGAACAAGGAAGTCAAGGTGTTCAACTACGTCACAGAGGGGACATTTGACAGCTACTTGTTTCAGACTCTTGAGAATAAACAGCGATTCATCAGCCAAATCATGACCTCAAAATCCCCAGTTCGCTCCTGCGATGATGTGGATGAACAGGCATTGTCCTATGCGGAAATTAAGGCATTGTGCGCAGGAAATCCGTTGATTAAAGAGAAGATGGATCTCGATGTGCAGGTCGCAAAGCTGAAAGTTCTGAAAGCCGATCATCAGAGCCAGAAGTTCCGTTTGGAGGATAAGCTGCTCACAAAATTCCCAGCTGACATTCAGGAAACGAACGCCTATCTTGCCGGAGTGAAATTGGATGCAGAACTTGCTACCGCCCATCCGCAGGAGAAAGAGGGCTTCTGCGGCATTACCATCAAGGGTGTGACCTACGATGAGAAAAAGACCGCTGGCGAACGGCTTCTCCTCGCTTGCTCCGAACTGCCTAACAGTGAGGAAAAAGTGATCGGCAGCTATCGCGGTTTTGAACTGTCCTTGCGTTTCGACACCTATCACAGCGAATATCAGGCTCTTTTGAAAGGTCAGCGGAAATATCCGGTAGCACTGGGCAAAGACCCACTTGGCTGCATCATCCGTCTGGACAATTCTTTGAACAATTTCCCAGAACGCATTAGTTCCGTCGAAAACGAACTGGCCACGCTTAAACAGCAGCAGGCGGCGGCACAGATTGAAGTGGAAAAGCCGTTCCCGCAGGAAGAAGAGCTGGCTGAAAAGTCAGCTCGCCTTGCGGAGCTGAACGCACAGTTGGATATGGATGAAAAAAGCCACGAGCCGGAACAGGATGAGGAACCTCGCCGTTCCTCGGTGCTGGCGGTTCTGGAAGAAAAGTCTGATAAGGTAGAGCCCATCAAGCCGTTCAAAAGCTATCTGGACAAGGATGGTGATGCTCGATGAATGGCCTCCGCGACCAGCAGTTGCATTTCCGTGTCAGCAAGCAGGAACTGGAACGGATCTGGAGCAAGATGGAATCCAGCGGTATTTTGAGCATTGGCTCTTATCTGCGAAAAATGGCTCTGGACGGTTACTGCCTGCGTTTGGATTTGCCAGAGTTGCGGCGCATGGCCTATCTCCTGCAAATGTGCAGCAACAATCTCAACCAGTATACAAAAGCTGCCAACGAAAACGGTCAGGTCTATGCCGCCGATCTGGAGGACTTGCGCACCCGGCTGGATGAGCTGATTGTTATTGGCAGAGAGATTCTTTCCCGGCTGGCTGACCTCTGATTTTCACCCCACGGCTTTAGCTGTGGGGCTACATATTATATAAGGATAAAACTGTGGGAGGTGGTGGGCATGGCCGCAACACGCTTGATTGCGCTGCACAAAAATAAGGGAAAATCCGTGGCGACCTGTTTGAAAAGCCGCACAGACTATGCACAAAACCCGGAGAAAACCAAACAGGGTGAACTTGTCAGCAGCTACGAGTGCAGCCCTCTGACGGTGGACGAAGAATTTATGCTGTCCAAGCGGCAGTATGAACTTGCCACTGGACGTAGGCAGAAAAGTGATGTGATCGCCTATCAAATTCGGCAGTCGTTCAAGCCCGGTGAGATCACCGCCGAAGAAGCCAACAAGGTGGGCTATGAACTTGCCATGCGGTTTACCAAGGGCAAGTATGCGTTTATTATTGCCACCCACACAGACCGGGAACACATTCATAATCACATTATCTACAACTCCACTGCGCTGGACAGCACCCGGAAGTTCCGGGACTTTTTATTGTCCGGGCTGGCCGTGCAGCGGTTGAGCGATTTGATCTGTCTGGAACATCAGCTGTCTGTTATTGAAATCAAGCCGTACCGAGAACGGCAGAAGCGCACTCTTTATCCTCCCAGAGAAAGCAATCGTGATAAGCTGTGTGCCGTAATCGACAACATCTTGCTGAGCGAGAAACCTGCAAGTTTCGAGGGCTTTCTTCAAAAGCTGGAACAGCGGGGCTACGAAATCAAACGGGGAAAGTACACTTCGGTCAAAGGAACACGGCAGAAGCGCTTTATCCGTTTTCGGACACTGGGAGCAGGATACAGTGAAGATGAAATCAAGGCGGTCATTGCAGGAGATGCCGAACACTGCCCACATCAGAAGCAGCCACCGAAAGAGCAACCGTTCCACCTGTTGGTGGACATTCAGGCAAAGCTCTCCGAGGGCAAAAGCGAAGGCTATGCGCGGTGGGCAAAAAAGTACAATCTGAAAGAAATGTCCAAGACACTGATTTTCTTGCAGGAGAAGAAAATCGGCAGCATCGAGGAAATGCAGGAGCGTGTGGACGCTGCCACTGCCCGCTATCACGAACTGGGCGATTCCATCAAGGCAGCAGAAACGCGCATGACCGAGATTGCCGTGCTGCGGACACACATCGTCAACTACACAAAAACACGCCCGGTGTACGATGCCTACCGCAAGGCCGGATACAGCAAGCGATTTCTGGAAAACCATCGCGCAGAGATCACACTGCACAAGGCAGCAAAAACGGCTTTCGATGAAGCTAAACTGAAAAAGCTTCCCAAGGTCAAAGAACTGGATGCAGAATATTCCAAGCTGCTGACGGAAAAGAAAGCCGCCTACCCGGACTACCGCAAAGCAAAAGACGAGATGCAGGAGCTTCTTCGTGCGCAGCGCAATGTAGAACTGTTCTTCGCAGAAGAAAAGAACACCACCGAAAAAACGCAGTCCCGATAGACGATGACAACCTAGGATTCTTCCATTGTGGGAGAGTCCTAGGCTGTTTTTTTGTTATAGAAGTGTTTGGAACAAACGCGCAGCCTGCATCGGCACGATGCAGATCAAACGGGGTTTGGGCACAGCCCAACAAGCATTTTGAATTTGGATTTGAAAAATCCGATTCAAAAATTGCAAGTTGGTACCAACTTGCCCTGCTTGCCACAACAATGCGTCCTTTTTGTCCGCAGTTTGAAATTTTTAGATTGGAGAAAAACGCCATGCCAACCTTGGAATGGATCGGTAAAAATAAAGTCGTGAACCATCATCAGGAAGTTTCCTTCCGGGTGCTGGAGCGGCAATACAGTTTTGATGAGCAGGGGCAGCACACCGAGAACAACGACAGTGAGAACATGATCATCTACGGCGATAATCTTGAAGCACTGAAAGCCCTGTTGCCGCAGTATGAGGGCAAGGCTATATCGTTATCTTAACCCCCATTCTAATGAGTATCCTAAGTTCAGAGAATGTAGTAAGATTAAACTTTATAATTCATATTATGTTTCTTGCATTATTCGAGATGAGGAACTATAATGTACTTTGTGGAGGTGCGAAATGGACTATATGACATTAAAAGAGGCCGCCGAGAAGTGGGGCGTGACACCTCGTAGAGTAAATTATTATTGTGCCGGTGGGCGTATCTCCGGCGCTGTGAAGATGGCCGGTGTTTGGCTGATTCCCAAAACTGCAGAAAAGCCGATTGATGGCCGGACAAAACAAGGAAGGTGCAGAAAGCATGAAACGATATAAAATTATGATAATTGAAGATGATCCTGTGATACAGGGAGAATTGCAAACATTATTGAATGGAAATGGATATGCAACGATTGGCATAAAGGATTTTTCTGCTGTGATAGAACAGATTCAGGATGAAAAGCCACATCTGATTTTGTTGGACATTAAGTTGCCCGGAGAGAATGGCTTTGCTTTATGCTCTAAAATCCGTACCTTCTCCGAGGTGCCGATCATTTTTGTAACGAGCTGTAATACAGATATGGATGAATTAAACAGCATTATGCTGGGTGGCGATGCTTTTATCACGAAGCCCTATAACACAGCAATCCTGCTTGCGAAAATCGCTTCCCTACTGAAAAAAGCTTATCCCGCACAGCAGCAGGAACAGATCGTCTATGGAGATGCGGTGCTGCATTTGGAATCCAGCAGTTTGGGCTATAATGGACAGAGCATAGAACTTACCAAAAACGAATTAAAAATTCTCTATTACCTTTTCAAGAATGGAGGGAAAATCTGTTCTCGTGGAGATATTATTGAGTATTTGTGGGACAATCAGCTATATGTGGATGACAATGCTTTGAGTGTCAATATCAACCGCATACGGGAAAAACTGGCGAGCATTGGCCTGACGGATTTTATCAAGACAAAGCACCGACAGGGGTACACGATATGAACAGCAGACGATATTGGAAAAACAGGCTACCATTTCTGCTGACGAACCTTGTTTGTATGGCTGCACTCACTGTATTTTTGCTGGTGTGCGGCAATTCGGTTTCCGCAGTAGTATTGATTCTGATTGTATGGGCATTGATTTTGCTGACGGGACTTGTCCTCACTTACTGGAAACGGAAGCGGCAGATGAAAAAACTTCTGGATATGGCGGAGCAGCTTTCCGAAAGATACCTCATTTCCGAAGTGATGGAGCTGCCGGAACAGGCCGAGGATCAGGTTTATTATCAGCTTTTGAAAATGGCTGGAAAATCCATGTTGGAACAGATTGGAGAAGTCGAGCGAGAACGCCTAGAGTACAAAGAATACATTGAGCAATGGATTCACGAAATCAAAACGCCCATTACTGCCATGAAACTCCTATGTGAAAACCACCGGACGGACTGGACAAAGGAACTTCTGCTGGAACTGGAAAAGACCAACCGCTTTACCGAACAAGCTCTTTATTACGCCCGCAGTGAGCATACAGAGAAAGATTATTCTGTCCGGGAAATGGCACTGTCCCAAGTGGTGCATCAGGCGATTGCAGATAATAAATATCTGCTGCTCCAAGGTGGTATGCGTCTGGAAGTGGAGGAAATGCAGGACACGGTTTATTCAGATGAAAAGTGGGTGCGCTTTATTCTGAACCAACTGATTGCCAATGCGGTCAAGTATCGTACGGAACAACCGGTTCTCCGCATTTCTACTCATAAACGGCAAGATCAGGTTGTTCTTGTCGTGGAGGACAATGGAATCGGGATTGCTGCGTCCGATCTACCCCGTATCTTTGAAAAGGGATTTACCGGTCAGAATGGTCGTATGGTCCAGCAGTCCACAGGCATTGGCCTGTACCTATGCAAACGGCTCTGTGAAAAGCTGGGCATTGGCATTGCGGCAGAATCATCGGAACAAGGAACCGCCATTTCCCTGGCGTTTCACATCAACTGTCTGATCCATGAAGTGCAGGGCTGATTGCGATCCTGCACTTCTTACATTTTTGTTAGAACTTTGTAAGAAAACTTGATACAAACGAAGCCACTCTTATTCTACAATAGAGATCAGAGGTGATAACAATGAAAGAAATTTTGAAACTGGATCATATCCAAA